>ENA-OQVM01005870-OQVM01005870.1-marine-metagenome-genome-assembly--contig:-NODE-5870-length-11515-cov-3.413796_pt1 | contig 11515 bp, 10 predicted proteins | sample MGYA00237776_ERZ505498 | MGnify/ENA primary metagenome ERZ505498 (study PRJEB26159, sample SAMN06265151) | marine metagenome | isolation source: Helgoland LTER site | place: Germany:Helgoland, sampling... | reverse complement strand
TAGACAAAGCACTTATTTTAATAAGTGCTTTGTCTATTTATGTAAAATGACTACCTCATAATATTCAAATCAATAATTCAAGTAGTCATGAAAATCTTTACACTTTCAATATTGACGCTAGCCTTATTATTTGTCAATTTATCAAATGCTCAAGATCCTTATATAGGAGAAATCAGAATGTTTGCAGGTAGTTTTGCGCCAGCAGGCTGGGCAAAATGTGATGGACAACTTTTATCAATTGCACAATACCCAGCACTTTTTTCTGTACTGGGAACCCAGTATGGAGGTGATGCCGAAACTACATTTGCGCTTCCAGATTTAAGAGGAAGAGCACCTGTACATCAAGGAAATGGACCAGGACTTCCTGTTGTCATTAGGGGTCAAAAAGGTGGAGCTACTAGTTTTACATTAACACCAAACCAAATCCCTTCTCATTCTCATAGTGTAGCAGCAGTAGCGGCAGACGGAACTAGTTCTTCTCCTACTAATAATTATCCTGCACAGACTAAGACATTAGACCCGGAGTATGCAACTGGAGGTGTAGCGACAACAATGAATGCAAATATGGTTGGTAATACGGGTGGCGGACAAGCTGTTACTCATAGAAGTCCATATAACTCAGTGACTTTTATTATCGCTCTTGATGGTATTTTTCCAACTCAAAATTAGACTAACATGAGATTTTTAAATCAATGTGGTCTAGTTTTATTTTTAGTATTTGGCTTCTTTGTTGGAGCACAGCAAATAACTTTGAATGCCTGTAATAGCTTATTGGATAGCCAGGATTATGTTTTTGAACAAATCAACTTGGTAGATGAAAGAAATATATTTCAAACAGTTTATGATCCATTAATGGGTTCTAGAGATTGTAGCGGAATAGGATTCTGTAAATTTAGCATTGTTTGGATTGATGGTAATATGCGATGGGAAATATTGGCAGATGATGGCAATGACGGCTTCACAAGCACTTATGTGTTATACTACAACGACTCAGCGTCACAACCAAATCCTCCCGACTTAACGCTTGGGACTTGGCAAGAAGCTACGACTATAACTCAGTCAATGTGTGGCACTATTAACGCTCTTACAGGAGCAGTGCAAAGTTCAATTTTAGGAGTTAATGCCGTAGATTTAAATCAACAATTTTCAGTGTATCCTAATCCCGTAAAAGATAAACTCTACTTGGAATCAAATTCAAATAATTCAGACTATTTGGTGTCGCTTTATAATGTTTTAGGTAAGCGTATTTATAACAGCAAAAACTCTGAAATTATAGATGTCTCTCAACTCAGAAGAGGTATCTATTTTTTGAAAATTGAAATAGAAGATACTATCCTGAAAAAGAAAATTATAGTGCAATAAAAAAAGGCGAAACTTAAATTTAAGTTTCGCCTTTTTAATAAGATCTTTAATCCCTCTTTGGTTGAAAAATAAAAGCATTTAAATAATTTTTCTTTATTCGAAGTAAAGCACGGTCTGCTTCAAGACGTGTTTTAAAATTTCCAACCCATATTTTATAATTAGGTGTTTCAAATTGTTTTTCAGAACGCCACTCAGAAAAAGATTGATTAAACTCTTTTTGGGTTTTTTCCGCACCAGATCTTGCGCCACTGAAAATTTGAATTCTATAATTTAATTCCGAAAGGGTGACTTCTTTTTTTAATTTAATAAGGGTATCAATTTGACTATTTTTATGAATTCGAACAGTCCCTTTTTGGCTATACATTTTATGACTTAAAAACAAAGATAATGAGACAAACAACACTATAAAACTGGAAGAAATTTTTTTCATTTTTTTTCATTTTTGACAAATGTAAAGTATATCTATCGAATCTTATCTAAAATTATTATTTAGAATGTTTATAAATTATGAATTAACGCTTCTGTAACATTTCTAAAATCGACTTTATACCTTACTTTTGTGCGAGATTTTTATAACCGAACTTAAATTCTTTTATGAAAAAATCGTACCAAAGATTAGAAGACAATTCTACTAACAATATGAAACAGGTAAAATACCGCAACTCAGTCTCAAAATTACGTCTTTTTGGTTCCGTCTTTTTACTCGCCTTTTCCTTGTCTTTATTTGCACAGGATGGAGATCCTACCAAAGGAAAGTCCTTATTCAATACGAATTGTGCTGCTTGTCATAATCTAGATAAAAAGATGACAGGACCAGCCTTAAGGGGTGTTGAGGCAAGGCTTGCGAATGATGAAGGACTTGACAGAAATTGGCTAAACTCATGGATTCGCAACAGTTCTGCTCTTATCAAGTCGGGAGATGCGTATGCGAACAAAATCTATGCTGAATATAACGGGGCTGCTATGACCGCATTTCCACAATTTTCAGATCAAGACCTTTCAGACATATTAGCATATACAGCTCAAGAAAAAGCACAGCCAGCTGCAGTAGCCGCGGCTTCAGGAATTCCTTCTGCTCAAAACGGCTCTGATTCAGGATTGACAAATAATATTATCCTAGGTGCTTTGGCAGTAATGTTTATGTTGTTAGCGATCGGTTTAATCCTTGTAAAACAAACATTACGTCGATTTGCAGTAGCCAATAATGTTGAAATAGCAGAAGCTACAAAGGGTAAATCTCTTTGGAAAGCTTTTATTCAAAATCAATTTTTGATGTTGATTGTGGCTATTTTCTTTTTACTATCAAGTGCGTACTTTGTTTATGGCTATTTGATGCAAGTAGGAGTAGATCAAGGATATCAGCCAGTGCAACCAATACATTTCTCACACAAAATTCACTCGGGAGATAATAAAATTGACTGTAAATACTGTCACTCATCCGCTAGGGTAAGTAAACATTCGGGAATACCATCTGTAAATATTTGTATGAATTGTCACAAATCGATTTACGAATACAATGGAGAGGTAACAGATGAATATAGTAAAGAATTTTATGATGCTGAGATTCAAAAAATATATGCTGCTGCTGGATGGGATGATGTTGATCAACAGTACACAGGAGAGACTCAACCAATAAAATGGGTGAGAATTCATAATCTCCCTGATTTTGCTTATTTCAATCACTCACAACACGTCTCAGTGGCTGGTATTGAATGTCAGACATGTCATGGTCCTGTAGAAGAAATGGAAATCATGTATCAGTATTCTTCATTAACTATGGGTTGGTGTATAAATTGTCACAGAGAAACAAACGTCAAGGTTAAGGACAACGAATATTACACAAAAATACACGATCAATTATCCAAAAAATATGGTGTTGATCAGTTAACGGCAGCCCAAATGGGAGGTCTGGAATGTGGTAAATGTCATTATTAAAATATTTAAGAAGTTAACAAAGTTAGATTATGTCATCAAACAAGAAATACTGGAAAAGTGTTGAAGAGCTAAACGAAAACAGCTCAGTTGTTGAGGCGCTGAAGCAAAAGGAATTTGTTCAAGAAATTCCTGTGGATGAATTTTTAGGCGATAAAGAAACATTAGAAACATCTTCTACTTCACGACGTGATTTCCTAAAATATGTTGGTTTTAGTACAGCGGCTGCGTCATTAGCAGCTTGCGAAGGGCCTGTCATAAAATCAATTCCTTACGTTGTACAACCAGATCAAATTATTCCAGGAGTTGCAAATTATTATGCATCTACCATTGCCAACGGATATGATTTTGCAAGCGTTTTGGTGAAAACAAGAGAAGGACGTCCAATTCAAATCCAAAATAATGAATTGGCATTGACCAATGGAGGTGCTAATGCAAGAGTTAATGCTTCAGTTTTAGATTTATATGATAGTCAGAGAGTTGCAGGTCCAAAGAAAAATGGAGATTACAGTTCTTGGACGGAGTTTGATTCAGACACAATCTCAGGCCTGAATGATGCAGTCACTAATGGTAAAGATATCGTACTACTAACACAAACCTTTGCGAGTCCATCAACATCAAAACTTATAGCGGAGTTTAAAGAAAAATATAATAACGTAAAGCATGTCATTTACGATGCCATATCCGAGTCTGCTGCTGCCGATGCTTACGAAAATAAATATGGAGTTCGCGGTTTAGCAAATTATGATTTTTCAAAGGCCTCAACTATAATTTCTGTTGGAGCAGATTTCCTTGGAGATTGGCAAGGTGGAGGTTTTGACTCAGGATATTCAAAATCACGAATTCCAAGTCACGGAGAAATGTCGAGGCATACTCAATTTGAATCTAATATGACTCTCTCTGGGGCTAATGCTGATAAAAGAGTTCCAATAAAGCCAAGTGAGCAGAAAGTTGTTTTGGCTAAAATATTTGGAGCAATTACTCAAACACAGATACCTGGAAAACTAGCGGATCACATTCAAGCAGCTGTAGACACAGTTGTTGCAGAATTGAGAAGTGCTGGAAAAAATGCAGTAGTTGTATCAGGAGTTCAAGACGTAAACGCCCAGGCTCTCGTTTTAGCTATTAATGAGGCCCTAAAAAGTAATGCTTTTGAGCCACATGTAACTATTAAAACACGTCAGGGCAATAATGCTGACGTCATGACCTTAGTCAATGATATGAACGCGGGTTCTGTAGGAGCGTTAATCATGTGTGGTGTCAATCCTGTTTATAGTCTACCCAATTCAGAAGATTTTATTTCCGGACTTTCCAAGACTGATATGACGGTGTCTTTTTCTATGAAGGAGGATGAAACTTCTTCAAGGGTTCAATATATAGCAGCATTACCCCATTACTTAGAATCTTGGGGAGATGTAGAAATGAAAACTGGTCATTATGGTTTAGTCCAGCCCACGATAAGGCCATTGTTTGATACAAAACAATTTCAAGAGGCTTTGTTATTATGGAATGGTAATACCGCAACATATCACGATTATATAAAGAATCATTGGACATCTGATATTTTAGGCGAAACTTCCTGGAATGATACACTTCATGACGGTGTTTATGTAAGTGATGCTAATGATAAATATGAATTTCTTGAAAAGTCTAATGTCATTGATTTGATAGGAAGCGCTAAAACATTAGGGACTTCAAAAGGTGCCGAAATGGAGATAACTCTTTATCCTAAAACGGGTATGGGTGATGGACAGCAAGCAAATAATCCTTGGTTACAAGAATTTCCGGATCCATTAACTAGAGCAACATGGGATAATTATTTAACTGTCTCTGAATCTGATGCCAAAAAAATTGGACTTTATTTAGAGCCAAGTACATTTTTTAATCAAAGTAGTCATGATGCGACTGGGGGTCTAAATGGTAAATATGCCAACGTAACAGTTAATGGAGTTACGATGAAGGTTCCTGCCATTATTCAGCCAGGTCAGGCAAATGGTTCTATAGGATTGTCATTTGGTTACGGAAGAACATTAGGATTGAAAGATGAAATGCAAACAGGTGTCAATGCCTATGCCTTTTATGTAGATTTTAATCCTGTTCAGGAAGTTCAAATTGAAGCAACTGACGGTAAGCATGAGTTTGCTTGTGTACAACTACACAACACACTGATGGGTCGTGGTGATATAATTAAAGAAACTACACTTGAGGTTTTTAACTCAGAAAAGGCAAGTGTATGGAACCCAATGCCTGTTGTTTCCCTGAATCATATTGAAACGCCTGTAACCTCCCCGGATGTCGATTTGTGGGATGAGTTTGATCGTTCAATAGGGCACCATTTCAATTTATCAATTGATTTAAATGCCTGTACAGGATGTGGGGCTTGTGTCATAGCATGTCATGCAGAAAATAATGTTCCTGTTGTTGGAAAAGAAGAAATTCGTCGTAGCCGTGATATGCATTGGCTACGTATTGATAGATATTATTCCTCCGAAGATTCTTTTGAAAAGGATGATGAAAAGAAAGACAATATAAAAGGATTAGGTAGTTCTCTAAGTTCTTTTGCGGAAATGGAATCACCTTCAGCTAATCCTCAGGTGGCATTTCAGCCAATAATGTGTCAACATTGTAATCATGCCCCATGCGAGACTGTATGTCCAGTGGCTGCTTCATCACATGGTCGTCAAGGGCAAAATCACATGGCTTATAATCGTTGTGTAGGAACTCGATATTGCGCTAATAACTGTCCGTATAAGGTACGTCGCTTCAATTGGTTTTTATATAATGGAAATGATGAATTTGATTATTACATGAACAACGATTTGGGTCGTATGGTTATTAATCCAGATGTAACAGTTAGGTCTCGAGGAGTTATGGAAAAATGTTCAATGTGTATTCAGATGACACAGAAAACAATTCTTGATGCAAAACGAGATGGACGTTTAGTCAACAAAAATGAATTTAAAACAGCATGTTCTGCTGCTTGTAACAACGGAGCAATGGTCTTTGGAGATATAAATAACAAAGATAACGATATTGTAAGGTTGAAAAACGATGAAAGAGCGTATCACTTGCTAGAGAGTGTTGGGACAAAGCCAAACGTGGTTTACCAAACAAAAGTGAGAAATACAAAAAAATAAATTAATTAAGAAACAACTATAAAAGATTATGGCGTCTCATTACGAAGCACCGATCAGAAGACCTTTAGTTACAGGAGAAAAGTCATATCATGACGTATCTGTTGATGTAGCAGCTCCTGTAGAAGGTAAGGCAAATAAATCTTGGTGGATTGTGTTTTCAATTGCATTGGCAGCATTCCTATGGGGAATAGGATGTATTATTTATACAATTTCAACAGGAATTGGAACCTGGGGTTTAAATAAAACTGTTGGATGGGCTTGGGATATTACTAATTTTGTTTGGTGGGTTGGTATTGGTCATGCTGGAACACTTATCTCAGCAGTGTTGTTATTGTTCCGTCAAAAATGGAGAATGGCCATCAATAGATCTGCTGAAGCGATGACAATATTTTCCGTTATTCAGGCAGGTTTATTTCCGATAATTCACATGGGCCGTCCTTGGTTAGGATATTGGGTATTACCTATTCCAAACGCATATGGATCTCTGTGGGTTAACTTTAATTCGCCTTTATTATGGGATGTATTTGCAATTTCAACATACTTATCGGTTTCTTTAGTTTTTTGGTGGACAGGTTTACTTCCTGATTTTGCAATGATAAGAGATAGAGCTGTCAAGCCATTCCAAAAGAAAATATATTCTTTACTAAGTTTCGGTTGGACTGGAAGAGCAAAAGACTGGCAACGTTTTGAGGAGGTTTCCCTGGTTCTTGCTGGGTTGGCAACACCCTTGGTGCTTTCTGTGCATACGATCGTATCTATGGATTTTGCTACTTCTGTTATCCCAGGATGGCACACAACAATATTTCCACCATATTTTGTTGCAGGAGCAATCTTTTCAGGATTTGCAATGGTTAATACATTGTTAATTATAATGAGAAAAGTTTGTAGTCTAGAAAACTACATTACAGTTCAACATATTGAACTAATGAATATTGTTATCATGTTAACGGGATCAATTGTAGGGGTAGCTTATATCACTGAATTGTTTATAGCATGGTATTCTGGTGTTGAGTTTGAACAATATGCTTTTTTAAATAGAGCGACAGGTCCTTATGCATGGGCTTATTGGATGATGATGTCTTGTAACGTGTTTTCTCCTCAGTTCATGTGGTTTAAGAAATTAAGAACGAGCATTATGTTTTCGTTTTTCATATCTATTGTTGTGAACATTGGTATGTGGTTTGAAAGATTTGTAATTATTGTTACGTCACTTCACAGAGATTATTTGCCGTCATCTTGGTCAATGTTCTCACCGACGTTTGTTGACATTGGAATATTTATTGGGACTATTGGATTTTTCTTCGTTTTGTTTCTCTTGTATGCCAGAACATTCCCTGTCATTGCCCAAGCGGAAGTTAAAACAATTCTCAAATCATCTGGAGAACGATATAAAAAGATAAGAGAAGCTGGTAATAGCTTGGTAGGTACTGGTTCAGATAATAGAACCTCGAATAAATCAAATAACAAAAAATAGCATATGGAATCTTCTAAAGTAATTCACGCTATATATACCGATGACGATGAGCTTATGGCTGCTGTTAAAAAAGTAAAAGCGGCGAAGCATCACATTGAAGAGGTCTACACACCTTTTCCAGTTCATGGATTGGACAAGGCGATGGGCCTAGCACCAACAAGAATAGCTATTGCAGCATTTTTATATGGTTGTGTTGGTATAACTGTCGCTGTTGTCATGATGAATTTCATTATGATCGATGATTGGCCACAAAACATTGGGGGTAAACCAAGTTTTAGTTACCTTGAAAACATGCCGTCTTTTGTGCCAATTATGTTTGAAATGACGGTATTCTTTGCGGCACACCTTATGGTAATCACTTTTTACTTACGAAGTAGAATGTGGCCTTTTAAAAAGGCTGAAAATCCAGATCCTAGGACTACGGATGATCATTTTTTAATGGAAATCCCTGTACATGGTAACGCTAAGGATTTAAAAACACTGTTGTCGGACACAGGAGCAGTTGAAATTAATATCGTAGATAAAGAAGAAGAACATTAGATATGAAAGGCATAGTAAAAATAACATTGGTTGTAATGATTGTTTTGGTTTCGACGTCTTGTAAAAAAGACTCTAGACCAAATTATCAATTCATGCCAAATATGTATGAACCTGTAGGGTATGAAACATACGGACAATATGATGTTTTTCCGGATGAGCAATCTGCTCTTTTACCCGTAGAGGGTACGATTGCAAGAGGTTATTCTTTATTTGATTATGGAAATTCAAATGAAGAATACATGAGAGCCAAATTAGAATTAAAAAGTCCGTTGAGTTCTTCTGATATTGATACCAAAAGAGGAAAAGAGTTATACACAATATACTGCGGTATATGTCATGGGACTAAGGGTGCAGGTCAAGGATATCTTGTTAAAAGAGAAAAGATATTAGGAATCCCTAGTTATGCTGATGTGGCTAGAGCAATTACTGAAGGAAGTATTTATCATACTGTTTATTATGGAAAAAATGCTATGGGATCATATGCAAATCAATTGGATGAACAGGAACGTTGGCAAGTTGTAGCTTATGTCATGAAGTTAAAAGCAGATTTAGAGAAATAAGATTATTAGATAAAGATTATACACATCGATATGTACACGTTATCAAATAGATTAAAAATATTTTCAGTAGCATTAATGTTTTTAGGTGCAATAGGATGGTTTTATTCCTATTCAAATTCGCATATTTCCCTAGAGGAAGTTAAAACAATGCTAGCCGAGGAAGCTTCACACGGAGGAGGTCATGGAGAGGAATTAGATTCACACGCTGTGGTTACTGAAAGTCATGGGACTTCAGATAATCATAACACCGAAATGTCACATAATGATGATGTGGATGTACACGACTCGGATCATGCTGAGCATGTTATGCACCAGATTCACAACAGACCTTATTCAGCGTTGTATGTGGCTGCATTCTTTTTTATGATGATTGCTCTCGGAGCATTGGCTTTTTACGCTATTCAGTATGCTTCTCAAGCAGGTTGGTCTCCGGTATTATTTAGGGTCATGGAGGCTATCTCATATTATCTTTTGCCAGGAGCTATTGCAGTGCTAGCAATTGCCTTGTGGGCTGGTCCACATATTTTTATATGGATGGATCCTGATGTCGTTGCTCATGACGAGCTGATACAAAATAAATCAAGCTGGTTAAACACATCATGGTTTGCAATAAGAGGAATAATTTTTATTGCTGGCTGGAGTGCTTACCGATTTTTTTCAAGAAAATTTTCGATTGCGCAAGATAATGCGGACATAAACGACAATAGTAATTTTAAAAAGAATTTTAGAATATCGGCGGCATTCCTAGTGTTTTATATTTACACAGAATCAATGATGTCTTGGGATTGGATTATGAGTGTTGATCCTCATTGGTTTTCTACATTGTTTGGATGGTACGTGTTTGCAAGTATGTTTGTGAGTGGTATTACGGTTATTGCATTAATCACCATTTATCTTAAATCAAAAGGATTAATGGAGTTTGTCAACGACAGTCATATGCATGATTTAGCTAAATTTATGTTCGCTATTAGTATTTTTTGGACGTATTTATGGTTTTCACAATTCCTTCTTATTTGGTATGCTAATATACCCGAAGAGGTGACCTATTTTGTCACGAGAATAGAGGATTATAAACTACCATTTTTTGGTATGTTGGTAATGAATTTTATTTTCCCATTTTTAGTTTTGATGAACAGTGATTACAAACGGATACCTTGGTTTATCGTAATGGCTGGTATAGTTATTCTAATTGGTCATTATTTAGACGTGTTTAATATGATCATGCCAGCAACGGTTGGCGATAGATGGTCTGTTGGGCTTCCTGAGTTAAGTGCTTTAGCGTTATTTTCAGGGTTGTTTTTACTATTAGTTTTTTATGCTTTGTCAAAACATCCATTATTACCAAAAGGAAATCCTTTTATTAAGGAAAGTGAACATTTTCATTATTAATTAAAATAAATAAAGAACAGATATAACAATGACGGCTTTATTAACAATTATAGTTTTAATATTTATTGCAGTTGCTATTTGGCAGATGGTGAAAATCTTTGATTTAGCAAATGCAGGAAAGGAAACTTCACCCGTAGCAACTGATAAAGACAATAGCTGGAACGCATATTTTATGCTTGGCTTTCTGATTTTTATCTATGTGATCACTATTCTTTGTTTTGTGTATTACGGAGATTTACCACTAGTATCTAATTCAGCCTCTGCACACGGTCCTGATATTGATAATTTAATGATTATCTCTATGATAATTATCTTTTTCGTTCAAACTGTAACACAATTCTTGTTGCATTATTTTGCCTTTAAATACAAGGGAGAAGAAGGTAGAAAGGCTTTATATTTTGCAGACAATGATCGCCTTGAGTTAATTTGGACTATCATTCCTGTTATCGTATTGGCAGGTTTGATTATTTACGGCCTTTTCACTTGGTCGGATATTATGAATATTGATCAAGATGATGATACCATTGTTGTTGAACTATATGCGCAACAATTTAATTGGAAGGCAAGGTACGCTGGAGAAGATAATGTTTTGGGTGAAGCTAATGTAAGATTAATAAATCTTGACAATGCTAATATTCTTGGGCTAGATGAGTCAGACCCTAACGCCCAAGATGATATTATTACTACAGAATTACATTTACCTGTTGGCAAAAAAATATTGTTTAAGATGAGATCGCAGGATGTTTTACACTCAGCTTACATGCCTCATTTTAGAGCACAAATGAATTGTGTTCCTGGGATGATAACACAATTTGGATTTACACCAACAGTAACCACAGCTGATATGCGTCAAAACCCAGATATCATTGACAAAGTAACTCGAATCAATAAAATGAGAGTTGCTAACAAGGATAAGGTTGAAGAACGTGGACAGGACTTGAGGTATGAGTTTGATTATTTGTTGTTGTGTAATAAAATATGTGGTAAATCACATTACAACATGCAGATGAAAATAATTGTTGAAACAGAAGAAGAGTATGAGGCTTGGCTAAACGACCAAAAAACATTCAAAAATTCTTTAGTTCAAAATTAAATAAAAAAGATTTAAATAATTAAATATA
>ENA-OQVM01005868-OQVM01005868.1-marine-metagenome-genome-assembly--contig:-NODE-5868-length-11517-cov-27.544143_pt1 | contig 11517 bp, 9 predicted proteins | sample MGYA00237776_ERZ505498 | MGnify/ENA primary metagenome ERZ505498 (study PRJEB26159, sample SAMN06265151) | marine metagenome | isolation source: Helgoland LTER site | place: Germany:Helgoland, sampling... | reverse complement strand
CTTATAAGCCTTGGCTCGATTGTTACTTTTTTTGGAGCGGGTGTGGCTGCACATTATTTTCTTGGCCTTGATTGGCAAGTTTCTTTTTTGTTTTCTGGGCTTATCATCGTAACAGGCCCCACAGTAATAACGCCTATTTTAAGAAACATACCTCTTCGTAAAGACGTCTCTGCGGTATTAAAGTGGGAGGGTATTTTAATAGACCCTATTGGGGCTCTTGTCGCGGTTTTAGTCTTTGGTTTTATTAGCGTTAATATACCCACCCAAGGGATTGAAGAAATAGCCACTCAGGCCCATGGCTCTGGAGGCAGCTATACAAAACACGCCCTTTTAGAATTTGGAAAAATTATAGTTATTGGATTTGCTTTTGGTCTAGCCGGAGGTTTTGCAATGTACCATGCTGTAAAAAGAAAAGTGATTCCTCACTATCTTTTAAATGTAGCCTCACTCTCTATGGTGCTGCTAATTTTTGTGTTGAGTGATTTGTTTGCTCACGAGTCTGGCCTATTGGCTGTAGTTGTGATGGGGATGTACCTAGGAAACAGCGATTTGCCTAACTTAAAAGAACTGTTATATTTTAAAGAATCTTTAAGCGTACTGCTTATATCCATCTTGTTTATTTTGCTTTCTGCAAACATTAGCATTGATGATTTACTACTTATATACAACTGGGAAACAGCGGTGTTATTTGCTGTGGTTATTTTTGTGGTGAGGCCTTTGGGCGTCTTTTTAAGCACCACAAACTCAGGCCTGAGTATTAATGAAAAACTATTTATTTCTTGGGTAGGGCCTCGTGGTATTGTTGCCGCAGGGATCGCCTCTCTTTTTGGAACTAAGCTAGTAGAGCTAGGTGTCCCAGGAGCACAATACATCACGCCTCTTGTTTTTGGATTGGTGCTCGTAACGGTGCTTTTAAACGCAACAACAGCAAGAATGGTGGCCTCGCTCTTGGGTGTGTTCTTGAAAAAGAGTGAAGGAATCATGATCATTGGAGGCTCTCGCGTGTCAAGATTAATAGCGGCATATCTTCAAAAAAACAACAGGCGCGTAGTGCTTATTGACAGCAATAAAGCAAATGTTGAGAAAGCAAAAGAGCTGGGTATTGACGCATTGTCCGCAAATATTTACAATGATGATTTGAGTGACAATATAGAGCTGAGCGACATGGGGTATTTGCTTTCAATGACTGGAAACGACGCTATTAATAGGTACGCCATGGATAAACTAGGAAAAGATTTTGGCGAAAACGGCACCTTTAGACTTGTCACCCCTGAGGAGTTGAGAAGTAAAAAAACCAAAGGCAGCGACCTATTTTGCGCCACCCACGACTATTTAGATCTGATGCGTGTTGCCCAAGCGTTTCCTTCTATACAAGAGGTTCGGGCTTCTAACCAAGGGGTGTATGCCAGTATCATGGATTTAATCAATGACAACCAAGACGCCATTGCTCTGTTTGTAAAAACACCGGAGGGTGTAATTAGTCTTGTAGACAACACAAAGGAAATGGCAATCGAGGAAAACTCTATTATAGCCTATATAGGAAGGCCTATGGATTTTGAAGACGTCATGACTAGTAAAACGTCAGAGCCCTCTCCTGAGGACTAAAAACAACAACTAGAGACACTAATAAGTACACCCACAGCACACAATACAATGAAAAAAACACTCTTTATCGCGGGCGTCACTATATTGGCACTTATTTCTTGTGAAGGTTCTGGCTCTGGGAATTTGGAGTGCATAACAGCCACTTCAGACCTCAGGGCTGCCGCTGATGCCTATAGCCAAGATTCGTCTACAGAAAACTGTAATGAGTACAAAACAGCATTACAAGTATATATAAATAACGGCTGTGCAGGTATGGATCAAAGCGCATATGCTGAGCTGGACGCGCTGCCGTGTAACTAAATACTTAGTTAGTCATTGAGTTTTAAAACAGCCATAAAAGCGGCTTGGGGAATCTCAACATTACCAACCTGTCGCATGCGTTTCTTTCCTTTTTTCTGTTTTTCTAGAAGCTTACGTTTTCTAGAAATATCTCCTCCATAACACTTTGCAGTAACGTCTTTGCGCACCGCTTTTACTGTTTCTCTGGAAATAATTTTTGCGCCAATAGCAGCCTGTATTGGGATATCAAACTGTTGTCTTGGGATGAGTTGGCGAAGTTTCTCGCACATTTTTCTACCAATATCTTGAGCATTGTCTTGGTGTAGCAAAGAAGACAAGGCGTCTACAATATTACCATTTAACAAAACATCTAACCTAACTAGTTTAGACTCTCGCATGCCAATTGGAGCATAATCAAAGGAGGCATACCCTTTAGATACGGTTTTTAAACGATCATAAAAGTCAAACACAATTTCTGCCAAGGGCATGTCAAAGGTTAGTTCTACACGCTCTGTGGTTAAATAGGTTTGGTTTGTGATTTGCCCTCTTTTTTCTATACACAAAGACATTACATTACCAACAAAGTCAGATTTTGTGATAATTGTTGCTTTTATATACGGCTCTTCCATACGGTTGAGCTTAGAGGGGTCTGGCAAATCACTTGGGTTATTCACCAAAAGAACCGTGTCTGGCTCTCTGTTGGTGTACGCGTTGTAAGACACGTTGGGCACCGTTGTAATTACAGTCATGTCAAACTCACGCTCCAAACGCTCTTGAATAATCTCTAAATGTAACATCCCTAAAAACCCACATCTAAAACCAAAACCTAAAGCCGCAGAACTCTCTGGCAGAAAGACCAGTGAGGCGTCATTAAGCTGTAGTTTTTCCATGGAAGCGCGCAGCTCCTCGTAGTCTTCTGTGTCTACGGGGTAAATACCTGCAAACACCATGGGCTTTACATCCTCAAAGCCTTCAATCATGTTTGTCGTTGGGCTTTTTGCATCTGTAATGGTGTCACCAACTTTTATTTCTTTTGCCTCTTTAATACCCGTGATGAGGTATCCAACATCTCCGGTAGAAACTATTTTTTTTGGTGTTTGAGTTAAATTAAGGGTTCCTACCTCATCTGCAAAATAGGTTTTACCTGTAGCCATAAATTTAATGTGCTGGCCTTTTTTAATCTCACCATTTAAAACCCTAAAATAGGTTTCAACACCCCTAAAAGGATTGTATACAGAATCAAAAATAAGGGCCTGCAGAGACTCTTCCTTAACTCCTTTTGGAGCAGGAACTCTATCAATAATGGCAGTTAGTATTTCAGTAATACCAATTCCGGTCTTAGCGCTAGCAGGAATTATTTCTTCTGGATCACAGCCAAGAAGATCAACAATATCATCTGTTACCTCTTCTGGGCTAGCAGATGGGAGGTCTATTTTATTAAGCACAGGAATAATCTCTAAATCATTTTCTAGGGCTAGGTATAGATTAGAAATAGTTTGAGCTTGTATGCTTTGAGCGGCATCTACCACAAGCAGCGCACCTTCGCAGGCAGCAATAGAGCGAGAAACCTCATAGGAAAAATCTACATGGCCAGGGGTGTCAATTAAGTTTAAGACATACTCCTGGCCATTGTGAGTGTAGTTCATTTGTATGGCGTGACTTTTTATGGTAATACCACGCTCACGCTCTATGTCCATATTATCAAGCAATTGCGCTTGAGATTCGCGCTCGGTTACGGCGCCGGTGGCTGCTAACAATCTGTCTGCCAGGGTGCTTTTACCGTGATCAATATGGGCAATAATGCAAAAGTTGCGAATGTTCTTCATGTAGCTTGTTGTTTGAAAACAATAATTTGCAAGCATATCAAGCAAATTTGAGGCTGTAAAGATACCATAAAAGGGCATCATGTACACAAGTTACCTTTAATCGATTTTTAGTAAAACCATGAACATGTTTCACCATAAATCGACATCTTTGTGACACACTCTAACTAAATCTCATGATTTTAGCTTCCTTTTTATGCGGCACAATCTAGTTTTTTTATTCTTAAAACCAGCTAGTCTTAGTAGCATCATAAAATCTACGGTTTTATTTTTTATGCTTTTACCCCTAGCCGTGCTTGCCCAACAAAGCGCTATAAGCGGGACAGTTCTAGACCAAAATAACGCGCCAATTTCTTTTGTGACGGTACTTGCCCATCAGCTAACCACAGAGAGTGGTAGCGCCACAGATATTGTTTCTACAAAAGGAACCACAACAGATGATTTAGGGAATTTCAGTCTTGAAAATTTAGACCACGCAACCTATAGGCTTCACTTTAGTTTTATTGGCTTTAAAACACAGACTAAGAAAATAACATTTACAAAAAACACCTTTGTTGGAGAGATTATTCTTTTAGAAAGCAGCGAGATGCTCGATCAGGCGGTTATCACCATAAAAAGACCAACCATCCAAAAAGCGCCGGGACGCCTTGTTTTTAATGTAGAAAACACATCTGTAGCCTCTGGAAGCGCTTTAGATGTGCTTAAAAAAACACCTGGAGTTGTTGTTTCTCAACAAGGGGTTTCTGTAAAAAATAACAGTCCTGTTATCTATGTAAATAATAAACGGGTGTATTTGTCTGGTGAAGAAACACTCTCTTTACTCGAGAGTACAAACGGCTCCCTTATAAAATCTGTGGAGGTGATTACAAACCCATCTTCAAAATACGATGCAGACGCCACAACAGTACTAAACATTAACACCACAAGGGCTGTTGCCGTTGGCTATAAGGGATCTGCCTCTGGTGTATATCAACAGGCGGTGTATGCAAAATACAATTTAGCGACTGCTCACTTTTATAAAAATGATTGGCTCAATGCGTATGGAAGTTATTCTTATTCGCCACGAAAAGAGTTTAAAGAAGACGAAAACAACACCCGTTTTTTTGCTCCAGACGAAATCACAACAAGCGGGTATAGAGACTCTTATTTCACAAGGGAAACCAAAAGCAACCCCCACCAAGCAAATGTGGTTTTAGACCTAACAGCAAACGAGCAACACTCCTTTGGAGTTAGCGCTACTGTATTTGTGTCACCAAATAAACGCTTTGACAACCAGGCACTGTCTTTAAACACAAATAGGCAGCGGCAACTAGACTCTACATTTACCACTGCAAGTGGCTCCACTAGAAACACCTCTAATATCGCCCTTAACGCAACCCACACCTTTAACCTAGCCGATAGTGAAACCCAATTAGTGACCCAGGCCAATTATGTTACCTACAGTGCAGATAGAGCACAAGACGTTGAGACGAATTATTTTTCGCCAAGCGGGCTACAGTTAAGAAATAATAATTTTAACACCACCGGGAATCAAGACAGCACTATTTTTACGGGCCAAATAGACCTAAGCATTCCTTTTACCTCGGGAGCCCTTGATTGGGGATTAAAGATAAGTGACATAAAAACCAGCAGCGCCCAGAATTTTTTTGATCAAACCGAGCAAGGAGCTGTTTTAAACTCGAGCTTCTCTGACGACTTTCAGTACCAAGAAAATATTTTTGCAGCCTACTTTAACATAACCAGAGATTGGGAGCAATGGAGCCTAGACCTTGGATTGCGCGCAGAGCAAACAGAGGTTATGGCCACTTCAAAAAATTTAGGAGAAGTTAACAATCAGTATTATTTTGAATTGTTTCCAAAAATGTCTCTACTTTACACTGCCAATCAAAACAATAGCTTTGGACTTACTTATTCTAGATCTATAGCCAGACCAAATTATGAGAGTCTCAACCCATTTAGGTACTTTATTAATGAAAACAACTACACAGACGGAAACCCCAACTTGGTGCCCGAAATTGACTCAAAATACACCTTTAGTTACACTCACAATAACACGTGGTTTTTGGAGGCGTATTACTGGCATATTAAAAACCCACTAGAGGAACTTAGGTTTCAAAATAATACCACCAGAGCCCTACAAAACCTAGAGACAAACCTTATTAAGGGCTACCAATACAGCCTGGATGTAACCTATGCAAAATCAGTAACATCTTGGTGGTATCTCCAGGTGGTAACTTCTGGGTTTTTTATAGAGAATGAGTTTTTAGCCCAGCAGAGTGCACAACAAACAGCCCTTGCAAACACCTATGGTTTTTATGGGCAAATCTATAGCGGTTTGGTTTTAAGCGAGCAGGCAAATATCACCAGTGATGTTACGGCGTTATATATCTCAAACCTTATTTTTGGGTCTTACACCTATAAGAATCAGTTTAATCTCTCTGCCTCTGTGCGGAAAAAGATTTGGGACAAAAAAGCAAGCATTACCATTGGCGTAGACGATATTTTTAACACCAACAACATTCCTGTTGTCTCGCGGTATGCAAACCAAGACAATGGTTATTTTGCCAGGACAGAGTCTAGACTCTTTAGGGTTGGTTTTACCTACAACTTCGGAAACTCAAAACTTCGAGACAATAACCGCGAGATCACTACAAAAGAGAGCGACAGGCTTAATTAAAAGCAATGGCCTCTTTTTTGAAACTTTCAGAATATAATTTTACTATTTTTGCAACAAGAGTAACAATAAAAAACACGCTCAATAGTATGGGCAAAATACATGGCTAAAATTGGAGATATAGATGTTGGAGAATTTCCGCTACTGCTTGCGCCTATGGAAGACGTAAGCGACCCTCCATTTAGAGCACTTTGCAAAGAGCAGGGGGCAGACGTTGTGTACACAGAGTTTATCTCAAGCGAAGGGCTTATTCGTGACGCCGCTAAAAGTGTCATGAAGCTTGATATCTATGAAAAAGAGCGCCCCGTAGGAATTCAAATTTTTGGAGCTGTTTTGGAGTCTATGCTAAAGAGCATAGAAATTGTGGAGGCTAGTGGCCCAGATATTATAGATATTAATTTTGGATGTCCTGTTAAAAAAGTAGTAAGTAAAGGCGCCGGCGCCGGCATTTTAAAGGACATAGACCTTATGGTTTCTCTTACCGAGGCTATGGTAAAACACACCAAGTTACCCGTAACGGTGAAAACGCGTTTGGGCTGGGACGAGGACTCTATTAAAATTGTTGAGGTAGCAGAACGCTTGCAAGATGTTGGGTGTAAGGCCATTTCTATACACGGCAGAACACGCGCACAGATGTATAAAGGAGAGGCCAACTGGCACCCTATCGCTGCCGTTAAAAACAACCAACGGATGCACATTCCTGTTTTTGGAAATGGAGATGTTGACACTCCAGAGAAGGCTATGCTCATGCGAGATGAATTTGGCCTTGACGGGGCCATGATTGGCCGCGCTAGTATAGGAAACCCATGGTTTTTTAACCAGGTAAAACATTTTTTTGAAACAGGCTCTCACGCAGCTCCCCCAACAATGCAACAGCGCGTAGAGGCGGCAAGACGCCACCTAGAAATGGCCATAGACTGGAAGGGTGAAGTTCTAGGTGTGTTTGAAACCAGAAGGCATTATACCAATTATTTTAAAGGAATACCCCACTTTAAGGAATACCGCATGAAAATGGTAACCAGTGATCACAGTAAAGATGTTTTTAAGGCTTTTGATGAGGTCTTAGAAACCTTTGGGGATTTCCAGTTTGTATAACCTTACCCTAGCAGTTGTTCTCTTACTCTACTGGCCGCAATTTTTGCAGCCAATAGCCCTAGGGTAGAAATGGTAAAAAACACAATAAACACATTCAATCCAAGTAGTTTTACAGGATACGCCAAATTAGGGGTTATGTACAAAAACTCAAAGGTTGCCTGTAGCCACACCACAATCACCCCAAGGATAATGCCTAGGGTTCCTCCCAAAAGGGTCATTAAGGCTCCTTGTGTAAAGAAAATACTTCTTATTTCTTTAATAGTTGCGCCCATATTGTAGAGGGTTTTAATGTTTTTTCTTTTATCAAGAATCATCATAATAATAGCGCCAATCACATTAAATAGCGCAATAATCATTATAAGTGTGCAAATAAGATATACCGCTATGTTTTCTGTGTTTAGCATCTTATAAAGCGCATCATTTTGTTGAATGCGGGTTTTTATAATAACATCTTGTTTAAATAGGGCTGTTATTTTTTCTTTTGCGCTGTTTACTGTTGCATTTGGAGCAAGTTTGATTTCTAGGGCAGAAATTTTGGTGCTATCCATAGACAAAAGACTTCTCGCAAAACCCAAATCACTAAATACGTATTTAGAGTTGAGCTCCTGGTTTACGAAATAAATACCAGAGACCACTGCTTTTTGTTTGGTAAAATCTTTTGAGGGGTTTAATGGATCTATTTGCCCCATTCCTGGTTTGGGCACAAAAACCTCTAGAAGGCCACTGTAATCTCTAGCGCCAAGACCAAGCTTGTGTGAGGTATCATAGCCAATAACCACCTCGTTTCTATTTGGGGTTAACCACTCTGAGGAGAGAAGGATGCTGTCTGTAGGGTTTACAAGATCGTACTTGGCGTCTACCCCTTTAATAAAGGCCATGTCGTTTTTGCCCTTAAATTGTATAAAGACTCTCTCTTCTATGGTTTGAGAGCTTGCAGCTACCTCTGGTATGGCGGCAAGGGCTTTTTTTTGGGCTTCTGTAAAGGTTATGGTTTTTCCTGTGGCGGGATATACTTTTAAATCGCTATCAAAGATATTTGTATACTCAAGGCTATATTCTTTAAGACCAGAGAAACCAGATAGCACGATAAAGAGTACTAAAGATCCCACCACAACCCCGGTGGCAGCAATGGCGGTAATAATATTAATTGCGTTGCTGCTGCTTGAGCAAAAGAGATACCGCTTTGCGATGTACAGCGAGATTTTCAATAGATTATGATTTTCTTCTTTTTGGAAGTAAGTCTGGGTCTTGTATTGGGTTTTTTTCTCCCTTTACGGCATCTTCGATCTTTTCGATGTAATCTAGGGAGTCATCGTTGTAGAAGGTAAGCTCTGGCATTCTGCGAAGTTGGTGTTTTGTTAGCTGCGCAATTTCGTGCTTAATTTTCGGCTTAATACCGTTTAGCTCCTGGGTGATTTGTGAAGCGTTTGTGGATGGAAAAACACTTACATACACCTTTGCAATAGATAAATCTGTGGTTACGCTCACTTTGCTAACCGAGATTAAAATTCCTGATTGGCCTGCTTCCCTGAGCTTGTTTTGTAATACATTGGCAAGGTCTTGTTGTAGCACTCCTGCAATTTTTTTCTGTCTGTTACTTTCTATCATATGGCAAAAGTACTATAATTAATGGTACGAGGCCTATTTTGGTTGCTGGGTAATTGTTATTTTTGATACGTTTGTGAAACACTAGCGAGGCATCTCTGTTTTTTAACCCCATGTTGGTTGTTACTACACGCTAGGCAAAAAACAATAATTATGCGCAAAATAGAACACATTGGTATTGCTGTAAAAGACATGCAGGCAGCCACTCAAATTTACAGCGCCCTACTTGGGTACACCCACTATAAAACCGAAGAAGTGTCAGGGGAAGGAGTAAACACTACATTTTTTGCTTGCGGAGACAGCAAAATAGAACTTTTGGAAGCGACCAACCAGGATAGCGCAATTGCAAAATTTATTGCAAAGAAAGGAGAAGGGGTACACCATATTGCCTTTGCCGTTGATGATATAAATATTGAAGTACAGCGGCTTGAAAAAGAAGGGTTTGTGGTCTTAAACCGAGAGCCTAAAATTGGGGCAGACAATAAATGGGTTGTGTTTTTGCATCCTAAATCCAGCAACGGTGTCTTGGTGGAATTGTGCCAAGAGCGTAATTAAGTTAAAAAAAGTTTGTGTAGCTATTAAAACACATTATTTTTGCAGCCATAATGCCGGTCCTATAGCTCAGTTGGTTAGAGCACCTGACTCATAATCAGGTGGTCCATGGTTCGAGTCCATGTGGGACCACAAGAAAGATAAAGCCCTTACAGCGATGTAGGGGTTTTTTTTGTGGCAGAAAGAATTATATTTGAGGGTAGAAACTAGTTTGTTTTGTATTTATGAAACTCAAGGAAAGTGCTTTAATTTGACTATTTCAAAGCTGTTTTATCCAGGCCTAGGTTTTAGGATATATAAAAGTATTTAAAATAAAAAAGAATGAAAACCAAAACACTAATCATTAGATACACCTTAGAATTTTTTGTCATAATTCTAGGTGTTTCTATTTCTTTTTACATTGAAAAGCAGAATGCGTTAAAGTATAAAGAGACCATAAAAAATCAATCATTAAAAAGAATTTTAAACAATTCTAAAACAGACAATAGTGATTTTGAGTTTAACCTAGAAGCCCACCAAGGTTTCGTTAAATCTAGTTATTGGATTTTACAAAATCAAAATAATCTGTCAGATTTTTCTAGAGACTCTATAGGATACCACCTTGGTTTTGCTATCGATGGAAACACTTTTTTTGTTGACAATACAGAAGAGTATAGGGGGCTAAAGAATTCGGGATTAATAGAGCTTATAGAGAATGACAGCTTGGTCTCGGTGCTTCAAAACAAACACGCACAACGAGTTGTAATCACTAAAATGGAAGAATTTATCACAGGCCATATAAAAAACAACGCCGAGTTTCTTTATACAAACACAAAATATTTAAGCGAAAAAAAGAATAATCTTGGATACGCCATAGATCGAACCTACACAGGAGATTTTAAGATACCTCAACCTGTTATTCAAAATATTGAGCAAAAGTTGCGTTTCCACCAATATTATATAGAGCAAACAATTTTTGAACTCAAAAGAAATGCGTTTATTGAAAAGCTAATCAAAAAAGAAATAGCTATTAAGGGGTAACAACCAATAATAAACTACATCCATAATTATGAAAAAATACGCAGTAAAATATTCGCTTGAATTTCTGGTCATTGTAATGGGTATATCTGTTTCTTTTTGGCTAAACGAAATGTCTGTAGAAAAAAACGAAAATAAAGAAAGGGTAAAGGTTTTAAATAATATAAAAATTGAAATTAATGATATTCAGAGCTATACAGGTGATAGAATGAAATATTGGCAAGACGATATAGATTTATATGCTATGTTTTTGAGTTCAGAATTTGAAACCAACGCTATTAAAAAAATTACTTCAAGCAAAAGCAGAATTGAATATAATTTGATTTACTACAGAGATTTTCAGCCACCAATGAATAGGTATGGTTCTATTATTAATACAGGAAGTTTTAAATTTATTAAATCTGAAAGGATAAAAGAAGCATTAACAAGACTTCATACCATCAATTACTCAAATATAAAGACGTCTGTTCAATACGAAAAATTGCTTAAAGAGCATTTAATAGAAATTATCACGAAAAACCACCCAAAGCTACTGTTTGCATCAAATGATTCTCAATTTAGCATTGAAGATTACTCAAAACTGTTGAAAAGCGCAATAGAAAAAGATCCTATATTAAAATCAAATTTAATTATCCAACAAAAATATTTTGAAACTAAAAAATCTTTGCTAACACTCTATGTTTACACACTTGAAGAATTAGCGGCAGAAGTAAACAAAACCTTGCAAGAAGATTAATTTATAGACTTCTGCTCGTCTATAACGATGTCTCCTTTAGACTTTAAGAGTTGGTCAAGTACTGTTTGCATGTTATAAAAGTCGTGCTCTTTTGCTATTTTTCCATCCCTCATTGTTACAATGGTTGTGCC
>ENA-OQVM01005865-OQVM01005865.1-marine-metagenome-genome-assembly--contig:-NODE-5865-length-11518-cov-22.692422_pt1 | contig 11518 bp, 8 predicted proteins | sample MGYA00237776_ERZ505498 | MGnify/ENA primary metagenome ERZ505498 (study PRJEB26159, sample SAMN06265151) | marine metagenome | isolation source: Helgoland LTER site | place: Germany:Helgoland, sampling... | reverse complement strand
AATCCATTTTTTTTAGAGGTATTTGATTTATTTACACGTGGATTACAGGAGCGTGGACTTCGCCCTCTTTTAGTAAACCTTTCAGAAGAAACTGAACCAGAAGCATCCATAAGGATGTTAAGACAGTATTCTGTTGATGGCGTAATAGTAGCCTCATCAACTTTAAAGCCTGGATTTTCAAAAGCATTTAAAGATGCTGGTTTTCCAGTAGTTCACCCATTTGGTAGTCATAGTGAAAATCCTATAGTTGATGTGCTTGGTATTGATAATATAATGGCTGGAAGGATGGCTGCCTTAACATTAATTGCTAGAGGTTATCGAAAAGTAGCTTTTTTGGGTGGGCCAGAAACAGCTACTACAACAATAGATCGTGGAAAAGGTTTTCTGAGTGTAATGAAGGCTCATTCAGATTGTAGTTGCTCTATAAGTTTCGCAAATGAATATTCTTTTGGAGCGGGACGAAAAGCAATGCTTAAATTAATGGATAATAAGCTAGCAGAGGCATACTTTTGTGCTGATGATGTTCTTTCAATTGGCGCATTATCCGCTCTACAGGGCGGTGGTTATAATGTACCAAATGATGTTGGAATAATAGGTTTAAACAACATGGAAATGGCAAGTTGGGATAATATTAACTTAACAACTATCAGTAACCCACTGCCAGAAATAATATCGGCATCAATTGATCGTGTATCTGCAATTGTTGAAAACGGTTCAATTCACCCTGAGGGTCAATTATTTGATTGTAAAATTATAGAGCGCGGAACACTTCGCCCCGCACCTAAGTAGTGTTTTATTGAAACATTGGTGGGCGAGCATCAAGCCATTCGCCATTTTGTTTTCCTGATTTTGCAACTGCAACAACTGCTGCCATAGATCTTAACCCATCCACTGCTTTGGGATAGAGATTTGCTGCAGGATCAATTGATCGGCCTTCTTTTTCAGAATTTATTGCTTCTGCTAAATCTGTATATATATTTGCAAAGGCAAGTGGCATTCCTTCTGCATGGCCAATTGTAACACGTGATGTTCGATCCGCTTCTGGAGATAAGTTTGCCTCACCACGTTCAATAATCTGAAGACGTTTATTTAATGGCATGTAAAAAAGTTGATTTGGTTGTTCTTGGCTCCATCTCAATCCACCCGTTTCCCCAAAAACTTGAATACCCAAACCATGCTGACGCCCTATAGCAATTGAAGACGTCCAAAGTCGCCCAACTGCGCCACCATCCATTCTAAAATTTACCATTGCATCATCTTCTAAAACACGTTGCTCCAAACATGATACTGTATCTGCTGAGAGTTTTGTTACTTCTTGTCCGGTTACAAAGCTAGCCATATGCATAGCATGTATACCACAGTCAGCAAATTGAGCACTTACACCTGCTTGAGCTGGATCGTATCGCCATCGGACGCGTGGGTTATCGGCATCATCAGCGTCAGCGTGATGACCATGAGCAAACTCAGCATTTACCAATCTTACTCTACCTATATCACCCCTTTTAATCATAGCTTTCATATGGCGGACTAAACTATAGCCTGTGTAACCATAATTAACGGCACAAATTTTGTTTGTCTTTTGAGAAATTTTAACAATTTCTTCACCCTCTTCTACAGTCATAGTCATTGGTTTTTCACATAAAACGTTAAACCCACCTTCTAAGAATTCTTTTGTAATTTCAAAGTGAGTAGAATTTGGTGTAGCCACTGTAACAAGATCAATTTTATCTTCACGATTTTTTTCAGCAGCTAGCATATCTTGCCAACTGCCATATGCACGTTCGCCTAGGCCAAGTCTTTGGCCATAGTCAATTCCTTCCTTAGGACGATGATCTAATGCACCAGCAGTAAATTCGAATAACCCATCCAATCCTGACCCTAAGCGGTGAGCTGGACCAATTTGACTACCTTCACCGCCACCGATCATTCCCCATTTTAATTTTTTCATATAAGTGCTCCTAAAAACCAATAGATTGTAGGTAATTTCTATTCAATTTGGCGTCATCAATTGGTGAAGTATCGCCCTCAGGGTCACAATCCTGTTCAACCGTACACCAGCCATTAAAATTATTTTCTAACAATAGTTGTCTTACAGTTGGAAAATCTACATCTCCATCACCTAGGTTGCAAAAAATACCCTGACCACATGCAGCATAAAAGTCTGTTCGATTTTCAACGACCTGCGCTTTAACTTTTGGATTAATATCTTTGAAATGCATATAACTAATTCTATTAATGTTTTGCTTCATAAATTCTACAGGGTCAAACCCAGCATAAGAATGGTGCCCGGTATCAAAACAAATTTTTAATATACTTTCATCAACTTCGTCTAATAATCTATTTAGCTCTGGTTCAAAATCCATGAAGCCAGCAGCATGAGCGTGTATGCCAACTGTGAGTCCAAATTCTTCAGAGCCAATACGTGCAACTGTAGCGATTCTATTGCGATATGCTGACCATTCTGTTTCATCCATTTGTTCAGCTTCACTAGCTCTTCCTGCCGTAGGAGCACGGCGTTCAGATATACTATCAATTAATACTAAATGCTGTGCTCCATGGGCCTTTAAAGCTTTACAAGTACGTTGAGCCCCGTCCAATACATCTTCCCATTTATTTGGATCATGAAATGCACGAAAAACAACTCCACCAACTAATTCTTGACTAAATTCATCAAGCGCTTCAGATAATATATTTGGATCTTCTGGCATAAAGCCAACAGGTCCTAGTTCAATACCTGTATATCCAGCATTGGCATTTTCTTCTAAAACTTTGCGCCAGCTTGGATTGCGTGGATCATCTGCAAATTCCACACCCCATGAACATGGAGCATTACCTATTTTAATCATAATTATAACCTTTATTTAATAATCTGAAATATTAACCCAGATATTTTTCTTACTTGAATCTAACGCTGCACTAACAACTCTATTTACTTCCATTCCTTCTGAAAAAGTTGGCCAGATATTTCGGCCTTCATGAATAGCTCTTATAAAATCATTAGCCTCTATAATAATTTGATCTTGATAACCGGTTCCGTGGCCTGGTCCTTGGCAAAAAGCTTCATAATCAGGATGGGTAGGCCCTGTCAAAATTTTCTTAAAACCTCTTTCTGATTCTAAGCCATCCATTGTGTATAAATGCAGTGCATTTTGATCCTCTTGATCAAATCTTATTGAGCCCATAGTACCGTGAATTTCATAAGCATATCCCATTTTTCGCCCAGTCGCTACGCGACTGAAAAATAAATGACCTTGGGCACCATTCTCAAATCTGCACATCATTTGTGCCTGGTCATCATTGGTTACTTGGCCTCCAGGTCTATTTACATGAACTGTTTCAACAGAGGCATTTAATGTAGTTATTGGACCCACTAGTGCTCTAGCAGCATTGATCATGTGGGGGGCTAAGTCCCCCATTGTTCCATTCGATATTCCTTCAGTTCGCCAATTGGTTGGAATCAATGGATCTGCTAAAAAATCTTCAGTGTGTTCTCCACGAAACCATGTAATTTCACCTATCCGTCCTTCTGATATTAATTGCCGAGCATATTGTGAAGCAGGAGTTCTAATGTAATTAAAGCCAGTCATATGAATTAGCCCAGAATTTTCTGCTGCAGCCAACATTGTTCTGCTTTCATCAACTGTAGCGCCCAATGGCTTTTCACAGAAAACATGTTTTTTATTTTTAAAGGCTTCAAGTGCAATTTCACAATGGGTTGATTGAGGTGAGGCAATTACTATTGCATCTACATTAGGATTATTAGTGACATCTCTCCAATTTGTGGTTGAAGATTTGAAGCCATAATTTTTCTGGTATTTTTCAGCACTTAAATTAGTTGTTGCGCAAACCATTTCTAACTCTGGTCTAAGTGCTGTTTCAAAGAGTGTACCAACAGATCCATATGCAGCTGCATGAGCTTTGCCCATATAACCACCTCCAATGATACCAATGCCAAGCTTGGACATCTTAATTCTCCTGTAAAATTTGATTGCAACCGGTTGCAAATTATGTAACCTTGTTTATGCATATGGGTCAATACCCAACTGAGTTTACTTATTATTTGACTGCTTGCGGAGAATACCTTGAAACAACAAAAAGAAACAGTAACTTTAACTGTAGCTCAGGCTATTATTAAGTACCTTTCATCTCAATATATTGAGATCGAAGGTGAAAAAGTTCGTCTATGTGGCGGTGGTTTTGGTATTTTTGGTCATGGTAATGTAACATGTTTAGGTGAAGCTTTATTTGAAAATAAAGAAAAACTACCTTTATATCGTGGTCAAAATGAACAAGGAATGGGGTTTGCTGCTGCAGGATATGCAAAGGCTTATTTGCGCCGTCGCTTTATGTTTTGTACTGCATCGGCTGGCCCTGGAACTGCTAACTTATTAACAAGTGCAGCATTGGCACATGCAAATAGACTTCCCATGCTAATGTTATGTGGTGATACTTTTATTACTCGTTTGCCAGACCCAGTTTTACAACAATTGGAACATTTTGGAGACCCGACACTAGGTGTTAACGATGCATTTAAGGCAGTCAGTCGTTATTGGGACAGAATAACTCATCCTGCTCAAATCATTCAATCTTTACCTGCCGCATTAGCAACTATGCTAGACCCTGCAGACTGTGGACCTGCATTTATTGGTCTGCCTCAAGATGTTCAAGGCTGGACATATGAATATCCCATTTCATTTTTTGATGAAAAAATACACCGTGTTCGCCGACAATCTCCAGATGCTGAAGAAATAAATGACGCAATTAAGTTATTAAAGAGTGCAAAGCGCCCAATGATTATCGCTGGAGGTGGCATCCAATATTCTGGAGCTGTTTCAGAATTAACCGAATTTGCAGATAAATTTCAAATCCCTGTTGTGGAAACTATTGCTGGGCGTGCAAATTTATTAGATACACATGATTTGAATATTGGGCCACTTGGTGTGACTGGTTCAAACAGTGCAAACAATATTGCTGAACAGGCAGATGTTATTTTAGCAATTGGCACACGTTTGCAAGATTTTACAACAGGTTCTTGGACGGCATTCTCAGCTGATGCTAAAATTATTTGTTTAAATGCAGCTCGTCATGATGCTGCAAAACATCTTTCATTACCAATTGTAGGTGATGCAAAGCTTGGATTGAATTCGCTAAGTAATGGGTTGATTGGTTATAAAGCATCGTCTGATTGGGTTGATAATGCACGCACAGAACGAGCAAAATGGAATGAGTATGTTGAAAAAAATACGAATCTAAAAAATGGCCCGTCATCATATGCGCAAGCTATAGGTGTTGTTAATGAATATTGTGATCCATGTGATCGAATTGTAGCTGCAGCAGGTGGTTTACCGGCAGAGGTTACGGCTAATTGGCGTACTCTTGGAATTGGCACCGTTGATGTTGAGTTTGGGTTTTCATGCATGGGATATGAAATTGCAGGTGGTTGGGGCGCACGTATAGCTCAATCGGAAAAAGAAGCTGATAAAGATACGATTGTGTTTACAGGTGATGGATCATATTTATTAATGAATTCTGATATCTATTCGTCTGTTCTCACGCAAAAGAAGATGATTATTCTTGTGTTAGATAATGGTGGATTTGCAGTTATCAATAAGTTGCAAAATAATACTGGTAATGAAAGTTTTAACAACTTAATTTCAGATACGCCAACAGCTGTGAAGCAGGCTCGTGTCGATTTTGAAGCTCACGCAAAGTCTTTAGGAGCACTATCTGAAACGGTAGAAAGCCCATCAGGTTTAGCGGATGCATTTTTACGAGCAAAATCTGCAAATGAGACATATGTTATAGTCATGAAGGTTGATCCATATGATGGTTGGACAAATGAAGGCCATACTTGGTGGGAGGTTGGAACACCTCATATATCTAAAAATGATAAGATTACTAAAGCTCATCAAGAATGGGAATCTTCACGTGTCCGGCAAAGAAAAGGAATTTAAATGTCATACCTTTTTGACGGAATAAAAAAAAATAACTTTCTAGTCATAGGTCGCGCTGGAATGGATTTATATCCTGATCCACCTGGTGCAGCTACTGAAGAAGCCGTGAATATGAGCGTCGGTCTTGGAGGATCATCGGCCAATATTGCCGCAGGAATTTGCAAACTTGGAGGTAAGTCTGCATTAGTGACACGAGTTTCTGATGATAGCGTTGGCCGTTATTGTGTAAACCAATTGAAACATTATGGTGTCGATGTATCTAACGTGAAACCAATTAGTGGTGAATTCCGCAATTCATTGGCTGTTTATGAGAGTCGAGTTGAAAACCATCAATCAGTTATTTATCGAAATGGTGCTGCTGATTTTCAGATGGATATTGATGACATCAAAGCTGTAAATTATAATCAATATGGAGCGTTGATTACGGCAGGTACGGTATTTGCAGCTGAGCCATCGAGGAGTGCTACAATGCAAGCTTTTGCATATGCTAGGACGGCTGGATTGCCTATTATTTTTGATGTTGATTATCGACCATATTCTTGGATATCTCCAGAGATTGCATCCGAAATTTTGACTGCTGCAGCTGAGCAAAGTGATATGATAGTTGGAAACGATGAAGAATTTGGTTTTATGGCAGGTGGTATTGAAAAAGGATTAGATAAAGCGCGCGAATTGTCTGAAACATCGGCTTCTATGGTGATTTATAAAATGGGCTCTGAAGGTGCAATTACATTTTTTGATGGGCAAGAAATTCATACCGGTATATACCAAGTTGAAGCCCTAAAACCTACAGGAGCAGGAGATAGTTTCATGTCAGGTTTTGTAACGTCAATTGCGGATGGATATAACTTAAGAGATTCAATTCTTAGAGGATCTGCATCAGCATCAATTACAGTTTCTCGCCCAGGTTGTGCACCTGCAATGGCAGATACTAACACATTAAAAGAATTTATGGCCGATCATCCTGGGCCAACAAATAAGTAAGGAAAAAACATGCATATTGCGCCATATGATAATAAAAATAAACCAATTGTTGATATTGATGACCCTACAGTTCCATTGAATTATTTTAACATAGTAAAATTAACTAAAGGCCAAGCATTCGAATATGCGGTTCCTGGATTTGAGACTTGTATAGTTCCTGCAACAGGTACGGTTGATGTCGATGTTGAGGGCTTTAAATGTTCTGGGTTGGGGCAACGCACTGAAGATGTTTGGGATGGAGAGCCTGAAGGTGTTTATGTTCCAACTGCTGCGAAGGCTACAATGGTTTGTACAAGTGCAAATGCAGAAATTTTTATCGCTGGTGCAAGATATGATAAGGTATTGGATGCATTTTCTGTACGTACAAATGAATTAGATGAAGTACAATATGGGTCTGATGAAACCAAAACACATCGAAAAATTAAACACATATTGGGTACAAAATATCATGATAAAGTAGGTCGGCTGTTAGTATCAGAACTTTTTACAGTTGGAGAAGGCGGTTGGTCAGGCTTTCCAAGTCATAAGCATGATACAGATCGTTTGCCAATTGAGACGCGTCATGATGAAACGTATAATTTCAGGTTTAAGCCAAATTATGGATCAGGTGTGCAAATGCTTCAACGTGAGGATGGGAAGTCAGGTGATGCTTATCATTTAGTTGATGGATCAACAATTTGCTTAGATTCTGGGTATCATCCGTGTGCGGTTTTACCAGGCTATCAGATGTATTATTTTACAATATTGGGTGGATTATCTCAAAGATCGCTAGTGCAATATTTTCAACCAAGTCATGCAGACCAATTAGAAACTATTCCTGGCATAAAAGATATGATTGCTAAGTTTAAATAATGCCAATAGCTACATTATCAGAAGTTCTTCAACCTGCTTTAAAAGGTTCATATGCTGTAGGTGGTTTAGTTACTCTTGGCTGGGAAGATATGCGTGCGTTTGTTGCGGCAGCAGAGGCTGAAAATTGTTCTGTTATATTGCAAGCGGGACCTGGTTGCCGAGAGCATACTCCATTACCAATACTTGGAAAAATGTTTCGTTATTTAGCAGAAAATGCATCTGTGCCTGTAGTTGCGCACCTTGATCATGGGTATACTTATGATGAATGTGCACTAGCATTAGATAGTGGTTTTACTTCATTAATGTATGATGGATCCCGAAAGTCTTTAAAAGTAAACATTGAAGAAACAAAACGAATTGTAAAAATGGCCCATTCATCTGATATTTCATGTGAAGGTGAAATTGGTTTTGTTGGCTATTCAAATGGGGAAAAATCAGCAGGCACAGACCCTACTGAAGCAGAAACTTTTGCAAACGAAACTGGTGTTGATGCAATGGCTATTTCTGTAGGTAATGTACACTTGCAAGAAAACAAAGAAGGCGGTTTGGACGAAGATAGGATATCTAAAATACAGACTCTTACTTCTGTTCCTTTGGTAATACATGGTGGATCTGGCGTTCCTGTTGAGCAACGAAAGCGACTCGCAAGAGAAACAAATATCTGTAAGTTTAATATTGGTACAGAATTGCGAATGGCATTTGGCGGTGCGATGCGCGACGCAGTTAATAAAGATAATAAAAGATTTGACCGTGTATCGATTTTAAAAGAAACTCACGACCCAACGGTTGCAGTTGTACGGCGAGTTTTATCTAATTTGAAAGGTTGAAAATGCTTAATATTGGAATTCTTGGTTGTGGTCGTATTGGTCAAGTACATGGAAAAACTCTTAAAGGTATGGATACTGCGCGCGCTGTAGCCGTTTCTGATTTTTTACCTGAAGCTGCAAATGCATTGGCAGATGATTTAAATGCGAAAGTTATGTCGAGTGAAGAAATAATATGTGATTCAAGCATTGATGCTGTAATTATTGGGACTCCAACAACTACACATTATGATTTGATTCATGAAGCTGCCGCAAACGGGAAAGCAATATTCTGTGAGAAGCCAGTAGATTTATCTGTTGAGCGCATTAGAGAGTGTATGGTTGCTGTTGAAAAAGCTGGTGTTCCATTTATGACTGCCTTTAATCGCCGGTTTGATCCAAGCTTTGCAAATTTAAAAAGAAAAATATCAGATCAAGTTATTGGTGATGTTGAAATTGTTACTATACTTTCACGAGACCCATCTCCACCACCTATTGGCTATATTAAAACATCAGGTGGTATTTTTAGAGATATGATGATCCATGACTTAGATATGGCAAGATTTTTGCTCGGGGAAGAACCTATCGAACTGTCTTCTGCTGCATCATGCCTTGTGGATCCAGAAATTGGTAAAGCTGGTGATTTTGATACAGCGGTTGTAACTTTAAAAACAGCGAGTGGCAAATTATGCCAAATTAGCAATTCTCGTCGAGCTACTTATGGATATGATCAAAGAATTGAAGTCCATGGCTCTAAGGGAATGCTTCGTGCGGATAATATGCTTGAGAATACAGTTGAGTTGTCTAACGCCTCTGGATTTCAATCAGCCCCTACGCAACCATTTTTCTTGGAAAGATATGCTGAAGCTTACCGAGCAGAAATGATACACTTTGTTGATGTGGTGAATTCTGGTGGAATTATGAAACCTGATGGTGAAGATGGTTTAAGAGCTCAGTTATTGGCAGATGCTGCTGATGAAGCAGCTCGTGACGGAAAATCTCGAAACCTTACATAACTAATATAAGTTTAAATAGAAATTAACTTTAATGTATTATCTTACAATGCATTAAACTCTTCTTTTTTTTGATTAAACCACTCTTCCATTTTGTTCTGATCTTGCATGAGTAAGCTAATTTTTTCCATTGCATCTAAGTGACGTTTATCTTTTTGCTTAAACATCTTCATTCCGTGATTTTTGCTCATATTAACAATTTCATCAAATGTGTTAGCACTGAAAGCTTCATCACACGCGCCGCCAAGCTGTTTGCATGTCATAGTTTTCATAATCTAATATCCTTTTTAAATACATTTTCACTTAATTTAAGTTTAAGTATACTTTAACTTTATTGAAAAAGGATATTAAATCTACAAATTAGATTAATATAATATTAAGTTTTTAATATAAAAGATTAGGAAGTTATGACTAAAAATATTTTGTTTATTATGTTTGACCAACTAAGATTTGATTACTTATCTTGTGCTGGCCATAAGACAATAAAAACGCCTAATATTGATAAGTTGGCATCTATGGGTGTGCGCTTTTCTAATTGTTATGTGCAGTCGCCTGTTTGTGGTGCATCTCGTATGTCAACTTATACTGGTCGCTATGTAAGTTCACACGGCGCTGCATGGAATAATGTTCCACTGAAAGTTGGTGAGTTAACTTTAGGTGACCATTTGCGCAAAGCAGGAATGGATTCTTGGTTGATTGGTAAGACACATATGGCCGTAGACACTGATGGTATGGAGCGACTTGGTCTTGCAAATGATAGTATTATTGGTGCCCGTGTGTCTGAGGCTGGATTTGATATTTGGTTGAGAGATGATGGCCTATGGGCGTATGGTCCTGATGGGTATTACGATGAAAAGAAATCTCCTTATAATGAATATCTTAAATCAAAAGGATATGAGGGTGAAAACCCATGGGCTGATTTTGCAAACGCTGGAATTGATGAAAATAACCAGATGACATCTGGTTGGTTTATGCGGCATGCAAATACTGCTGCAAACATTGAAGAAGAGGACAGTGAAACGCCTTGGCTAACATCCGAAGCAATAAAATTTATAAGTGAAAAAAAAGAAAAGCCATGGTTATGCCATTTGAGTTATATAAAGCCTCATTGGCCATATATAGTGCCAGCGCCATATAATGAAATGTATGATGCATCAGATGTAGTTGATGTGATTAGATCAAAAAGTGAACTGGAGGATACTCATCCTGTTTTTAGAGCATTTATGGAAAATACTATAGGTAAAACATTTTCACGCAATGAGGTTCGTGAAGCAGTTATTCCAGCTTATATGGGCTTAATTAAACAATGTGATGATCAAATGGGACGTTTATTCAAATATCTCAAAGAATCTGGAGAAATGGACAACACAATCATCGTATTAACATCTGATCATGGGGATTATTTGGGTGATCACTGGTTGGGTGAAAAAGATTTATTTCACGCACAGTCTGTTAAAGTACCTTTAATAATTTATGACCCTTCTCATCAAGCTGATTGTACTCGTGGGATGGTTAGTGATGCATTGGTAGAGGCAATTGATTTAACTGCAAGTTTTGTTGAGCATGCATCTGGAGAAGTACCAAAACACATACTTGAGGGAAAATCTCTTTGGCCAATTGTACACGGTCAGCAAAAAGAATTAGATCGAGATTTTGTTGTTTCTGAATATGATTATTCTCAACAAAAGATGGCCAAGTCTCTGGGTGTTCAGCCTAAAGACGCAAGATTATTCATGATAGCTGATAAGGAGTGGAAATTCATGCATGCAGAGGGTGGATTTCGCCCAATGCTTTTTGATTTAAGAATAGATCCACATGAATTAAATGATTTAGGTGCAGATTCTGCATATCAGAATATAATTGATATCATGTATCAAAGACTTGGACGCTGGTCCCTAAGAATGTCTCAGCG
>ENA-OQVM01005864-OQVM01005864.1-marine-metagenome-genome-assembly--contig:-NODE-5864-length-11519-cov-16.992746_pt1 | contig 11519 bp, 13 predicted proteins | sample MGYA00237776_ERZ505498 | MGnify/ENA primary metagenome ERZ505498 (study PRJEB26159, sample SAMN06265151) | marine metagenome | isolation source: Helgoland LTER site | place: Germany:Helgoland, sampling... | reverse complement strand
TTCCACACCAGCCGGATAATTATCCATTGCTAATTTTCCAATTAAATTTCCCGTATCTAATATATCTTTTTTAGCTGGCGAAGGTTCTAATTGTAGATCTTTACGATTGCGGGAAAGCCAAAGTGCTTTGTTACATTGAAGCCCACGTAGATATTGAGATTTTGATATTGTAGGTTTCATTATGATGCTCATTAATTTCTCTAAAGTATGCCTTTGGCAAATGAAAACATTTTCTGGATAGATTGTTGAGGATTTAAAGTATCCTCAGAAATTTTAGAAATTAAATTAAAGTTACGCTTAATTAATTTCAAGCCTGGGTATCGCCCATACAACGCTTGCGTTAACAATGTGCCTATTGCAAATAAATCAGAACGAATTGTTATGCAATTGGAAGCTTGATCCATGGGATGAAGAGCATATTTACTAGACCTTAATTCCAACACATTTGAATTTGGTGAACGAATTTTTAGAAATGGCTCCCAATCAAATATCAATAATCTACCATATTTATCGAATCCAATGTTTGACGCACATAAATCTCCATGAACAATTTTATGTAGCGTTAATTCAGAGAAAACTTTAACAATTTCATTTGCCGCTTTGACACCTTTGAACTCTTCAAGTGATTTATGCGATATTCTTTTTTGGCATATTCTTACTTTTTTTTCAGTAAGTGAAACCTGGATTTTTGGATTAAGTAGATTACCATATTTCTTCAATAAGTTTATACGCTCAAAATCGTCTTCTTTAAAATTTGTATCAGCAATATCAAATTCCCATTCACGGCATATCCATTTATTATTTTTAGGCATGGCATAATTCAACAAAAAATCCTTTACTAGTAGTATTTCCACCAATATTTTCTATTTCTTTTCCTTTAAATGAAACACTCGTTATTATTTTTTCGTTGCCAAAGTTCGTTATGGAAAAAGTTAAATCTTTGAAATCTTTCTTGGTATCAAATTCAAATAAACCTTCGAAAAAATTACCTTTTTCATAACTAAAAATCTGAATTGCAGGTTTTCTGTCTCTTATATCACGTGCAAAGATTTTTGTTTGTAGTTTGCTTTTTGTTTTGGAAATTGCTCGTTTTAAATCCGCGTTTAGAACTTCCCTAAATTCATTACCTGATTTTACTTTAACAACTAAATTGCAGTTATTTGGATGAGCCCCCATAAAATGTCCAAGTTCATCTAACTCAAACCATGACTTATGCTCACCATTTTCATCCAAAGCAAAGTCTGAGTTTTTTGGATGCCCTTCCAAATTACCGTCAGAAATATATTGCTCTAAATTTTCCTCACTTTTGTTTGACCAATAATCATGTGCTTCGGCAGAGATAGGACACACTACCAATTCGCCACCCGTTCCAGAAATTTCAATTAGTGCTTTCATATCTCATCAATACCGTAGGTCGCTAGTTCAAACTGAATTTCTTTGAGAGCATAATAATCCATGGCTGACTGACCATAATAATAACTATCGTCTTCTGGGTCAGCTGCAATGCCCGAGTCAAAGTCTCCATCATAATAACCCTGACTAGCAATCTCACCTATAGGCGTATACATTCCCCAGGCATAGAAGTGTGCTACACCTTCATATTCTGACACCCTCAGAAAGCCATCATCCCAATGATCGTTTCCTCTTATGACAACAGCGATTTGAATATGTGATATTTTGTTTCTATTTTCCAACCAAGAAGCCATATTTTGATCTTTTAAAAGCCCCCATTCTTTTTCAATATCGCCCCTATCAAAGACTTCTACTACTTTCTCTTTATTATTGGTTATAAAAAACCTTGCTTCATCATCAACACAATCAGTTATTGCTCCCATGAACATACTCATTTCAGATAAGAGCTTATTTTTTGCGGCTTCTGCTCCATTTTCATCTGCAACTTCTTCAATTTCAGATTGTGTAAAACAGAAAACAAATGGAGATATACTATCGTCCTCTTCCTCACCAAAGAAGTCATCATCAACTTCATCACTCTCAGTGCGATCTTCTACTTCTGCTTTTCCTTTTGATGTAATGGATAAATTATTGTGAATTCTTTCACCTATTCCAATTTCTATTATAGCTTTGTCTCCAGGTTTTACATCGTATACGTGGCAATGCGTAGAAATAGCCTCATCATCGTCAAACATGTAGACGTCAGGAAAATTTTCATCATTCGCATTCGATACTCCCAGTAGAACTACATACGGAGGAACCCCTTTAGTATATACAACGATTTCACAATAATCATCTTCAAGCTCCCATTCACATTGTATTTTAGATATTCTAACACCTTGCGATTCATACTCTAAAGATATTTCACCTGTTTCCTTTGGAAGTGTAATTTCGATTTTATTTGGATTAGAAATTTTATATAATTCTAACTCTGCAGTGATTGAATAATTGGGATCAGTCCCCTCATCGACAGAAATAAAATTACTACTTAAACTAATTGACCCATGATTTACTTCTGCAAAAAAAGTATCAAGTGAGTTTTCATTATATTTACCAATTTCTGCAGTGATATTTGCTCGAGTAAATATGGTCGTATTTGTGCTGCCAAGATTTGAAATATCAATTTCCATGGTTGCGATAAAATCACCATCTGAATGGATTTGCGCTGAACTCGTAGCTTTTAAGCTGGCATTATCAACGTCACCATCAATGTTAGCCTCTTTATCATCCCCACCAACCAGTGCTTTCAATTCGATAGGTATGTCCGAGTATCCTTCGCAAACCTCTTCGTCTAAATCATCGCCATTTGGGAGTTTAAACCCAATTTTAATTTCTACTTGGTTTGAAGAAAAATCCAATGCGTCTTTAAATTTAGGAAATTTATTTAAATTAAACTCTACGACTGCTGAGTAACAAAGAATAAATGTGTCCTCATCATCACCTTTTTTTGGATTAAATTCATTCAAAGATATAACGCTAAAGTCATCGCCCCAAAGTTCTTCATATTCCTCTCCTCCATCGCATATAATTGATTCAATGTAGGGCACTAGATCTTTAATCTTATAATCTTCTAATAACCATTGGATTGTTGATGCGTTTTCGGCGTCGTTATAATCAATTGAATATTGAACTGGTTTCTCATCTTTCAATTTGTCATCTCCGTAATATTTCCACGTATAATTTTTGAAAATACTAGATACAAAAATAATCATAATCAAGTTAGGGTTTTTAAGGTAGTATAATTTTAATCTCATTATGAAGTTCTATATTGAAATATTAGTGACCTGCTTATCACAAAAATACATCCACCAAATGTGAACCCTTCAAGAGGCGTTCTGTCTGAGTTACTTTCATTTAACCTTGCACTAAACGGTATATTTTGTTTTATTTGTGTTAGAAAAAAAGAATAAAGCTGTTTCCTTAACAATGAAATGCAGTGAGGTAAGATAGAAGATGTCAGATGAAAAATTCGAAAAACTTGATGATGTGATAGCATATGCTCAAGAAAATGGAGACATATCAGCTATTTTCTTATGGGCAGACGAGTATCAATATGAGGGTATGCAAAAAGCTGATGCAGACAAGATCATAAATGCACTCTGGAGCGTCTTTGATAAAGTAAAAGGTGGTGAGTACGATCCTAATCAACAATATTTGGCGTCTGCTTTGAGGGTCATTGTGGAGTGGGCGGCAGACCAAGATGAAGCTGTTGATCTGAATCTACATGATAATTTTGATGCGTATGTCTCAAGATGTATAGAAAATGATGACATGGTGGAGGCCATGAACCTTGGCCTATGTGTGCGCCTCAATGGGGATATTAATTTCTACAAAAAGCTAGCACCTTCCATGATAGAGAAAGCAAACTCTGAGTGGGGCTGGAGCGACTTAGATCATGAAGCTGGGATTAAACAAATTCTTACGCAACACGATTTGACTAAAGAAGATGCAAAACAAATACTTAAAATAGCCCAAGAAAATTCTACAAAAAAGGTATTAAAAGACATTACACGTGAATACGAGTGGCGGAGTGAAGCAGAGCCAGATGATTATGGAAGCTTTCATGACCGTGCAGATTGGACTACTTCTTCTATGGAGTAACTATAAATTAGGAGGCAAGCGCCAACAACGCTAAGGTTTACTATGAAACTACCAGAAAAATATAATCATAATTAAATGAAGAGCGACATCGTGGATATTAATCGAATAGATATAGCTTCGAATTAAGAATTTCTCGTGGATTCGAAACACATTAAAATTTGTGAAGAAAATTATGAAAGGAATTTTTCATATGTTTGATTTAAACACAACAAAAAGACTTAAATATTATGTTTATGCCCTTATTGATCCAAGAGATGATAATCCTTTTTATATAGGAAAAGGAAAAGGTAATCGAATATATAATCACGTTAATAATGCAATCAAATTATCAAAAAGCACAGATAAATTAGATATAATTAGAGAAATAAGGTCATCAGGTAAGCGTGTTAAGCATGTGATAATTCGTCATGGACTGGATGAGGATGATGCATTTAAGATTGAATCATCATTGATAGATTTATTAGATCATATAGGGATAAACCTCAAGAACTCGGTATTAGGTCACCACTCGATGGAATTTGGGATCATGACAGCCAATGAGGTCAAAAGGCTATATAACGCTCCTCCACTTCAAAAGCTTGAGCATGAAGTTGTGATCATAAACATTAATAAATCATACCAAAAAGGTAATGGTGTATTGAGTATATATGATGCAACTCATGAAGCGTGGGTTATAAGTGAAAAAAAACGTACAAATTTAAAGTTCGCTTTGAGCGAGTATCGTGGAACTATTGTAGGAGTATTTGCAATAAGAGATTGGTATAAAGTAGAAAAAAGCAATAGTTTGGGTTTCAGCGGCAAACTAGATAGGTGGGGCTTCAATGGTGAAGAAGCATCCCCTGATATAATGAAATTATATCTAAATAAATCAATCAAACATATCAAAAAAAGAGGTGCTGCTAATCCTATAAGGTATAGTTTATAATATAGAAGGAGTATGAAATTTGAAAAAAGTAAGTACAAATGACACAGGAAAAAGAACTTTATTTGCCATAGCCATAATAGGGTTCTCAGCGTATTTTGGGTTCACACCACTTTTTAATCTTGTAGATGGAGGAATTGCAGCTGCAGTTATAGGTGCATCCTTTTCAGTTACATTTGTAATAATCTTAACAATGTACTTACTCAATAGACAAACAGAAATACAGCAAGAGAGTAAAAAAAGTGAAAAAGTATTTGAAGAAAAGGTATCAATTTATAAAGGTATTTTATCCCATACTAGAGAAATGCTAAAAGATGGAAAGTTGTCCAGAGAAGAAATAGTAGCGCTATCATTTTCAGCAATAGAATTACAAATGGTTGGTGCAGATGAGACAATTGAAGCGTTTAACTCCGTATTTGTAGAAGCTAATAAAATATATCAGTCGGACGATAATGAGATAGTTGTAATTAATGAATCGCAAAAAATGGAAATATACAAATCTTTATCAGAGTTTTCTCAAGAATGTAGAATGGATCTTGGAATAAATGAGGCAATACTTAATCAAGAAATATTTGATGCTACAATAGAAGAGCTCAGTAGTGCTGTAAGAGGGAAAAATGATCTTAGTAAATATAAATTCAAAAAGAAGGAATATGGTAAAGGACAGTTAGTTCTCGCTGTAATAAAAGACTATGCAAAAGAAAAAAACCCGACTTATGCTGAGTTATCTCAAAGATTTTCAAAAATAAAATCTAGCCAAAATATTATTTTGCCAGCAAGCGAAGTTATTGAAAAATTTGAAAATTCAAAAAGTTCTAAAAAGAGGTATTTTATGGATCAGAAAGATATAATCACTTTATCTGATCAAAAGATAATGGTTTCTAACCAATGGGGACTTGATAATATTGGGTATTTCATTGAGCATTGTAAGAAATACGAGATCAAAATAGAAAAGAGTTAATAAAACGATTTAGTATAAAAATGTCAGAAATTTTATTAATTTTTTAAATTTTTATACTTTATAAAAAATAGGATTTCATTATGAACCAAATAAATAGAGAAATCACAGAAGAAGCACTAGACACACTTTACAGTTTTGAGGAGCCCTTAGAGCAACATATTAGAAGTAAATATTCTAAACTGAATTTTGATTGTATATTACTTGGCGCCATGTATTCCAAATTAGAGGAAGCAAGTGAAGCAATTATTTTGATAGATATACGTTTCGAAATGGAAGAAGACGCTATCAAGCAGGCGTCCTTAGAAGATTTAAAATCTCACTGTAAAGTTTATTTAGAAAATGAAATATCTAATGATAGACTTTTTCAAGAAGACAAAAATGCAAATTTTGAATGGTCAATTGGAATTGATCCATCTTAATAATTAGATCTTACTGTTATTCTAGTTTGGGTTGGTAATGAACGACTATTATGTAGATTGGTTGTACTTCTCACAAGATTTGATGAAAGTTACCTTCACCTCTTAAATCTTCGTAATCTCTATTAACTACCATCTGAAATGTTTCACAAATATATTATTAGAATTGAGGTCGTTTTCTATATCAGTACATGTTTGAGGTGTTATGGATGATTTAATAGTATCTCTATATCCATCTCTTTCATATTCATAACGAGTTATTCTTTCACCACTATTAACATCTTCATCCCAGGTAATAGTTAATTGATCTAGTCCCTCAAAATACTTCCTCATTACCTTCTCGTTCGTTTTCCAAGAAGTATATCCAAGTTCAGAACATATTTGGTTTTTTATAAGTATCTCTCTCATAATCTTTAGTTCTGGTTCGTAACTCTCAAAGATCGGAATATCTTTATCCGAGTATCCAGCGCTGGGTATTATTATAACAATGAGTATAAGAAACTTTATAATCTTCATTTAAATTTACCCATATTAATAGCTCTACATTATGATAGTTAGAAGTACTTCTTTAGATTAATGCTAGTTTTAATCCTTTTAAAATAATGGTTTACAGGATCAGTTCTTAAATGATCGAAAACAAATACTCCATAAAACTTATATACTGTTTGTCCAAATATATTTTTTTGATGTGCAAAAACAATCCTATCATTCTCATCATTAGATGAGATTGGGTGTGGTTTCATATCTTTTCGGTGTTGGTGTATGGTATCTGTTTTTTCATCAAATTCATTTACCCAATCTGAATTTGAGTACAGTTTTGGAAACCAAACCATTTCATTAAATTTTTCTACTTTCCAAACCGCTCTTTGATAATGGCCTTTTGTATAACCAAATAAACGTAAAACATCCCTATGATTCAATAAAGCTACGTTGTCGCTTACATTAATCTGTTGTTTTTTAATAAAAGTCTCTGGAAGAAATTTTTTCTCATATTCCCATACAATATCATTTCCTTGACTGATAAGTTTTTGTTTTTTAATTCTTATATGTTCTACAAATTTATCTATTTCTTGATTAAGTAACTCAAGTTTTTTATCAACTTTTGTATTGCCTTGATTTACATAAACAGCAATTCTTTTGCATTCCCAGTCTGTTGCCTCAAGTATTTCAGCATCTCTTTTAATATCAGCAGCTTGATGGCTTTCGCCGCCATGCTGTCCTTCATCAATTTCCAGATAAAGTTTTAAAGATGGGAAAGCTAAATCTGCAAGGTAATATTCTTTATTCTGGGGTGGGTTTATATATTGCTGGCATACATATTCAATATCCGGATCATTTAATAAATGAATAACTCTAGTGATTACATAGAGCTCCCACCTTTTACCCGATATTTTTTGAAAATTTCTGGTTACATAGTTTTCTTTGGAGATTGATGACATTTTATTACTCTGTCCTAATATTCCTAGATTTCATAAGCTCTTTAAAGGGTGCAATGCTATCAATAGGCCAAAAATTACTTAAACATATATCTTCATCCACAAGGTTTATAACCTTGTCTTTATTTTTTCCAATATCCTTAGCCTTGTTGCTAACATAAAATCTAATTGTTCCAACCCCACTATTATGAATATCTATAATTTCTTTATAAGTCTTCCATGCTTCATACTGGCCCTTCCGATTTCCATCAAAATCTCTATCAAAAAACAGATCCTTAAATTGTTCTAATGTAATTTGTGGGTTTTTACTTAGATGGTTAGTTATCACAGTGTAAACATATTGACTTTTAGGTAACATTTTTCCGTCGAACCTAAATTTTGTCTGATCGTTTTTTTTCTTATTAGACTGCGAAATCGTTTGAACGGTTGCTTCTTGAATACTATTGTTAATTGATACATTAGATATTTCTAAATCTTTTCTACATTCGTTAGAGAATTTTGAAAGCGATTCATATATTTCATTTTTGTCTTCATCTAATATTTCGACTATTTCATCATCTGCATCGTTATAAATTGTATTTAGTTTATTAAAAACTTTCTGAAACGCTTCAATTACTTGGTCATCCGCCAGCATTTGTAATCTAATTAGCGGAAAAGGTAATCGATTTATTTCCACTTGGGTTAGTTTTCCATCCATTAGCATATCACTGCATATGTCTAATATTTTTTGATAAATCTTTACCTTTTCATCAAAAACTCTTTCACTTTTTTTTGACTCTTGATCGATTTCAGTCTGCTTATTAAGCAGGAACATAGTTAAAATAATTACAAATATTGCTCCAAACGAAGATCCGATAATCCTTGCAGCAATACCATCTCCAATGAGCTCAAATAAAGGAGTGAAACCTATTGAAACTGCAAATGCAATAATTACAAAAGCGAGTAATGTTAACCATCCCTTTTTTTGTGTTTGGTTTATATTTTTTTTCATATTCTGAAAATCCTACTATTTATTCAAAAAATTACATGTTATAGTATTAAATAGATACATCTTTAGGAGCAAGCAATGTCAAAATGTGTACATAGTGGCTGCAATGGTACTGGGTTTCCAGGAGCAAAATGCGATACATGCGCTTCGGTTTGGTGTAAAAATGGAAACTGTCCAGGCTCTCATAATAAAAAGCAAACAAGCCGAACTAACGGCGCAACTTGCCAAAGCTGCCGTAAAGGTAAAATCATATATATTAGATAGGTCTTATGGGATTTATAAAAGACATTTTACTCGCAGGAACTGCATGGAAGGCTCTAAAAAGATCTAACAGACCTGGGGTTATAGCTCCTCCAAATTGTACACTATTAGGCATGGAACATATTGGATTTGGGAAAAGATGGAAAATTATCTACTGCAATAATAATAACCCCAATGAGAAACTGAACTTCACCATTGGACCCGGAACAACTGGAATGAATTCAGGCGATAATCAATGAATATTTCACTGGATTTAAAGAAAAGTTCTTTCTCTTAAAATAAAATTTGCAACCAATTATAACTTTGTCATTACCGCCCTGATAGCCTCCAGGGAATAACCCTTTCCGTACCCTACCCTTATGGTTGCTACTGATCTCCAGCCTCCTATCTGATCAATCATATCCATTGGACACTCCACTGCCCTGAGACGGTCTCTCATAGTATGCCTCAAGCAGTGTGCAGTAAGGTCATCAAAGTCCCTCTTGAGCCACTTATTAATACTCACTGAGGCACTGTTAGCATTGCACTTCCCAGTCTTCATATACCGTGGGTAAAGCCACTCCTCATTGGCCTGAGAGAGCGCCTGGAGCATTGCAAGCCTAGCACATCCAACCAATGGCAAAGTCCTTTCAGAACCTCTTGTCTTTAATCTCCTAGCTGCATTTGGTCTGATATGTATGAGATCATTATCCATATCTATATCTTCTATTCTCAACCCTACTATCTCTGACAATCTACAGCCAGTTTCTCCAAGCAAAGGCATAAGGAGCTTAACTGTACTTCCAGATGCAAGTGCCTTGTCGTATCCAGCCGTGAGTTGTTCCTTCGAGAACGTACCTCGCTTAAACACATCGTGTCCCTCATTACGAATAAACAATCTGGTAAAAGGATTACGTTTATCTAAATCTAATTCTGAATAGGCATAGTTAAGAATAGCTGAGAGGCTGTTAATACGTCTGCGTATAGTAGTGGTTTTGTTTCCTTTAAGTTCAAGGTGATGAATAAGTAACTTAGCATCTTCACGTGAATACAAACTGACATCTCTATCACCAGCTAATGATATGAATGTAGCCAATGCACTCCTTGGTGACTTCTCATCTATTTGTTTTAACGATATGTATTCTTCAGCCATGTCAGACAAAATATAAGAAGTAGGTTTAAAGCTATTAATGATAGCTGGAATATCTACCTTGTAGTTGACTGAGGAGCCACTCCATGAACCCTCCAGCACAAAACTCAAACGTTCTGCATATGCTTTAGCTTCATGAATATCAGTTGAAAGTATGCACCTAATAAACTTCCCATAAGATTGGACTGCATGTTTAGGCACACGTCTATTGTAATAATAACTGCCTGAACGACAGATTGTGTACTGAATGTGTGACACGATAATACCCCTCGATGGTTAAACTCGAAGGAATTACAATGTGTTAACTTAAGGAAACTGGTGCCCCCACACGGACTTGAGGTCAAGCCCTTTTTAAGGGTTCGCTTCGCTCAACCTCTTTGCGTGTTACACACGTCACGAACCGCGGTTATTATTTTTCTTATCTTGTCGATATATGTGAAAACCAACAGTGGATAATAGCAAACCACTTCCAAATATAGTATAGATTTATTTATTTATTTATTGCCTGATTATTCAAATAACAAAATTTTATGGAGATAATTATGTCAGAAACCGTATACATTGAAATCCCACTTAAGCCAGAGCATGCAACAGACTTTAGTAATTTTTGCAATAATGGAGATGAGGCTTTTGCACTCACAAAGCAACAAGTTGGCTTCATATCTGCTGAGTGGATGATTTCCACTGCCGAAAATGGTACTACATGTTTTCATCTTTGGGAAAAATGGGAAAGTAAGGAAGACTTTAATACTTATTTTCAAATCCCTGAAAGAGGGCAAGGCAGCCAGTTTGAGGCGGCAGTAATGAACTGGGCAGCTGGAGAACCAAGGTTCTGTTGGGGTCAGCCGACAATTGTTTGACGAAAAGCCATTTATATAAAGCAACTAGTAAATATTTTTTATCTTGGATTAGTAGGTCGATAACACCTAGTAGGAATTCGTTGCCTCATAAAATAGGGGGCTCCATTGCCCCTTATAGATCCTTATGGATGATTAGAACTTATGCATTCAATATTCTATGAACAGACATTCTAGAGATCTTCATAGCATCAGCTATCTTGTAAGTTGATAGACCTTCAGCGATTCTATAGCCTTTACTCAGAAGCTCATTTGGCGAGGGTGGGTTTTGGAGAGCCCAGATATTAAAAGTGAAGCGCGTCCATGCCTTATCTAGCATGTCTTAGAACACCTTGCGCTGCATTGTCTTCTTTCGTGTTCGAGTAGCTTGAGTTGCATCGTCGCTGCCATCATGAAATGTTCCAAACCAACGGTCCCAAGGCATTTCTTGATTACCATAGTTGCACTCGTAATAGCGATGATGCAGCTGGTGATAGAACGTTCCCAACGCCAATCT
>ENA-OQVM01005859-OQVM01005859.1-marine-metagenome-genome-assembly--contig:-NODE-5859-length-11524-cov-3.609330_pt1 | contig 11524 bp, 13 predicted proteins | sample MGYA00237776_ERZ505498 | MGnify/ENA primary metagenome ERZ505498 (study PRJEB26159, sample SAMN06265151) | marine metagenome | isolation source: Helgoland LTER site | place: Germany:Helgoland, sampling... | reverse complement strand
ACTTGAATGGGTTTTCTGTTGTCATTCATAAAAATTAGGCATCAACCAATGGGACGTCAAGTTTGTCTGACAATGCCCCACTAAATACTCGTGTGCAAACACCAACACAGTGTTGCTGTGTATTTATGCGCAGAGGAGAATTTGATGACGAAAACGGTTTTGGATGAGATTAAACACGCATTGATGGCTGCTAATGCAGTGCAAGGTGAACAAGAGTTTTGTGTTGCGTGGTTGGGCAAGAACGCAAGTTATATGCGTGTTTTACGCTTCCAACAGTTGCAACCGAGTGCTGATGCTTTGGCGGTGTGTGCAAGCAAATTGAATTACTACACACAGCGATTGGAAAGCAGTAGCGACAGCAAGCACAAGCAATGGGCACAACGCTTTGCAGTGCTGCACAGCAAATGCACAACGGCACTAAACGAACAAGCACGGACAAAGTGGCAAGCAGCAGAACGAATGGGCGCTGTGTGAAATGGGTTTTAGACGTAGAAAAAACGTGCTGCGGTTTTTGGTAGGGAGCTACTTACAGTTTTGGGGTGGTGATTTTGCACATATGGGGGTGGCACAGTGAGTGCTTTGTCTGATGTGCAACGTGCGTTGAATGCAATACGCAGCATAACAAGTGAGGAACAAGCAGCAGTGCGTTTGGAGGTGCTGCGTTTGATGGCGACAATGATTGCGGACGAGGCACGTGACATTGAAGGTGTGAAGGTGAAAGCAGCAAAGAGTAGTAAGCCGTTGCCAACGCTGCCCATACCCAAGTCTGCAAACACACCCAAGCCAACCCAAGCAGCGCCAACACAGCAAGTGTCACAGCAAGACTTCGAACCTATAAAGCCGCAAGCACCTATAGCACCCAAGTAGTGCTTACATCGAAAAACGATGTAAGGGATGGCGCTGCAAGGCGCTAAATCAAAGTTTGATGCAAGGGCGAGGGGGTAGTGGTGGCGCACAGCGTGTGTAGCAAGCGTACAGTGGGGGAGAGAGTAGTGTGGCTGCTGTTGGCTGCTACACGCTGCGAGGGCGCTGTGTGTGCGTTTTTGGCGTGAAATGTGGCGATTTGTGTGGTAGCGACTGTTTAGTTGCACGAGGGGCAGACAGGCATAGTGAGGCGGGGACGAAATGGTGAGTGAAAGAACTTTTGTACTTGGTGTAGGTGCACAGAAGGCTGGCACTACTTGGCTGCATTCGTACGTTGCAAACAGTGCAAATGCGAATATGGGTTTCACAAAAGAGTATCATATTTGGGATGCGGTATGCTCACCCTTATGTAATCAATTTAAACTTCAAAAATCTCAACTCTCAAAGTTGAATACTTTAAATTACTTAAGATATTGTATGCAGGAAATTCCTGGTTTTTACGAGGATTATTTCAATTCAGTTTTTAATTCAGGGGCAAAAATTACCGGTGATATTACGCCCTCTTATTCTGCGCTGACGGAGGCAGATTTTCATCAACTAAAAGATAAAATTAAACGTACGGGTGCAAAGGTGAGATGTGTTTTTCTAATGCGAGATCCTGTTGAACGCTGCTGGAGTGCAGTGAGGATGAAGCGTCGTAATCAGAATAGATTAGATGATGAGGAGCAGCATTTAGCGCGGCGTTATTCAAGCGAACAATGTCAGTTTCGAACTCGCTATGAGGTGGTTTGTGAGCGCTTGCGCAATGTGTTTACAGAGGAAGAACTATATTTCGGATTTTATGAGACAATGTTTGATGATGGTGAGTTGGAAAGGATTTCGAAATTCTTGAGTTTACCTGTTAACTATGAACACCGAAAAAAACAATTTAATGTATCGCCAAAAAATAGCCAAATTTCTACTGATTTGCGTGAGAAAATTCAATACTTTTACTCTGACACTTATGATTATTGTTTTGAAAATTTTGAGGAGACGAATTTAATTTGGAAGTAGATATGTGAAAAAATGGCGGGAATAATCATTGTGGCGCGTTACCCTTAAGTTGCATATGACGGCGTGACACTCGCATCTACGTGACACTCGCATCTACGTGACACTCGCATCTACGTGACACTCGCATCTATATGTAGCATAAAATTAGCACTTTGCGTTTGCGCTTTGTAAGTACTTGTTAAATAATGATTATATATTGTTCCGAATAGCCAAGCGTTAAGTTCTATCGTTCACAGCTTGGAAAAGGCCGCGCCATTGGGTGCGGCCTTTTTCGTTGTGCATGGGGATGATGGGTTCCCGTTTGGCATATTGATGCTTAAATCTACGGTAACCTTGAAAGGACACCCCATGCAGTATTCCGTTCTTGATCTCGCGCCTGTGCCTGAAGGCTCTGATGTGGCGCAAGCCCTGAAAAACACCACTGACTTGGCGCAACATGCCGAAAACTTGGGTTTTCACCGGTATTGGATGGCAGAGCACCACAATATGCCGGGTATCGCCAGCGCAGCAACGTCGGTGTTGATCGGGCATGTCGCTGCACATACCAAAACCATTCGGGTCGGGGCAGGTGGCATTATGCTGCCAAACCACGCACCACTTGCCATTGCAGAGCAATTTGGCACGCTGCAGGCGCTTTATGGGGACCGGATTGATTTGGGGCTGGGACGCGCGCCCGGCGGTGATCAGGCGGTTTACCACGCGTTGCGGCGGGCTGGCAGTGACGACTTTCCGGGTGATGTTGCGGAGTTGATGGGATATCTAGGCGCGCCGCGCGATGGGGTGCCCGTGCGCGCGTTGCCGGGTGAAGGCAGTTTCGTTCCGCTCTGGATACTGGGTTCATCGCTTTATGGGGCGCAATTGGCGGCGCATTTTGGGCTGCCTTACGCCTTTGCGTCACATTTCGCGCCTGATGCGCTTGAGCAGGCGGTCGATATCTACCGGCGGACGTTCCGCCCGTCCGAGCATCTTGCGGCCCCGAAATTCATGCTGGCGGCGAATGTTTTTGCCGCAGATACATATGCCGAAGGTGCATACCTGCGGACCTCGATGCAGCAGGCTTTTGCGCGTATGCGCACCGGAACGCGGGGCAAATTACCGCGTCCTGTCGATGATATTGATGCGGTGATCGGCGCAGGCGCGCGGTGCTCTGTCGACCTGATGCTTCGCGTGTCAGCCACCGGAGGGCGCGACGAGGTCAGGCAGGAATTGCGCGACCTGATCGACAGATACGCACCTGATGAAGTTATTCTGACCAGCCAGATCCACGACCACGCAGCGCGAAAACACTCAATCGCGATCGCTGCGGAAGTGATGGAAAGCTTATCACCTGCAATGGCTTAGAGGTCGTTATTCATCCGGTTTGACAAGGCCAAGACCGCGCAAGTATATCCCGATTCCCGTTTCCAACAGGTCCTCTGGTGGAAACGGTGACGCGCGACCGGGCGAGTTGCGCGCGAAGAGTTCGACAACACCATGGCTCATCGCCCAGATGTGCGCGCTGAACATGGACGCAGGCGGGCGCTTGTCTGCGGGAATGTGTTGGCTCAGGTCGGTGGCCGCCTTTTCCAGAACTGCATTGGCGCGGTTCGCCGCTGCGGCCAGATCAGGTGTGCGGTTTACCGACACGCCGCTTTCGAACATTGCGATGTAATGGCCGGGATATTTGCGGGCGAACGCCAGATAAGCGCGGCCTGTGGCCTCGAACGCTTTAAGTGCAGAGGGCTGACCGCTTTGATAGGCGTAGTCCATCAGGTCGGCGAAAATCTCGTATCCTTGCAGCGCGGCTTCGGCGATCAAGGCTTCGCGCCCGTCGAAATGGCGGTAGACAGCAGCAGGGGTGACGCCTGCCTGCTTGGCAGCCTCAGAAAGGGTGAAACCCGTCGGGCCGCGCTGCTCGATCAAGGTCAGCGCGCCGTCAATCAACGTCTGTTTTAGATTGCCGTGGTGGTAGCCTTTTTTAGGCATCCCAAATGTCCGGGCCGCCACATATCTGATCGTCGACCGCACCAATGGCCTTGGCCTTTTTCTGAGGGTATTCAAAGGCGTGCAGAACGATACGCATCGCATTCAGACGCGCGCGGCGTTTGTCATCTGCGCGGATCACGGTCCAGGGGGCGGCGGACGTGTGACTGCGCGCCAGCGTGTCTTTGATGGCAGCCGTATAGGCATCCCATTTCGACAGACCTTTGACGTCGATCCCGCTCAGCTTCCATTGCTTGAGCGGATCGCTTTCGCGCGCCAGCATGCGGCGCAATTGTTCAGCGCGGCCAACGTTCAGCCAGAATTTGAAAAGATGCACACCGTCATCAACCAACATGCTTTCAAAGTCTGGAACTTGGGTAAAGAAATGCGTGTTCTGTTCGGGGGTGCAAAAGCCGAAAACCGGTTCAACCACACCACGGTTGTACCATGAGCGGTCAAAGAAAACTATGTCGCCACTACTGGGCATGTGCTTGATATAGCGCTGAAAATACCATTGCCCTTGCTCGACGTCCGAGGGTTTGTTGAGGGCAACGACCCGTGCGGCGCGCGGGTTCAGGTTTTCACGCATTCGCCGGATTGTGCCGCCCTTGCCTGCAGCGTCGCGCCCTTCAAAGACCATCGCAACGCGCGTACCGCTGTCGCGCACCCATGATTGCAGTTTGACCATTTCGATCTGCAGCTTGGCGTAATCCTTGTCATAGACTTTCCCTGCGAGCCGTTCGGAATGGGGGTAGCCGGGCGTTATGATGTCACCCTTTTCGGCCCGCTTGATCGCGTTGCGAATCTCGTCCGGTGCGTCGTTTTTGTAAAATGCGCTGATTGCGCCGTCAAAAGGCAGGTCCATGGGGGCCTCCGGTCAGGGAACGTTTGACCCTATATGGGATGTTAATCGGATTAACGCAAACCCGCGCGTGCAGCGGCGCGGTCAATCGCGTCCACGACTTCACTGGTATGGGTGTGCTGTGGCATGTGGCCTGCGCCCTCAAGCACGCGTAACGCTCCATTCGGAACATCATTCACCAGAATGGCGGCGTGAACGGAAAGCGGCACGATGGTGTCGGCGTCTCCGTGCACCATTTCAATCGGCATGGTTAGGGTGCCGTATTTCTTTTTCATCTCAACAACATGGGGCCGCAACGCATTCACCTGCTGTGCGTTCGCGCGCATGCTTTCGCGGCGCAGGGTCAGGCCGACCCCAAGGTGTTCCGCGTACCCATCGGGGGCTTTCTGAGGGGCAAATATGGCGCCAACACTGTCCTGAACATAGTCCGTAGGCACCAGCGCTGTGATCAAGGGCACAACCAGCGCACCGCCCAACGGCGTGCCGTTGACGGTATATTGCCACCCCAGATCACCGGGCCAAGGCTCTGCCACTGCGCTGACAAGCACGAGCGCCGTGGTGGTGTCAGGGCGTGAAAGGCCCCACGCCAGCGCGACGATGCCGCCAAATGAATGGCCCAGAACGATGGGATTTGTGACGCCCAGTTGATCAGCGGCGGCCTGCAAAAGTGCCGCCTGTTTCATCGGGGTTTCTTCGCGTGCATTCCATGCGCCGCCGTGACCGGGCAACCGGTCGGTCCAGCCCAGACCGGGTCTGTCAAACATGATGACGCGGTACCGGTCCGCCAACCGGTCCGCGAAGCCCAGAGTGAAATCGTTCAGATTGCCACTGGCCCCATGCAGCAACACCAGATCAGGCCCTTGGCCGGTGATCTTGTAGTGCACGTTGATGCCGTTCACGGTAATAAAATCGCTGGCGGGGGGATGCTGTGTTTCGGCTGCCGTCTCTCTGCTGTGCGCGCGCCACTGGACAACGCCGATCAGAATCGCAATCAGAACCAAGGGCAAGATCAGTTTGAGCGACATCTCAGAGCTTTCCGATTTGGGTCATATCAAACGGCGTGGATTGGTATATCTCGTTGATCCAATTACCATAAAGCAGATGCGCATGGCTGCGCCACCGATTGACGGGGGGACGTGATGGATCATCGCCCGGATAGTAATTGCACGGCACGTTGATCGGCGTGCCCGCAGCGACATCGCGGTCATATTCCTGTTTCAACGTGTCGCTGTCGTATTCAAAGTGGTTGAACACATACAGCGCGCGGTGTGCTGGATCCTCGATCAGGCAAGGGCCGACTTCATCACTGCCAAGCAGGGTTTTGAGGCCGAGTTGCGCGTCAACTTCCTTTTGGCGCATCTCTGTCCAACGCGAAACCGGCATGACGCATTCATCCGAAAAGCCGCGCAGATAGGGCGATGCGGGTGCCAGATTGCGGTGGCGAAAGCAGCCAAATGCTTTTTCGGACAGGATGTGCTTTTGAACGCCGTGGAAATGGTTGATCATCGCCATGCCGCCCCAACAAACCCCGAATGTGGAATGTACATGGGTCTGGGTCCAGTCCATGATGCGCTTGAGTTCGCCCCAATAATCGACATCTTCGAACGGCATATGTTCAATCGGTGCACCGGTGATGATCAGACCATCGAATTTCTCGTCTCCGACCTCTTCAAAGGGGCGGTAGAAGCTTTCCATGTGTTCGGCGGTCGTATGCCGGGTCTGATGATCGGTCATGCGCAGCAGGGTCAATTCAATCTGCAAAGGTGTCGCGCCGATGAGGCGGGCGAACTGATTCTCCGTCTGGATTTTCTTGGGCATCAGGTTCAGCAGGGCGATTTTCAGGGGGCGAATGTCCTGACGGGCGGCGAGTTCCTCATCGACCACCATCACGCCTTCGCGCGAAAGCACGTCAAAGGCAGGCAGGGTGGCTGGGATCTTGATGGGCATTGGATTCTTTCGGTTGTGGAACGTTTAGATAGGCCGAGGCGGGCAGGCTGCCAAGGGTTGCGGCCTCACGAGTGGGACAGGCAGGTGTCAGGCGGGCAAAGTGCCGGCGATCAGATCGACAAAATCGGCCTCGGATGTGAGGGCGCTGATGTGGTCTGGCGTGATGGTCACACCCCATTTGGACATCGCTTCATAACGTGGCTGTCGGTGGTGCAGCGCTTCGGCATAGGTCCAGCGCACGAACGCATCTGGATCAACATCACCCTCTGAGATATTGTTTTCATTCAGGTATTGGTTCCAGACGCGCGACAGAAAATCCGGCTGATAGGCCATCGGTTTCGGGGCGCGGTCAAACCGGCGGATCAATTCCTGGGTGTGGGCCTCATCGCCTTTGATCCAGACCAGCAGGCATTCGTCAGACAGCGCTTTGAGCAAGGGATCGTTTGGATTTTGGGGATCGACCCATTCACAGATGGAACCGCCCGTGTCGCAGATGAAATGGTCATAGCCATAAAGCGCTTTGGCGCGCTGTGCGAAATGTGCGGCATCTTTCAACGCAGCAATCTCGGCTTGGCGGAACGCTTCTTGGCGGGTGGCATATTCGGCCATCGGCAGGCCGCCCTTGGCAGGATCGCCCGGTTTGCCCAGCCAAGTGGCTACGGGGGCAAGGTTCTCAAATGTGATGTTGGAGGCGATGTAGATGCTGTCGCTCATCAACAGATCACGCAGAAAGGGGACTTTCATCGCCTCTGCCTTGGCGTTGTCCGCGATAATTTCGCCCAAATACCGCGTGCCGATGCGGTAATCTATGGAATAGTGGAACCAGTCGCCAGAGCCGCGCAGAATGCCCGACAAATGGGTTTTGCCAAGGCCCGACATGCCAAAGACAAGAACCTTGCGGCGCGGTGCAGCGCGCCATGCGTCGGCGGTGGAATAAAGCATATCAGGCATCCGTGGCTAAGGGCGTTGACCCTATTTAACCGAGCCTTTGATCAGACGCCAGATGCGGCCATCCAGCACCAAAAGACCCAGCGCCAGTAATGCAAAGCCAAAGTACGCCGCAGGGCGCAACGCCTCGTTCAGCAGCACCGCGCCCAGCACGATGGCGAAAGGCGGGATCAGCAGGGTGACCAGCATTAGATTGCCACTGCCCGCCATGGCCAGAACACGGTAGTACAAGAGATAGGCAAGCGCCGTCGCGATCAAGGCGTAATAGCCGATGGCAAGATAGGTCCGCGGTTGCAGGTCGAGTGAAATCGGCCCCTCAACGATCCAAGCCAGCGGCAGCATGATCAGTGTAGCACCTGTGACCATGCCGGCGGCAGCAACTTGTGGCGGCTGCGCACCAAGGCGTTTACGCGCCCAGACACCCGCTAGCGCATATGAAATTGTGCCCCCAATAACAGCGAGTTGCGCGAGGGAGCGAATGTCGAATGCACGCAAGTTTTCAAGGCCAATGGCGGTGGCCACACCGGCAAATCCAAGCATGACACCCACCGCTTTGCGCGGTGTGATCCGTTCATCTGCGAAAAAGATCGAGGCGGCGATGACGCCAAAGATCGCTGTGGCTGCATTCAGGATCGAGGTCAAACCGCTTTCGATGTGCAATTGCCCCCACGCCATCAGGCCAAAGGGGATCACATTGTTCAGCAGGCCCATGCCCAGAAATCCGATCCAAACTTTTGGATCACGCGGGATAGGAAGGCGCATCACCAGCACTGCCGCCCAAAGCGCCAGCATCGCCCAGCCCACACGGTGCGCCACGGACGTCATCGGACCGATTTCATCCAGCGCGATCCGGATAGAGACAAAAGATGCGCCCCAGATCATTGCCAGCAGTAACATTTCCGCCCACGCGCGCGTGGAGATGGATTTTTGTGTATTCATAGGTCGGTTCTAAGCGGCGGCTTTGCGCGGCACGACCCGTTTCATGCGGTTTTCCGCGTCTCGAACCAGATGTTCAAATAATTTCCGGCAAAGATCACGACGGCACCGACAAACACCCATATATCCAACGCCTCATTGTAGATCAGCATGGCCAGTATTGCGATCAGGGGCAGGCGTGCGAAATCAATCGGGGCAACAATCGTGGCAGGTGCGATCTTGAGCGCGCTGGTGATGCAAAAATGCGCCAAAAGCCCGCAAGCCCCGACCAACAAAAGCAAGGGCAGGCTGTCATAATCGGGCAGGGCGATGTCACCGTCATATCCCGCAGCGATCACACCAAGGACCAGTTGCATGCTGGTCAGGTAGAACATGATCGCTGTTATGGTTTGCGTCTTGGTCAACCGTTTTGTCAAGATAAACGTCAAGGCAAAGAAGATCGCGCATGCAGCCGCAGCAAGCATGCCGGCATTCAGCCCCTCAACAGTGGGACGCGCAACGATCAAAATGCCGGTAAAGCCAAGCAAAGCGGCGATGCTGCGCACAAGGGTTAGCCGTTCACCCAGTAGGATCGGCGACAATACGATCACCCAAAGCGGTGTTGTGAATTCCAACGCAAAAACCTGCGCGAGCGGGATGACGGTGACTGCGTAGAACCACAGGTTCTGGCCGATGAAATGCACGATATTACGCAGGCCGTGCTGACCAATCGCCTGCGTGTTGATCTGACGCAGGGTGCCCGCGAAATAGGCCACCACCAAGACAATTACCAAACCGAACGCAGAACGGTACATCATGATCTCGAACGTATCGAAATCCGCGCCCAACTCTCGACCCGCCAACGCCATGGTCGTAAAAGAACCGATAGCGCCCAACATCCACAGGGCTGCGCGGAAGATGTCGCTCATGGCATGCCTTGGATGGTATAGGCGCGTTTGATGCCTTTGGTTTGTAGGGCCCATTCAGAGGTCGATGCGCGGGTTTGATGCGCCTCGAATGCTGAGGGGTCGGTAAAACGTTCATCGACCTGCCAGATCAATGGATCGGGTGTCGGTGCGACACTGAATGCGATGCAACCCACCTCGGCGCGCGTTGCCGTGATGTGGGCGTCAAGTGCTGCGCGCACGCGGGCGGCTTCGTCCTGATCTGCGCAGATCAATTGGCCGGACAGCGTAACTTCGGTCATTCCCATTCGATGGTTCCGGGCGGTTTTGAGGTGATGTCATAGGTCACCCGGTTGATCCCCGGCACCTCGTTGATGATACGCGTTGCCGTTTCGCCCAAAAACTCATGCGTGAAAGGATAATAATCAGCGGTCATACCGTCCACAGATGTCACCGCGCGCAAGGCGCATGCGAAATCATAGGTACGGCCATCACCCATCACACCCACGGTGCGCACCGGCAGAATGGCAACGAAAGCCTGCCAAATCTCGTCATAAAGCCCGTGCTTGCGGATCTGGTCGATATAGACCGCGTCCGCCTCGCGCAGAATGTCGAGTTTCGGGCGGGTGATTTCGCCGGGACAGCGGATCGCCAGACCGGGGCCGGGGAACGGATGACGCCCGATAAAACTGGTGGGCAGGCCAAGCTCACGGCCCAAGGCGCGGACCTCGTCTTTGAAAAGCTCGCGCAGCGGTTCAACCAGTTTCAGACCCATTTTTTCGGGCAGACCGCCGACGTTGTGGTGCGATTTGATGGTGACAGAAGGGCCACCTGAAAAGCTGACCGATTCGATCACATCGGGGTAAAGCGTGCCTTGGGCTAAGAAAGTGGCATCGCCGACCTCTTTGGCATGCTTTTGGAAAACGTCGATAAATAGTTTACCGATGATTTTGCGCTTGGTTTCAGGGTCGGAAACGCCGTCGAGTTCGCCAAGGAACAATTCCTGCTCATCTGCGTGGATCAGCGGCATGTTGTAATTGTCACGGAACATTTTGACGACTTCTTCGGCCTCGCCTTTGCGCAAAAGTCCATGATCGACGAAAACACAAGTAAGTTGGTCGCCGATGGCCTCGTGGATCAGAACGGCCGCCACGGACGAATCGACCCCACCGGACAGGCCGCAAATGACCTTTTGGTCGCCGACTTGTGCCCGAATGGCGGCAATGGCCTCTTCGCGGTAGGCGCTCATCGTCCAGTCGCCTTTGAACCCCGCAAGCTGGATAAAGTTTTCATAAAGCCGCGCACCATTGGGGGTATGGTGGACTTCGGGGTGGAACTGAACGGCAAAAAAGTTGCGATCCGTATCGGCTGTGATCGCAAAGGGTGCATTAGGAGAAGTCCCGAAGACCTTGAAACCCGGCGCAATTCTGCTGACGTGGTCGCCGTGGCTCATCCAGACCTGCTCACGCTCAACAGTAAACCAGCCTTGCAGCAAGTCCAGTTTTTCGGCCTCTGGCGTCACGTAGGCGCGGCCAAATTCAGCCGTGCCATGGCCGCGCTCAACCTTGCCGCCCAGCATTTCCATCATCACCTGCTGACCGTAGCAAATGCCAAGGATCGGCACGTCCAATTCAAACACGCGCGCAGGCGGGCGCGGTGAATTGGCGTCGATGACTGATGCAGGGCCGCCCGACAGGATCACGGCCTTTGGGTTGAATTCGGCCAGAAAGGCGTCGTCGACCACGTTGAAAGGGTGGATTTCGCAAAAGACATTCAGTTCGCGCAGGCGGCGCGCGATCAACTGGGTGACTTGGCTGCCGAAATCAATGATCAGCAGGCGATCGTGGTCGGTGGGGGCGATTGTTTGTGTCATAGCGCTTGATTAGGCGCGGTTGGCGCGCGTGGCAAGTGCAGGACTGGGGCGCTGGCGTCCCGCCAAAGGTGTGCGTGATTATTTTGACGCGCCTCCCGCGCGATATCCCGAAATACTTTATACTGCGAGTCCTGAAGAAGCCGAATTTGTTGGCTTGACTGCGGTTGTCGGAACGATTCAGCTATATCGATGATC
>ENA-OQVM01005858-OQVM01005858.1-marine-metagenome-genome-assembly--contig:-NODE-5858-length-11525-cov-11.626660_pt1 | contig 11525 bp, 8 predicted proteins | sample MGYA00237776_ERZ505498 | MGnify/ENA primary metagenome ERZ505498 (study PRJEB26159, sample SAMN06265151) | marine metagenome | isolation source: Helgoland LTER site | place: Germany:Helgoland, sampling... | reverse complement strand
TTCTGGCGTCTTGCGAGGGGCAACTCAGTCTACTGTGACGTTAAGTGTGCGACAGGCAAAGAGCTGACAAAAATCTCTGGCAGCGACTATCAGTGCAAGACGCCTGCGCCGGTTTGTAGTGGGACTAAAACGCTCTCCGAGGATGGCGTGGCGACCAAGGGCAATGACAACTTCTGGCGTCTTGCGAGGGGCAACTCAGTCTACTGTGACGTTAAGTGTGCGACAGGCAAAGAGCTGACAAAAATCTCCGGCAGCGACTATCAGTGCAAGACGCCTGCGCCGACGTGCCGAGGGGTTCGTTTGCTGAAGTCGGGCGATGAAGCCTGGAAGCGGGCGGCGAACGTGTGGAAGACCAAGGACAGCGATTCTACGTTCTGTTCAGTGAGCTGTGCGGTTGGTTCTACACTGACCAAGACCTCTGGCGACACGCACGTTTGTAAGCCGAACCCGCCGGTGTGTAACGGCGTTGGTCAGCTGAAGTCTGGTGACGAAATCTGGAAGCGTGCATCGAACATGTGGAAGACCAAGGACGGTTCAAAGACGTACTGTTCGGTGAAGTGTGAAAGTGGCACGACACTGACCAAGACGAATGGTGACACGCACGTCTGTAAGCCAAACCCACCGGTTTGTAACGGCGTTGGCCAGCTGAAGTCCGGCGACCAAATCTGGAAGCGTGCTTCGAACATGTGGAAGACCAAGGACGGTTCAAAGACGTATTGTTCGGTGAAGTGTGAAAACGGCACGACACTGACCAAGACGAATGGTGACACGCACGTCTGTAAGCCAAACCAGACAGCCAACGCGACCTGTAAAGGACAGTTCAAAACGTTGCCTGGTTTCGTTAAGCGGATTGCTCAAGAAGGCAAAACCGCTACGGCTCAGGAGAACATTTGGGTCTTCTATGGCGTCAAGGACTGTTACAACAAGAAGGACTTCAAGAAGGGTGCTCGCGTTCGTTGTAACAACAACACCTTTGGCGATCCTTTCCCGGGGAAGCGGAAAGAATGTTACGCATTCTCTAAGTAACCCGGCGGTCATTTGACCAGTCTATTGAGAGGGGCGGCTTCGGCTGCCCCTTTTTTTATGAGGAATGATAGCAGGGAGAAATGTCCGTTTGATTTTGCGGGGCTTCTGTAACACCCTCGTCTTTCGCACGTGCGCTGCTTGCCTGCTGCCCTCACCCAAAGCCGTTTTAGGATCCCATGACCGATTTTATTCCTGCCCATAAGCAACCGCTGGACGACAAAACGCGCGAAAAGTTGGTTGCCGGTGCAACACGTCACCCGCTGACATTTATCGAGCGTCTGGCGATGCCCTTGCTGCCCGCGCCCAAGGATGGCGCCCCGCCCGAGGACTTGCTCGCGTTTTTCTGGCATTTTGCCAAGCAGATCAAAGGCGCGCTCGGTTTGGCGTTGTTCTTCAAGGTGTTGGAAGTCGCGGCGGATCTGATGATCCCGCTGGCGTTGGGGTACTTCGTTGACATATTCGCCACGCCCGGTGTTGAGACATCCGCCGAGCGTTTGGCCTTGATCCAAGACCGGTTGCCCGTGCTGCTGATGATGCTGGGGTTCTTCCTGTTCTTCCGCCCACTGGCGATTATCGGCAAGACAGCCGTGGTCGAACTGGGGCTGATGGGGGGCTTCGGGAACTTCATCCGTTGGCAGTCGCACCGGCATATCCTGGGGCAGGATATTTCGTTTTTTTCCAATGACTTCGCAGGACGGATCGCCAATCGAGTGATGCAAACCGGGATCTCTCTGCGCGAAGTGATTCTCACGTCGCTCGATGGCATTTTGTACGGCTTTATCTACCTGCTGGGCTCCATCGTCATCCTGACGCTGACCTCGCTTTGGTTGGCTGTGCCCTTGCTGATTTGGACCGTCGCCTATATCGCCCTGATTGTGTTCTTCATGCCTAGGATCCAGCGGGCGTCCGAAGCACACTCGGAGTTGCGGTCTGAAGTGACGGGCCGGATCGTCGATAGCTATACCAACATCCAAACGGTCAAGCTCTTCGCCAATAAAGGGTTGGAAGACGCGAACGTGGCGGAGACCATCGACGACTTCAATTTTGGCTGGATCCAAGTCATGCGCCGATCTGTCACCATGTCGGCTTTGTTGATCGTCATCAACGCGATGTTGGTCGTGATGACGGCGACGCTCAGCCTTTGGTTCTGGATCGGGGGCAGTGCGTCTGCGGGGACCATCGCCACCGCTTTACCGCTTGTTTCAACGCTGACGTGGTTCTCTGGCATGATGCTGTGGCTGCTGGGGCATATCTTTGAAAGCGCCGGTTCCGTGTCCGAGGGGCGGCAATCCATTGCGGTGCCGCATTCCATCGTCGATGCGCCGGGCGCGCAACCGCTGGACGTGCAGGCCGGTGGCATCTCTTACGACGATATTCTCTTCACCTATGGCAAAGAACGCAGTGTGATCGAAGGCCTCGCGCTGGACATCAAGCCCGGTGAAAAGATCGGCCTCATCGGTCATTCCGGTGCGGGAAAGTCCACGCTGGTGAACCTGCTACTGCGGTTCTACGACTTGGATGGGGGCAGCATTCGCATTGATGGGCAGGACATCAGCCAGGTTCAGCAAGACAGCCTGCGCCAGGCCATCGCGATGGTCACCCAAGACACAAGCCTGCTGCATCGCTCCATTCGCGATAACATTCGCTACGGCAAGCCCGACGCGACAGAGGATGAGTTGATCGCGGCGGCGAAGCAGGCACAGGCTTGGGATTTCATCGTTGATCTCGAAGACAACAAGGGCCGCAAAGCCATGGACGCTCACGTGGGCGAGCGGGGGGTCAAGCTCTCGGGGGGGCAGCGGCAGCGCATTGCGCTGGCACGGGTGATCCTCAAAAACGCGCCCATTTTGATTTTGGATGAAGCGACATCGGCGCTGGATTCCGAAGTCGAGCACGCGATCCAAGAGCAGCTCTTGGGCCTGATGTCCGGCAAAACCGTCATCGCCATCGCCCACCGCTTGTCCACCATCGCTCGATTGGATCGATTGGTGGTCATGGAAGACGGCAAGATTGTTGAGATGGGGACGCATCAGGAATTGTTGGATAAAGACGGCGTCTATGCGCGGCTTTGGACGTTGCAGTCAGGCGGTTTTCTCCCAACGGTCTAGCCGGTGCCGTCGGCGCGAGATCAAAGTTCGCTCGGTCACCCCTTGTGGGGCGCGACAGGCCTTGCCTGCGGCCAGCGTGGCAGTCTCGCGCGTAAAAAGTCATTCCTTCCAGCATTCGGCGCTGAGAATCGTGATTTACCCGGAAACAAATAGTTTTTTTCCGGAGTGCAGATATTCGCTTGTGTGCGTATAGTGGCAACAGAGGGAGGAGTTTTGGCTGTTACGTGAGGTATTTGCCTAAACAGCCAAGAGGAAACTCTCGTCATTCGGTCTTTTTTCAAAAGACCTTTGAGTTCACAGCATTTTTCGTACGCGGCCGTCGTGCTGCGTATTTTTGGGAGGAAACTATGAAAAAGCTGATTCTTGCGAGCGCTGCTGCGCTGGCATTTGGTGCATTTGCGCATGCAGAAGGCGAGCTCGTCATTGCGTCCAATGCTTCCGACGCAGCGCCTAAGGCTGCTCTTGAAGAAGTTGTAGCAATGTTCGAAGCCGCTAACCCGGATATCAACGTTACGATCAACACCACCGAGCACGAAGCTTACAAGACCTCGATCCGTAACTTCTTGGTTGCTGATGAAGGTCCAGACGTAGGCATGTGGTTCGCTGGTAACCGGATGGCTGGTTTTGTCGAAAACGGCCTGTTCGCTGACATCTCCGACGTATGGTCCGACAACGGCCTGTTGGATGACATGTCTTCGACTGCTGCTTCCGTAACCTTTGGCGGTGCTCAGTACGGCGTTCCTTACGCGTTCTACCAGTGGGGCGTTTACGCTCGTGGTGACATCATGGAAGCAAACGGTATCTCCGTTCCAGACACCTACGACGAAATGCTTGCTGCTTGTGAGACCCTGAACGCTGCTGGCATTACGCCGTTCACCATCGGTACCAAGTTCCTTTGGACTGCTGCTGGCTGGTTCGATTACGTGAACATGCGTACGAATGGGCTTGAGTACCACATCGACCTGATGCTGGGTAAGATCCCCTACACCGACGATGGTGTTCGTGCAACCTTCGCTAACTGGCAGCGTGCCGTAGACGCTGGCTGTTTCCTTGAAGGTCACCAGAACCTGTCTTGGCAGGAAGCTCAGGCTCCGCTGATCGCTGGTGAAGCTGCAATGTACGTGATGGGTAACTTCCTCATCGGTAACTTGCCCGCTGAAACTCAGGACCAGATGACCTTCTTCCAGTTCCCAGACATTGATGCGTCTCTCGCACGTGGTGAAGATGCGCCAACCGATCTGTACTTCATTCCTTCGAACGCTCAGAACATGGAAAACGCAAAGAAGTTCTTGGCGTTTGCTAGCTCGGCTGAAACTCTGAATGTTATTCAAAACGCAACCGGTATGCTATCTCCACACGCTGGCTCTGAAGCACCAACCGACCGCTTCATGCAGGCTGGTGCTGAGATGCTTTCACGTTCGGTGACGGCTCAGTTCTACGATCGTGATACGACACCAGAAATGGCGTCTGCTGGCATGAAGGGCATGGTTGAATTTATGCTCGACCCGTCCGCTATCGATGACATCCTCGAAGACCTCGAAGATGCTCGCGAAGAAATCTTCGGCGCTCTCTAAGTTCTAGAGACCTTGTATCAGCGGTTCAAAGTTGAGCCGTTGCTCGTAACCCCGGTAGAGAAATCTGCCGGGGTTATTTTTTGCTCCCTTGACCGGCGTCTGGGTTCATCGAAGGGTAGGATGGTATCGGAAAGACTCTGGAGATGGCCCCATGAACCTACAAATGACCCCGCAAATTCAGCGCGCTACGCTCAACGGTATGGAGGGCGAACTGAGCACGCTGATCGTTGGTTGTGACAACAAAAATACGCTCGAAGCCGCCGCGCCGCTGTGGGACGCATGGTGGGAAGCCGGCGGTAACGCCTTTGACTCAGCTTTTGTCTATGGCAAGGGGCTGCATGAGCAAGTTTTAGGGCAATGGATGCGGTCTCGCGGTGTGGCTGAGGAAGCGAAAGTCATCGTAAAGGGCGCACATACTCCCAACTGCCTACCGGATAAAATTGCGGAACAGCTTGAAATCTCGCTCGATCGTCTTGGGTTGGATCATGCGCCGGTTTACATCATGCACCGAGATAATCTCGACGTGCCGGTTGGTGAGTTTGTCGACGCACTGAATGCGTTGGTAAACAAAGGCTTGCTTGGTGCGCTTGGCGGGTCGAATTGGACGGTAGAGCGGTTTAAAGAAGCCAGCGTCTATGCCGATGCTCACGGATTGAGGCGGTTGAGTATCCTCAACAACAACCTCTCATTGGCCGTCATGGAGAAGCCGGTTTGGGATGGTTGCATCACTTCCAACACAGCTTCGATGTTAAGGTTTTTGCGCGACAGCAAAGCGACACACATTTCGTGGTCGTCCCAAGCGCGTGGCTATTTCATCGAGCAGGGACAGCGCACAGAACTTCCGAACGACACAGCCCCGGACACGTGCTTTGCCTCCGTCGATAATGAAGAGCGGCGCAGGAGGGCAGGCGTCTTGGCGGAACAGAGAGGCGTGCTGACGCATCAGATTGCGACAGCGTGGGTGCTTGGGCAGGGGTTTCCTTCGATGGCGCTTATTGGGCCGCGAACAATCGAAGAGCTGGCCACGACCTTGCCAGCGTTAACGGTTCAGTTGAGCGAGGCCGAGTGTAATTGGTTGAACCTGGAACGTGACGCGCTGTGATTGCTGGAATCTGAAACACGTCACGCCGTTTTTCTAGCCTTTTTGCGCACCCAGTGTCAGGCCCGCCACGAACTGCCGTTGCAGGAAGAAGAAGAACACAAGTGGTGGTAACGCGACGATAATCGATCCCCCGGCCATGACGTTCCATTGGTTCTGCCACTGACCTCGGGCGAGGTTCACCAACTGAGTTGGGACGAGCATTAAATCGCCTTGGGTCAGGACCAATGACCAATAGAAATCGTTCCAGACAAAGGTAAAGATCAGTAAGCCAAGGGCGGCGAGGGCAGGGCGCAGCAGTGGTAAGATGATTTTGGAAAACACCTGAAACTCATTCGCCCCTTCCATGCGAGCAGCTTCGATCAGCTCGCTAGGCAGAGCAGCGATAAAGTTTCGCATGAAGAAGACACAGAAGCCGGTTTGAAACGCACCGTGGAAGATGATCAGCGCCCACAGTGAGTTGTAAGGGGACCAGTCGCCAAAGCCCAAGTCCTGCATCATCCGCAATACGGGAAAGGTCAGCACCTGAAACGGGACAAAGTTGCCCGCTACAAAAATCGCGAAGAGCCACGTTCGGCCTGGAAACTTGTGTTTGGCTAAGACGTAACCGGCTACTGTTGCGAAGCCTACGGCGATGCACACAACGGGCAGCACGACCATGAAGCTGTAGAGGATCGATGTCCAGAATGAGCTGCTGCCCAAAATGGTCATGAAGCCTTCTGGCATTAGTGGTGAGGGCAGAGTAAATTTTGCGCCCTGCTCAGTATTAATCTGGACGTTGGATTTCAGCGCCGTCAGCAGCAGCAGCATGATCGGGGTCAACCAGACCAGCGTGACAGCAATCGCGCAGGACCAATAGAAGAGTCGAGCGCCCGGACGCCAGGTGTGTTCAGGACTTGGATACATGTTAAAGCCCTCCCTTAATCGTCCGCTTGGCGGATCATGTTGGTGACAAAGAAGATGATGAAGACGAGCATGATCAGGAACAGGATCACGGAAATTGTTGCTCCGTACCCATAGTTGCCCCCGTTTTCGCCGAAGCCGACTTCATACATGAGCCGGGCGAGGACTTCTGATTTCTGGCCCCCTACCGTCATTACGTGAACCAAGTCGAAGGACCGCAGCGCGCCGATGGTCGTGACAACCACACAGATAAAGGTCGCTGGCCAAAGCTGTGGCATGACGATCTTTTGGAACAGGGTTATTCCTGCTGCGCCGTCGAGTTTGCCAGCTTCAATGAGTTCCGCGTTGATCGCTGTTAGCCCGGCTAGGTAAATGATCACGCAGTAAGCGATTTGGGGATACCATGCTGCGATAATGATGCCGATGTTGGACCATCCGTTCGTGCCAAGAATGCCATCTTTTCCCCAACCAACCCATTCGAAGAACCACAGGAGTGGCGAGCTGTCCGAGGTGTTGTAGACAAACTGGAATAGGAAGGCGATTACCGTTGGCGATAGCACAAACGGGAAAAAGAACATGGGCTTCATCAAGCGGGTGACGAAGTGGTTCTGGTTAAGAAGAACCGCTAGGGCCAAGCCTATAGGAATGGCGATCTGGAACAAGATCAGCCAAATGACGTTGTTTAACAAGGCTTCGGCAGGATCAGTTAGGCGGGGATAGCTTGGTCTGGCTTTCTCCCGTTCCTGTTCCGTCAGCGTTGGGTTCAGGTATTGGAAAGAGACCAGTTTACCGAATTCCTTGCGCAACCGTTTAATGTTGCGCGGGGTCTTTGCGAAGAAACGCTGGTAGTTCTTAAGGCCCACAAACTCCATCTTCTGCACCCGACGGCACCGTTCACCATCGTCGAGTTCAGCAATTTCACGGCCATCAGAACAAATGATTCTGTCTGCGCGTACGTCGTGCAAGCTCATCCATGCTGAACCCCCAATCGGGTAGAGGACAAAAACGCCGAACAGGAGAAAGGCTGGGGCAAGGAACAGGATCCGCGCTGGGCCATAGCGAAACAGTCGACCAACAGTAAACGCGAAAATGACGGTGCCCGCGACCAGCGCTGCGAGCCATAGCGTTAGGCTGGTCGGTCCAACCGCCTGCCAAATATCGGTAAAGAATGACATAGGATGCTTAGGCCTCCCCCTCTGCACACAGCCGGCAAATGACCACGCCTGCTGGTCCCTGTCCAGAGCTTAGGGTGGTGCATGCTTCCTGAATTCTTCGTTCCATTATTTTCGGGCAGATTTCGCAGAAAAGACAGAAAAACAAGTCATTGGCCCTTTTGGATGTCAAATTTGGCTAACTGTAGCCGTGTTTGAGTTGTTTCTTTCATAAGCCCGTGGCACCTTTTCCCCTGCGTAAAACGGATGAGTGATTAGCCAACGTTTTGGTGCTAACCACGCATCACAATTAAATTGGGAGGAATGCCTCATGAAAAAGTTTGCACTCGTCGCGGTTTCTGCGCTTGCGACTGTTGCTGTTAGCACAGCGCACGCTCAGGAAGTCCGCGTATATAACTGGTCCGACTACATCGATGAGAGCTTGCTAGAAAAGTTCACCGAAGAGACGGGAATCAAGATCACCTACGACCTCTTTGACTCCAACGAAGTTTTGGAAGCAAAGCTGTTGGCAGGCGGTTCTGGTTACGATGTTGTGGTGCCGTCCGCGTCCTTCCTCGCGCGTCAGATCCAAGCCGGTGTGTTCCAGCAGCTCGACCAGAGCCAGCTGCCGAACAATGTTCACCTGTGGGATACCATCAAAAAAGCAACGGCATCGTCGGATCCGGGTAACGCATACTCCGTCAACTACATGTGGGGCACCACAGGTATTGGCGTGAACGTGGATATGGTTGCTGAGCGTCTGGGCGATGACTACGGTTCCTCATGGGATTTGGTCTTTGACGTCGATAAGATCTCCAAGCTTGCGGATTGTGGTGTTCACATCCTTGATGCACCGACGGAAGTTATTCCTGCGGCGATGAACTACCTGGGCCTCGACCCAACCAGCCAAGAACCAGACGATATCGCAGCGGGTGGTGAGTTGCTGGAATCCATCCGTCCATACGTGACGAAGTTCCACAGCTCCGAATACATTGACGCTTTGGCAAACGGTGAAATCTGTTTGGCGCTGGGTTGGTCCGGTGACGTCTTCATCGCGCTTTACGAAGCTGACGATGCAGACAACGGTGTGACCATCGAGTACGTCGTGCCAGACGAAGGCGCGCTGATGTGGTTCGACCAGATGGCTGTTCCATCCGATGCGGAGAACGTGGCCGAGGCACACGCGTTTATCAACTTCATGATGGACCCGCAGAACATCGCGGATGCCACCAACTACGTCTACTACGCAAACGGCAACCTGACCTCTCAGCCGCTGCTGGAAGAAGACGTGATTGGCGATCCGGCGATTTACCCACCAGAAGAGACCCAAGAGTCCCTCTACGTCCTCGCGCCGTACCCACCACGGATTCAGCGTGTTGTGACCCGTACTTGGACACGCGTCGTTACGGGCTCCTAGAGCTTTCTGACGCCTAAGCCTGTTTTGAAACCCTTTCGCCGCGTTGGTCGCGGGGGAGGGGTTTCTTTTTTTGACACAGAGGGTGCTGCCGTGACCCAGCAAGACACATTGATATCCCCGGCGCCAACGACTGGTTTTTCCCCGTGGGCTGAACCGGATCGAGAGCCGTTGGTTCAGTTTCGGAATGTGACCAAGCGCTTTGGCTCCTTTGTCGCGGTCGATAACGTCAGCCTCAACATTTATCAGCGCGAGTTCTTTGCCCTGCTCGGCCCGAGTGGATGCGGTAAAACCACGCTGATGCGCATGCTCGCTGGGTTCGAAACGCCCACCAGCGGGGAGATCATCGTGGACGGCAAAAACATTGTGGATGTTGCCCCCGATAAGCGCCCCATCAACATGATGTTCCAGTCTTACGCGCTGTTCCCGCACATGTCGGTCGAGCAAAACGTTGCCTTTGGGCTGCATCGCGCGGGCGGGGCGGCGAAGTCTGAGATTGCCGACCGCACCCAACGCATGCTCAAGCTGGTCCAGCTTGACGCCTTTGCCAAACGCAAGCCCGGCCAGCTTTCTGGCGGTCAAAAGCAGCGTGTGGCGCTGGCACGCGCGCTGGCGCGGTCGCCGAAAATCCTGCTGCTCGATGAACCCCTCGCTGCGCTGGATAAAAAGCTGCGCGAGCAGACGCAATTCGAGCTGATGAATATTCAAGAAGAGCTCGGCCTGACCTTCTTGATCGTGACCCACGACCAGCAGGAAGCTATGACGGTTTCCAGCCGGATCGGCGTGATGCGCGCGGGTCAGCTCCAGCAAATTGGGACGCCCGGCGAGGTCTATGAATACCCGCAAACGGGTTTTGTTGCGGATTTCATCGGTGACACATCCCTGTTTGATATCGAGGTACAGGGGCGGGAAGGGGACTACACCCTTGCCAAGTGGAAGGGCGCTGACAGTCCGGTCTACCTGCGTTCGGTGGATGATAGCCCGGTCAGCGAAGCGGCCAAGGTGTTCTCGGTGCGTCCGGAAAAGGTCACGGTTAGCCGTGAAAAACCAACGGGCGAGCCTAATGTTTTCGCGGGCAAAGTGGTGGATATCGCCTATTCCGGCAGCCAGTCCGTTTACCATGTCGAGCTGGCGCCCGGTGTGGTGATCAAGGCTTTGGACACCAACCGTCTTCGATTGGTCTCGTCGACCATCACATGGAATGATCAGGTGTGGGTCAGCTGGCGCGCGCGCTCTGGTGTGGTGCTGGGCTCATGATGAGCGCCGTTCGTGGTCTGACCCGTCGGCTGCCTATTCTGATACCGTTTTTCTGGTTGCTGGTCTTTTTCCTGACGCCCTTCTTTATCGTCCTGCAGATCTCTTTTGCAGAATTCCAGTATGGCCAACCCCCCTATGTGCCGAACTTTCGCAAGGTCGAAGGCGTTGGCGACTTCTTCAATCAGCTGCAGGCGACGCGAGCTCTTGAGCGTTTCGAAAAAGTGGCCGACTCCAATGCTCGACTCATCTGACATGGCCCAGTCTTGTAAGAAACTGCGGCCACTGCGCTCGTCATTAATCGAACGGTTCACTCCCATTCGAATCCATTGCCAGTCATCCAGCTCGGGACACTCCCGAGTGTGCGAGCAGTGACTCAAAGACTCCCGCGCAGGAGTCAGAAAACATTCGGTAAGCGACTTATAATCATTTGGTTGCTGCATAGGCCCAATTTTTCGGGGCACCCTCAAAGTCAAGCATTAAGCGCCCTGAGCCCCCATTATTATGCGTTTTAAGCAAATTTAATGTAAAAGCCAGATCGGCAAAATCGACCTCAGCCATCCATCCCCACGCACTGCCAAACCAGATTCATGCGCACTCGGTTCGTGGCTAACTTGGACACCGTTCATCCCCAGAGGTTAAACCACCCGTTCCCATCCTCCTTCGCTTTACAAGCTACGGCGGACAGGTCGGTCTCTAGAGAACACAGCGGGTGGTTAAGAATAATCATGCATGGGGCAGTTCATATCACCAACATCTCCCAATCTGACTAATGTAGAAGCATAGGCTCTCTAAGGAGTGCGAGGGGTTCGCATCGGCTCATCTCTTTTTGAATACGGTATGCATGCGCTGCGCGTCCATGACCAACGATTGACCCACCGTAAGCTATAAAAAAAGGTTCATCGTCATTTAGCGGGGAGTGAGTGCATAGAACCACTGATTTGCCTCATGCCCCAACCGAATCCCATTGTGAGCGTGCTTGTTATTATGCCCTTG
>ENA-OQVM01005856-OQVM01005856.1-marine-metagenome-genome-assembly--contig:-NODE-5856-length-11531-cov-2.515191_pt1 | contig 11531 bp, 1 predicted proteins | sample MGYA00237776_ERZ505498 | MGnify/ENA primary metagenome ERZ505498 (study PRJEB26159, sample SAMN06265151) | marine metagenome | isolation source: Helgoland LTER site | place: Germany:Helgoland, sampling... | reverse complement strand
ATTTAACGACGTTGTAAGCCTCAGTGATTATGAAATCTTAGAAACGGATGCAGATTGGGAAGATGCGCTACTTTCGAATGGCAGGGCGGCTGATTCAGATGACGCCAAAGCAAAAATAGCGGAATACACTGAGCAATTACATCAATTCAATGTCCGTTTGGGCGATGGGGATGATGTATTACTTGCCAATACCGGCCACGGGGTAAGTGTGCGTCTTGGGGCGGGGAATGACCTTGCCGTTGCGGTAGCATCACAATTTAAACGCGCGGATGGTGCGTTTGATTGGATAACTGACTCTGAAGTCCAATTTGATGGAAAGAAGGGGCGTTATTTACTTTCTGAGATCTCTGACGCTGGTTATATCCTCAAGGATGGTACGTATGTTGATGCAAGCGAATTTGACAGGCAAACTGACGACATTCTTTTTGACTTGAGCGAAAAGAGTTCCGGCCTCGTCAAAAATGCCGATGGTCGAATATTAGCCCAAAATTCAGAAATCATAAATAAAAGTGGGTTAGTGGTTGTTGATAGGCTGCCAACAGACTTTGGTGGTCAGGGTACAGACCTAATCTTTGGCTTTGAAAAAATATTTTTCGAAGATGATGATTTCAAGCTAGAAACAGAGATTAATATAAGACAACCAGAGGGCTGGTTGCGTGGTGGTGTCCACGCGATTGATGTCAGGATGAAGGACTCTGGCGGCTACTTCAATGCCCTTGAAGCCCTAGATAATGTTAATGAACAAAATTCATTCTCAGTCGCTGACATGAAAGGGATCGATGGCAGTGACGGCAATGACTTTATTGTCGGCTCAAACTATTTCAACGAAATGCGTCTGGGGAGTGGTGACGATGTCTTCGTAACTCTCTCGTCCTCTGGTGAGAGCGATGGGGTGAATTCGAACCCATGGGATTATTACGACAAGGCTCGCTTTAGTGGTCAAATGTCTCGCTACGACGTGGATCAAGTTTTTGTAAAAGTCCTGAAAGGTGAGACTGGTCGCATAATAGGATTGGAACGAGATCAAGCTGGTCAGACGGTTTTCTATGCCCAAGAAGATAATGCTAGCGATATTTATACTGCGGTTTCCGTGGTGGATAAACTCGGCGTGAAGGGTGACGGATCTGATATTCTGGTTGGTATTGATGTCCTGGATTTCTCGGATGGACGAATTGAAATTTCAAAACGCTTTGAAGTTGATATAAATGATCGTGACTATCGGGGGTCATTTGCGAAAAAGTTTGACGTTAAAGACTACGTTGCGCCGATATATCGTGTCGAAGGTTCAATTTTTGACGACGAAATTATTGGTACCAGACCACTAGACGAAGACGCGTTATTTTATGGTGATTGGGACAGTATTGTCGTTGATACACGATTGGTGAAAGAGTTTATTGCCAGTGGCGCGTTAGATAACATCCCAGTCGTGAGAGACTGGATGCAAGATGGCTTGAGTAGGCCTGTTGGATTAGTGTCAGAAGCCTATGCAGATCCCTACACTTCCGACCCATTGACGCTCGAAAATTGGAGTGCCTCTCTATATTTCAAAGTCCCTGAGGGGGCTGACCCTGTTTCAATTAAGCAGTCGATTGAGCAAAAATCAGATGACTTCCTGGACGCCTTAACTAATTCTAAAAGCGCAAATTTAACGAAAGCAGAAGCCCAATCGGCGATGGTTGAGGAACTGGCAACGCTGTTTTATGCGGATGGTGTGACCAATGTCTTAGAGCTTACGCATGCTTACGACGGCGGAGCATTTAAGGCAATATCCTTCCCGATGTTGGATGACAAAGACGACGCATTTATGGGTCCTGCATATTCTGATGGCGAGGATCGCCTAATTGGTGGTGACGGTAATGACATAATTATCGGCAATGGGGGCGTAGGGGAGTTTGAGCCGGGCCGTGGTGATGACATTATATTTGGGTCTTACGACGTCTATGACGTAATGATTGATCCATATGCAGACTCGTGGCACCGCGATAGAGTTAAGATTAGAGCGGAAAGTGATCGATTTGAAATCAGTGAACTATATGGTTTCGTAGACCTCACTAATCATAAAATAATTGGTGGGACTGAGACGCTTGTAAGTTCTGCCGATGAATTGGGCCTAAAGCCACAGGGCAGTGAAGTTAAGAAAATTTTCCGGGTGCAGGACACAATTGATGTCGCCGATTTAAACCTCGGTACGGACTATCTGATCGACGTTGCGCAGGTCAATTTCCAGGCGGACAATGCACATTACGAGTTGGTGGCAAATGCACAACTCCGCAATGAAAGTTGGGTCCCAAGTGTTTGGGATGAGGTCCTAAATGGTAAAATGGTAACACATTTTGATGTTTGGGATACTACGGATTTCTCGGATTACATTGATTTTCGGTTACTTTGGCAAGATCCAGGCCTATCCGAGTTCGTTGCGGATACAGTGAATGTCTCTTGGGACAGAAACGGTGAAATAATTGAAGGTTACCAAATTAGCGGTGTAAACCGACCTGAGCTGGGCCCAGGCAATGATACATTCATTGGAATGTCCTCTCCGAACTTTGTGGACAGAGCCCAACTGTCAAAGGGTAGCTATACTGATTACCTATTTGAACGGAAAACGGACAGCAGTGGGGACGAATATGTCGAGGTTAAACTATCGGAAAGCAGTAGCGTTTCAGACGACCTCCTTGACGTCACAAAATTATATGACTTTGACCGTATTTGGTTAAATGAAGAAAGACGAGACATCTTCCTCGATACATACGCAAGCCCAAACCGCTTTGTGGACCGCGGGAGGGTAGACTTTGAGACATCTGTTTTTGACGATGAGATTACACGAGATGACTTAGAGAAAATCAAGCCAACTGGCTTTGATGAGTTGACTTGGTTCAACGTCAAGGACAGTTTTGGGAATGACACAGTAAGTATGGACTGGGGATTTCTCGGCTTTTATCTCGGATACGGTGATGACAAGTTTGATGGAGGGCACGGCGCAGATTACGTCTGGACACAAACCGACCCGTCAAATTTTGAAATGAGTTTTGTCAAGCAAACGATTGTCGATGGCGAGATAGTCGATGTAGAAATAGACCACGCCACTTTTGTGAGAGATGGTATCCGCACCTATCACACGAGTGAAGATATTACTGGAAAGTATAATAGCAGTGTTCCCATCGATGACGTCATCGATCATGACCGTTACATTGAACGCTATTCCGCCGAATTATTTCAAAATGTAGACTGGAGGAATCCAACAAGTGAAGGCGAGCCACAGTTTAAAGACGACATTTTGGGCGGACCAGGTTGGATTGAGTACAACCCCGGATACTATGTTAAAGTTAGTGACGTTTCCGCAAACGGGCTGTTTGGGACAGACTATTATTCAAATGTAGAAGCCCTATGGTTTGGGGACTATCTGTTTGATCCAGTTGCGAACAAATTTTATGATGGATCGGGCAATTCTGGGGATGCGCCATATCTTGCTAATTCTTATACTGATGCGTCGGATGAAACAAATACGCTTGTGCTGGCGGCCCTTGATAATGGTGATGTCAGTAGTCTGGATAACGACTTAAAAATCATTCATAGATTGAATGCCGTAGTCAGCCATCTCGACGATACGTGGACCGTTAAATCGGTAGCAGAATTTGTTGAAATTGATGTTGCGATCAATCCGAACAAAAATAATAAAACAATTTCTTACCTTTCGTCTGATTTTGAGTCACGCGTTGATCTAGAGGATCTCATAGAAGATATAAAAGTTAAAGACGATCTATCGTTCTCTGAAATTTATCAAACCCACCTCTCGGAATTGGAAGTCGCGGGCGAATTTGTGGTTGTTATGACTGTCTCAGGCCGCATGGATGGAAAAAACACTGTAGCTGATATCATTTTAGATAGCGGCGCACAGGTAATCCCTGCTATTTCGGACATCTCGACAGTTGTGGAATTTGATACACTTTTCAATGTTGAAAGCTACAAAGATAATGTCACGCAGGCTGGTTTTAGGCTGGGGGATAGTTTTGACATTCGCGAAGTTGACTATCTGGAGCGTTGGGTGGCAACCCAAGAAAAGTATCTGGAAAAGGACGCGGACGCATACAGTACTGTCGACCAGGTGCTGAACCCCGACCCGATTGCTGAGAGCTTTGGTGGGCAGTATGATTTAAATAATTACAATCCGCATTATACACGCGCAATTGCTGATCAAATAATTACGCAGGGCTTTCAAGAGAGAGACTTCTCGGATGGAAGCAAACACCTGATTACCTGGAATGAATTTAAAGACGATAACACTTTCAATATTGTGTATGGCACGCCAGGTAAAGTCAGTGGGCGATTGCTTGATGACTTAAAAGATGGCGGCGTAAATTTCACAAACTATGCGAATAGCACCGCAACTTCAGCCAAATTGTTTAGCCTCTCAGGTTTTAGTTTTTCAGGAGCAGATGATTTAACTGGTGACTTTAAGATTAGTGGCGACATTACCAGTGCTGACATTGAAATTTATGGCTCAAGTGATCTGGTTCTTGGCAGTTCCCCACGGCGTGGCATAGATGATCAACTAGCGGATATCTCCGCAATTTCGGGTGAGATATACGGCATAAAGTTGAATGGCACTGATATCGACTTCTCTAAGATTGATGGTATTGACTTCCACTCCGTTGTTAAGGCGGGCACCTTAGAGAAATCAGAAACAATCCTATTGGCGTTCAATGAAACCGAAAGTGATGGCCCAGTTGTGCAGCATCGTTTCTATTTGAGCGGAGATGAATTCGGCGCCAGCGGTCAAATAGTCACAAACGCAGAATTTGAAGCCTTGGTGGACGACCTTAGAAACAATCCAAGTGTGTATTTAGAATATCCAAGTAAGATTGATCTTGGCAATTTGGCGAAAGTAACCGCAACCAGTGTTACTACTGTTTCAGGAGATAGTAACCTTGGATTTGGGACTGGGCACGCTATTGGCGCGTTGCATTCGCTTATTAATCGGGATGTCCTAACCGAAGTTGCCACTCCTGCCGCTGAGACCATTACAGCGGCGAACGGCTCAATTTATCAAGTCAATTGGTCAGGTTACGCAGATAGCTATGAGCTATTCTTAAAAGACCAGTTAGGATTAATGACAGTAGGTCTTCTCAATGATGCGGAAGTTCAAATAGCGGTTCGTGATGAATTCAACGATGGATTTGGCGATGATGTATATCGTGGCAGTTCTGACTTTTATGGATTCGACACGTATGCCATTTCATCAGACTCGTGGCAAACAGCAGATACTGTGAGATTCGCATCAAGTGCTGAGAACTTTGAAATTTCTGTTGGGAAGCTGAACGCAAGTGGCATGATAACAGGACTGAGTTCCACCCACCCACTCTATGGAAAAGTGGTTGGAACTGCCGATGAAACATACACAAAAGTTGAGGATCTATCTTCATCCGATGCAGCAGGATTTGGCACAAATTACCTCTTCGATATTGAAATGGCTCGTTTTTCCAATGTTACAACTTGGATTGGCTCGGCTCTAAGGTTTGAGGATCAGAATGATCGACCAGATCGTATCCGGCTCGAAAGTTATAGTTCCGAGCCAGAATTTTTCGACGCCCAAACGGACGACGTAGCATCATCTGGCTTTAATCGTGACGACATCGATGCTGGCTATTATGCAGCGATCCAATTTGATGTGAGAAGTGCGAGCCTGTCTGACAAATATTTCTTTGGGTTTGATCAGTTGAAAGAGGATCTCGCGTCAGATAGTTGGGATTTCGATCACGTCCGGATTAATGACTATTCTTGGAATTTCGAGGTCGATCCAGTCTGGTTTGTCCGGAACGCGGACGGCAAGCTGGTAATGGAGGGAGTGGAAACGCCAAGAGTCTATGATGGCTCCGAGAATTTGGCAGACGGACAATATTTGGTCTCAGGTTATGTGGTTTCTGACAACCGTATTGAGGGCGCCGCTCAGTACGGTGACATATACGTTTCCGAAGTAGAGGTTATCAACTTTCAAGACCAAGGATATAACGTCGCAAAAGAGATCGAAGTGGAAGTTGGCACTCATGACCTTTGGCTAGGAGACGACAACAATCGTGTCGATCAATTCACATGGAACCGTTACAATATAGACCAACAATACGGCGGACTGAATTATACCTTCAATGGATTTGAGGGGGCTACCAGTGGTGAAATTGATAAAATAAGGGCTATTGATATTTGGTCAAATGGCAAGTCCGATGACACAATTGTAATTGACACAACGAATTACAAAACTTCTGTAGGTGTCAATGGCGGTAACGATTACGTGTATTTAGGTTCGGGGAAGAACGCTGACGGGTCGCCGAATTATTCTGATATATCGACCATTGAGATTGATGACTTCTCATCTCGATTTGAAATTTCACGCGTCTGGACGATCCTGGACGAAAATACGCATACGCCCCTGCTCAGAAGCGCAAATGATCCTACAAGCTGGATCACATACAACGAAGCTGGTGCGGGTCGTACTGAGGCTATTTTGGTCAAAGATGCAGTTGGTGATTTATATGGCCGCAAGCTCATTGTCGGCGTTGGCAGAATTGATTTCGAAGATAAAGAATTGAATTTGCGCTCAAGCTTCCGTGCAGAAGACTGGGATAACGATGGCGAAGTAAACAGGTACCGCTACGAAGGTACAGACTTCGATGACACAATCACACCTGTAACTGAGAATATTTTGGGTCACGTTGAAGATGAAATGAATGGCGGCGGAGGCAACGACACTCTCGTCGGTGGTGCCGGCGGCGACCGGTTAAATGGTGGTCAGGGCGATGATGTTATTTTTGGTGGTGCGAATGGTCCCAACGGGAATTGGCATGACAATGATCGTCTAACTTACTGGAATAAGAATTTTTCAGATCTTGATATTACAAAGGCGACCGTGGCTGTAAACTATGCCACTTACGAAGTTCTGCGTGGTGCGAGCGGTGAAATTTTACGAAATGTCGACGTGGACGCTCTCCCATCTGGGTACACGGCCGTACTTGGAACATTCGTGGAGGACCTAGTTGGTGGCGATGGTACTGACCTCCTGATTGATGTGGAAATTCTTGAGACCAATAATCGCGGCATAGAATTAAATGCGTATTCGCGACAAGATGACTGGGATAACGATGGCGTTATTGATTGGTCCAATATCGAGGGAACTGAATTCAACGACTTAGTGAATTCTGATGCCTTCGGCGAAGACTTTATGAAGTTGGATAATGACTTTAATCTCCGAGCGGGTAACGATGTCGTATTCGGTGGTTCGGGTGGAGACAATGCCCGCTTGGGTGCTGGTAATGACGTGTTCATTGGTGGTGAAAACGGAGCAACTGATAAGTGGGGGTGGCAGAGAAAAGACGAAGCCAGATTTGAAAATAGCTACATCAGATATGACATTGAGAGTGTCATTTGGACTGGAAGCTCCGGGTCTGAGGAAATATTTAATGCTGAGGGTGATTTAGCATTCGTGGTTAACACTGACGGCGAAGTATTCAGGTTCGATACAGATCTATCTGGAAAACCGCTGACTACACGCGTCGCGAGTATCTCAGACGGGGATCGTTTGACGGTAGTTACAGACCGTGTTCCCGATATTGAAGGTATCCAAAGTGATGGCGTAAACCTCCTAGTTGGTGTTGAATACTTATCATTCTCTGACAAATGGATGACCCTGGACGTAGAATATCACTACGACCGCGATGAATTTGGGAACATCCAAGGCAGCTGGGTTAATGCGACCGAATTCTCTGAAACACTGATTGGCACAGATGGTCGCGATCATTTCAACGATGGCGCGGGTGATGATATAGTCGTTGGTGGACTTGGAGGCGATCACTTCAACGTCGATAGTGGAAATGATACCATTTATGGAGATACTGTCGCGGGCTCACTCGAAGATGGTGATCACGACAGCGTCAGGTTTGATGGCGAATACGAGCAATTCAAACTCAGTGTTAAAACAGATGAAAGCGGGCGGCGCTATATCGAAGTTCAGGATCTGTTACCCGGCGCATTTGGGCTTGGCACGAATAATCTCTACGATATCGAGAACATATCATTTTCCAATAAGTGGATGAATGTGGGTATTCGTTACGATTACTTTGAGAATTGGAATGGTACCAAGGGTACGCATATTAACGGATCTGAATTTGACGACGATATCCAGGGCACCATTGACGGGGATGATATACACGGGGGAATTGGCAACGATGTGCTCCGTGGAGGCGACGGTGCAGATTATTTCGATGGTGGGCTTGGCAACGATACCATCTATGGTGGTGAAGAAGGTCTCAATCCCTGGGGCCACAAGGATGTAGATATCTTCCGTCTTCAGGGAGCTAAAACTGACTACACGGTTCGGCATTTTGATGGCTCGGGCCTCGAGGCACTTTCGTACCAGATTGATGGATACATGGAGGTCAGCAAAACAGCCGGGACCTTAACTGAAACTGACACGCTCTATGGCATTGAGCGGATCCAATTTGATGGTTCGGAATTGAACTTTGTCTCTGCCAATGGGTTCGAAAACGGTAAGTGGGTTTGGAAGGGAACAGATGACGCGGAGACTAAATACGCCGATGACTCAAGTCAAAATGAGCGTATTTATGGGTATGCTGGCGCAGATACCCTAATGGGGGGACTTGGCAGTGACGACCTCATCGGGGGAGACGGAGATGATGTTTTATATGGGAATAATTCAGCTTTTGAAGCGGACGTAGATGATATCGGTATAGCTTTTTCGGATACGGCTGTCTTTGTAGATAAATATTCGGAAGTAACAATTTCAAAAATTACAAATACTGGGCGCGACCATTACACCATTGCAACTGCATCGGAAGGTACAGACACTTTACATGATGTGGAGATCATCGAATTTACCGACCGAACCGAAAGGCTTGTTACTGAAAAACTGGGGAGAGACCGGGATAGAGATGGCCTAGTAGATCTTGAAATTATTTATGGCACATACGCTGATGATGATTTTTCAACGGGTTTTGGCGTTGACGCATCAAAATCCACAATAATTTACGGTGGCGCGGGCTCTGACACCTTATCTTTCAATTCAAGTAAGTCGCTGCGTGTCTACGATGATCTTGGCGTGAACACTTACAACGCCTCGGGCGATAGTAAGAACGACGCGTTGATTGTGGATGATATTGGCTCGAATTGGGTTGGAACTGATATCGAAGCAGACACAAACTATGACGGGTATCAATACGAATATAAAATTACCAATGCAGCAACTTCTTCATCAACGTTTCTCTATGGTTTTGAGCGGATCATGTTCGACGACACCGTCATCAACCTCAAGAAAACTGAGGAAACCTTGGATGCCGACGGTGACGGAACGGATGATATAACGTTTGTACAAGGTGCTGATATTGATGAAACTGGTACAGCTTTAGACTATTCTGGCCACGGTAATGCGGTTGATGTTAATGGGAATGCTGGTGACGATGTCATTACTGGGTCAAACTTTGACGACTTCCTACGTGGTGGTTTAGGCAATGACACTATTAGTGGAGGGGCTGGGTCTGATGTATTCATCTTGGACGTCAGTAAGAGTGAAGCAACCGTCAGCGAAACGGAAAATGGCTTCAAAGTTGTCCACAGTAACGAAGAAAATGACTTGATCAGTGACATCGAGGCAATACAGTTCAGCGACGGCAAGGAACGTCTGACTATCTTGGAGGAAGAGATACGCGAGTACATTTACGGTAAAGGTTTCGTAACTACTCAGAAAGTCATCGGGAATAATTTCGATAACGCGTTTACTGCTGGAGACAAAAATAAGACAATCACGACTGGGTTGGGGAAAGATACCATTACTGTCGACATATCAGGTAACTACACGTTAAAAGTTTCTGACTTCGACAAGCAAAATGATAACTTCATCTTGGGCACTGATACAAACTTGTCGGTTGCAGAGTTCACCACACTACAGGGTGGCGAAAGTGAATTACAGCTGTCGTCGGGTGCTCGTATAATCGTCAATGATGGCGATGGCGTTCAGAACCTATATGCTAATTCATCAGATTATTTTATTTTCGATGACGAAATATTCTCTGGTTCTATTTCGCTTGCCTCTGAAAACATTGAGAGTACGCGCATAGTGATCTCCGCTCCAAACGCTGAAGAGACCACTTGGATGCAGGAAAATGTCACATCTACAACGGAAAAAACTACCCTGAATATCGGAACGGGCACAGTCCAGATTATTGGAGATTTAGGATCAGACACTCCTCTGAGTGATGTTCTGGAGTTAATATAACATGACGACAAGTATTAATGTTTTGGCAAACAGCGCCCATCAGGCGTTTCTGGCGACATCTGACGAAGAAAAAATATTCCAACTCGGTAAAACCGATTTGGAGTTTTTGGCGACTGGTGCGACTGGTGCGAATTTATCGTTCAAATTTAGATTGATTGAGGAATTTAGTGAGGACGCAGGCTTTATCTTAGAAATCAGAAAATCTGATGCGGACGGAGCCTTACTTTCTTCAATTTCGTCGGCAGATAACGCGTCATTTTCTAATGGAGGTGAGCTTAATTTAGACGTCAACATAATAGATGACGCCCCCTACTACCTGATTGTTAAGCCCTCAAGCGCAGATGCCTATTCTGAAGCACAATTTGAAATAGTTTTTGACGAAATACCAACGTTTGGAGGTCTTGTCGCAGACAGTTCTGTTAGTTCTGAAGATATTATCGCTCAGGAAGAGGCCTACATCGGAACAGACCTGAATAACGCTGCTGCATTCAAATCGACGAGTGATAAAGTCTCGTTCTTAGTCGATTTGAAGGCCGCCAGCGATGATAGAGAGATTGAAATCGCTTATGGCGGTCCCTCGACAACTGTCGAAGTCTTTAAGTTGAACGATACCTCGAACGCATCCGCAAAAAACATAACAAATTTAGCAGGTAGTACTGGGATTACGCAATCCATAGGCCTGATATACACAGTAAGTGAAACAGGCAACAAGCCTACCATCAGTCGCACTGATGGGAAACAGTTTACCGCAACATTTGCAATCGGTGGGGACAACGACGGGGTCACGAGTATTCCTGACCCGGTCATAAGCAGCACCACTGATAGTTTAAGTTCGGCAACGTTTGCAACTGCCTTATCAGGTGAAGCGTCGCCCGGTGATATCATAACTTTGACACTATCATCGGATAATGAGGGTGATGTGAGTCAGACGTTCACGGCAGAGAACGCCACGGTTTTAAATGAATGGGTAGACAAAATCGTCAATCAAAGAGGAGACCAACAGTTGGAAAGCAAACATCCTTTGTTTTAGCTACTAATGAAACTCATACAGTAAAAGAATTTATCGAAGAAGCCTTCAATGTATTTGGAGAGGAAGTGATATGGAAAGGAGAAGGTGTAAATGAAAGGGGAACTCTTCGATCTTCAAGGAAATTGGTAGTAGCTATTAATCCAAAATATTACAGACCAACAGAAGTTGATCTCTTAATTGGTGATTATACAAAAGCCAAAGAAGTACTTGGTTGGGAACCCAAAA
>ENA-OQVM01005854-OQVM01005854.1-marine-metagenome-genome-assembly--contig:-NODE-5854-length-11534-cov-3.546042_pt1 | contig 11534 bp, 11 predicted proteins | sample MGYA00237776_ERZ505498 | MGnify/ENA primary metagenome ERZ505498 (study PRJEB26159, sample SAMN06265151) | marine metagenome | isolation source: Helgoland LTER site | place: Germany:Helgoland, sampling... | reverse complement strand
GATTTTCATAGCCTGAGGTGCTCTATTTTATTCAGTGGTATTTTTGTGAGCAGTTTGAGGCTATTTTGAATGGCCAGATCTCAGTCAAAACGTAGCGTACCGAGTTGAAGACTTCTTCGGGTGTGACGGTTTTTTAAAGTATAGCTGGATCTGATAGGAGCATCTTGATCGTGAGATCAGGATGGTGATTGCCCTTCAAAAGTTTGTCTACTTGCGCAGGTTTGAGAAGTGCTAAGGGTAAGTTCCGTGTGATTGTTCCCTGAGTAATTTCTTCCTGCGCGGCGAGTTCACCAAGAGATGAGACCTGTCCCTTTGTTAGTTTCCTATACCAATCCCAGGCTGCAGCGACAGCCAATATAAGCTCTTTATTGGGACGCGGTTGTGGATCATTGGTAAGAATGAGCCGGTTTCTTTTGCCAACAGATCTTGGAGCAATTGGCTGACTGTATGATGGCTGCTTTGAAAGACCCAGCTTTGCAGTACAGACTTCGGCCAACGTGACGTCCAATCGGTCGCGATGGAGAATAACCGTACCAATTAGTTCATGAAGGGGTAGAGCCGACACCTCGGCTCGGGTGTGCAGAAAGACCTCTGTGGGCAAGGAAGACTGCTGTGGCTCCAGTTCTGATAGGAGTTCTTTTAATGCTTGTGCTGTTACACGCTCTGCCTCTTGCGCAGGTAGGCTCGTTAGTTCGCCATAGGGAGGTTCGTGACGGGTCCTGTTCACGGTGTAATGCCTGTAACGCGTCTCTTTTTTATGCACGGTTGTTGGTGCCAAGCGATAACCAACAGAGGAGAAGATTTTACCAACCAGCGGGTATTGCTGCAATTTGGTTGAAACGCAGCCTTTTGGGCGGGAGGCGTTCTCTGCAAGGCGTGCCTGTACGCTATCCCAAAGGTCCTGCGATATAATAGCCGTGTGCTGCCCGTCATATATGTCCTTCTTATGACGGACCTTTCCAATATAGATTGGATTTGAAAGTAACTGGTACAGATGCCCGGTGTAAAAAGGTTTTCCACCTGTTTGCTGCCCGTTACGGTGATGTCGGACAGGCGTAAGTATACCCTGATTATTCAGCCAGCGTTTTACGGCCCCGGCGGATCCAAGCTCCAGGTACTTTTCAAATATAAGATTTACAACTTCAGCGTATTTGTCATCGATCAGAAGTTCCTGGTCTCCCAGCAGATACCCGATGGGAACTTTGCCGCCCATGAACATGCCTTTTGCCTTTGAGGCTGCAAACTTGTCTCGAATACGTTCCCCTGTAATCTCACGCTCGTATTGAGCAAAGGATAGCAAAACATTGAGCGTTAAGCGCCCCATTGAGGTGGTGGTGTTGAACTGTTGTGTGACAGATACGAAAGTCACACCGTGCTCGTCAAAGATCTCTACCAGTTTGGCAAAGTCGGTAAGTGATCTGGTCAAGCGGTCAATTTTATAGACAACGATGGTTTTTATAATGCCCGCTTTGATATCGATCATGAGCTTGCGCAGGGCAGGGCGCTCAATCGTCCCTCCTGACCATCCTCCATCATCATAGGAGCCTTCATGGCAAATCCAGCCCTCATGCATCTGAGAGGCTATATAGGCCTCACAGGCCTCTCTTTGGGCATCAAGAGAGTTGAAGCTTTGCTCAAGGCCTTCGTCAGTACTTTTGCGGGTATAGATTGCACATCTCATCAGACGTTAAGCCCGAAGAACTTTGGTCCGGAACGGTGGGACCCTGTAATTTCATGGGCGATGCGGGAGAGGGAAGAATACGGCTTTCCTTCCCATTCAAAGCCCTCAGGCGTTACGTTCACAATATGGGTTTGACCACGATAGCTGCGTATGAGTTCAGACCCGATGGGAAGGGATGCCCTTTGCTGAAGACGGGCAACCCCGGTTTTATGCCTTTTAAGCCGACTGAGTAGTTTGGCTTCGGTGATATTATAGTCACCAATGTGACCCTGTCTTTGCGCTTTAACCTGCAGACAGGTCCGCAACACACGAATGCCAGCTTTGTTTGGTTCGCGCGCCTTGAAGCACTTTCGCCAAGCTTGAATCATGTCTGTGCGGGATGTTTTAGTATCGATTTGTTGCAAGTTATGTCTCCGGATGATGCACCGGATAAAGCCCGAGCATTGCCGGGCGCTTGAACACTCACGCTCTGCTTGCGGGTCAAGTCAACGAGGATTTTGAAAAAGCAACTGAAAAAACATTTTAATTGTGTGAGGGCATCCTTTGCAGCGCGCTACAAATCGCGTATTATCTTATTGTGGAGTTGCGGGGCAACTTACCGCGACCGCGGAGTGGTCGGACAACTGCGGGGCAGTTCTCACAATCAAAACAAATCTAAGCGCTGGGCTTAAAGCCTGTGCTTGCCATGTGCGCACGCGCGAGCTGGGCAATTTGTTTTGGTATACGCATCCATTTCTGCAGGAGGTCTTAAATGAACCTTTGTATAGAGCACGTAATTATAAATGACCTAAAGCCCTACAAACGCAATCCTAGGAAGCATCCTAAAAAGCAACTTGAACGATTGGGAAAAAGCATAGATCGATTTGGCTATAAAAGCCCGATTGTTATAAACTCTGATAACGTTGTCCTTTCGGGCAATGCACGTCTGGAAGTCGCCAAGGCTAAAGACTGGAAAACAATTCCGTGCATCAGAGCGCAAAACATGTCGGCTGAAGATGAATTGGCCTATGTTATTGCCGACAACCAGATTGGACTGCTTGCCTCTTGGGATGATGAGATTTTGTCACAAGCGCTGGAGCAACTGAAAGATCCGGTTCTTAATTTTGATATAGAGTTGACGGGCTTTGATTTGGCAGATGTGGATCGGATTATAGATGCGCAAAAGTTCGAGGAGCCCTCAAACCCTCGTGATGATGACTTTGTACCAAAGCGTAAAATCCAAAGCCGCTGTCAAACTGGTGATATCTGGCAATTAGGATCGCACAGGCTGATATGTGGGGATGCCCTGGACCCTGAAGTTATCACACAGCTTATGGCGGACGAGGCGGCACGCGTGGTGTTTACGGACCCTCCCTATAACGTTCCAATAAAAGGCAATGTCAGCGGTTTAGGCAAAGTAAGGCATGATGACTTTGCCATGGCCTGTGGTGAGATGTCGAAAGACGGGTTTACCCGTTTCCTGAATACTTCTTTCAAAAATATGGCCGCGCACAGCATGGATGGCTCCATTCACTTTATATGCATGGATTGGCGCCATACGTCTGAATTGCAAGCTGCGGCAGAGGACGTTTTTACCGAGCATAAGAACCTGATTGTTTGGGTGAAAGATAATGGGGGGATGGGTAGCTTTTACCGAAGCCGGCATGAATTGATATTTTGCTACAAGCTGGGCACAGCCCCCCATGTAAATACCTTCGAGCTTGGTCAGCATGGCCGGTACCGTACCAACGTCTGGGAATTCCGGGGTGTCAACTCAAGGACATCAAACCGCCTTGAAGAGCTCGCTATGCACCCCACTGTAAAGCCTGTGCAAATGATATGTGAAGCAATCAAGGATGTCAGCTATCGGGGTGATATCGTGTTGGATATTTTTGCGGGATCCGGATCCACACTTATAGCGGCAGAAAAAACCAAACGCATCGCTCGATTGTGTGAATTGGATCCCCTGTACTGCGATCAAATTCTGGATCGCTGGGAGCGTTATACCAACGATCAAGCGGAATACATTTATTCCTACTCGTCATCAGCAAAGAACGAAAGGGGCGAGTAATAATGTCAAAAGAAAAACCCCCGAAAAATCATCAAGCGTATGAGGTTGGCTACGGCAAGCCTCCAAAAGCCAAACGCTTCAAATCAGGCACTTCAGGCAACCCGAAAGGAAGGCCAAAGGGCAAGAAATCCAGACATAATTCGGCTGATACACATGCTATGATGGCCCTGTTTTTTGCAGAATCCGACAGGAAAGTTGCTGTTACCGAGAATAACACTGTTAAGAATATATCTATGGCTCAGGCTGTAATACGGTCACTCGCTGTCAAAGCAGCAACAGGCGATCACAGGGCGCAAAAACTTTATCTGGACTATTCTGTACGGTTCTCAGAAGAGAAGCAAAAACAGCGCGATGAATTCAAAGAGGTAGCAATTCAGTACAAAATACATTGGGAAAACAAAATTCACCAAGCCAAAAAGGCTGGAATTTCCATTGATATGCCAGTGCCGCACCCTGATCAGATAGTTGTCCTCAGTAACGGAGAGGTCACAATTCAAGGGCCAACAACCAGACAGGAAAATAACCTGGTAGATGAGTATCAGATGAAACTGCGTGAACTGGAAAAGTTGAGTGCAGAAATGTTGAAATATTCGAAAAAAGATTGGGAAAAGCCTGCGTATAAATTGGCTGTGGTAAAGTTTGCAGCTGTTTCAAAAGAGGCGTCCGAGTACGAAGAAAGGTTGAAAGATGTGTTCGGGATCTAGGTTAGAACCTTCGCCAGCAATGCAATTGGCTAAATATAACTTTGAAAAAGACTTGTTGAGTTGTAATCAGTAAGTCCCGCGTTCGAGCCGTGCTGGGGGCACCATTAAATCAATGACTTGGCGGGGTTGACTGTTTTCTGAGTCGTCAATCTCAGTTCTGGTGGCACTTTGGTGGCATGAAATTATTGGCTTGGTGCCGAATTAAGGCTGAACAGGCAGTCAAATTAAACCTACATTTTTTGCTTTTTAAACTTAAGCTAGCTAAAAATAATACCTTTGGTTGAATGCTTGAGTGGTTAATGAAGTTAACCACGAGCTTTTACAGAACTAAGGTTAGGAATCGTTTGCTGGCCAACAAGATTTTTGGGCTAAAGTTTAGCTCTAAGTAGGCTCCTTTGATAGATGAACCATCGGAGCTTTTACTAAGTGGTGGGTGAGTGCTGAACACTTATTAAAAACTGCTGGAAATAAAGGGGTAATAACATGAAGCCAGTAGCAAGCGACACTTCATATATGTTCAGCACCAGCTGCTCTCGCTGCACGGCTTCCACACTACCGTCCATGGACCATGATTCAGGGTTTAGCGCGCCCGAACCCAACGCTTCAAAAGCAACGGCAACCAGGTCAGCCCCGCTTCAAGCAGGTGCACGGTCCACGCGCAGGGGCTTAAGATTTGGGGTAGGGTTTTGTTAGGGGGCTCAAGCCATGGATCTCTCATAATGATGAACGTGCCGCGCAATATTTTGGTACTAAGGCAGGCTCTTTACGAAAAAGAGCTTGAATCTAACCCTGATAGCCGTATCATAAAATTAGGCATTTAATCTTCAACTTGTGCGCCTTGGCATTCCGTCTAAAGCACTAAAGCGGAGGGACGTTTATGTCCACTAAGCACACTTCCATTGATCTCATATCACCTAATATACGACGTCAGGCGCGACCGTGTGAGGCTATGGTCTTACCAGAACGCCCGCAGCTTCTTGAGCCAAAGATTGAGCTTGAAGAGCCGTATTTACGTCAAACGCCAGAGGCTTCACCGAGGAAACGTACCTTCCTTTTCAGTGCTGAATGGGCGTGGTCGCCAATTAATAACCGCTTGAACAACTATTACCTCAATTCAAACCGCACAAGTTTGCTGCTGTGGAATAACTATGTTGAGGACGGGTTTGTAAATTGGACATGGCATTGGGAGCTTCTAGCTTATGCGAAACATTGTCAGTCAGATGAAAAGACCGTCGCCACTCACTTAATCTTAGAGTTTTGGAAGTATGAGGCCGAAAGGCATTTGCTCGAGCATTATGACAGGATTGATAACTTAGGACTTCTTAGCGTTGAAGAAGTGCAAGCCATAGCACGGGAGGTCTGGAAAGATGAATAGGCGTTCTTTTTTGGTCGGTTCTGGCTCAATTCTCACCTCAGCTTTTGTAGATAAAGCAAACTGGTTCTTAAGGAATAAAAATTCTGTAGTTCCATTTGCCGAAGCAAAAGAAAATGCAGAGACACTTTATTTTGTAGATCTGGGCCAGCAAAACTTTGATTTGCGCTTGGGCACTCCAGAGTATGGTTTGCCAGACCTAACTTTTAGGCAGTGGCTTGAGAAATATGAATATCCTCTTAATTTTGGGCACCAAGGCGGCGAAGGCTTTAATAAAGACAGCTTTGAAAAGCTCATGGGTTGGCATGATGTAGAAACGGATCAATTAGATGAAATTGCGCCGTTTGAGCTCTATCACAAAAAATGGGAATTGACTGATAGTCCCTTTGCAAGGGCACACCTCTATTTGAGAGACTTAGACCTCTTTAATGACAGCGCTTCTAATGGAGAATTGCTCGGTGATCTAGAATTTATCGATGAGCACCAAATGCATATGGGTTATACCTTGGGAGTAGCGTCGGAAGACCCGCTGACTGCCAGCCTCCTGCAAGCAAGATTATTGGAGTTGGGCAAGAATATTTCCGTCAAAATAGTGGACGAAATCTAACTGCCGAACAAAAGAAATAGGGCCTTTAACCACCAACTTGTGCGCCCCGCCATAATGGTAAAAGCACTAAAGCGGAGAACCTTTCCATGTCTACTAAACACAGCTCTTTTATCCCTATGGCCCCTGAACACCGCCCCCAGCAAAGGCTGAACGAGGTTGTTTCGGTGCCGCTGATCCATGACAAATTGAAGCCAAAAATAGATTGGTTAAATCCACTTCAGAAAAGAAGGCCTAAGGGCAGTCCGCGCAAACTATCTTTTCTTTGTAGCGTGGAATGGGCTTGGTCGCCTATGCACAACCGAATTGACAACTACTACTTAAACCCCAGAAGAGACGGTTGGCTATTATGGATTAATCGCCTTAATGACCATACTGTACCTTGGACCTGGTGGTGGGACTTTGTGGCTTACGCGAACAAGTGCAAAGCTGAAGACGAAGAAGTATTCCAAGTGGATATAAACAATTTAGAAAACGGTTCTGAAGACCGCGAATCTAACAAAGTATCTGAAAAGGTTTTAGTCGCTCTTGAGCATAGATTAGAAGGTACTAAAGGTTCTTTATTGACAGAGGTTCAGTCCGGCAGTCGACGATGTGCATGGTATCAGCCAATTCATTACTTCGATCACAGCTGGGGAATATTTATCAGACAGGACTGCATTGACGACACTGCGTGTTCTATAATTGATAGTCTGAACACAGAAGAATTAAAAATCTGCGCAAAGAACTTTCGACAATCTGCGCTTAAAATCCAATTAGCAGCTTTTCTGAAATATTATTTACATGAGCAGTTTCATCATAAGGTGGAGAGCGCCGGATTTAGGCTGTTAATGTCACGACGAGAGATGAGCCCTGTCAGGAGCTGCTATCTTGACTATAAAAAGAATATTTATCGGGCATATTATCCTCAGATAGAATGCATCGAAGAAACTGCCGCCAACAATGACGCTTTCCAACGAACATATGAATCCAAATATCAACGAATGATCAATCCGTTTCAGCATGCACTTCGTAGACACATGAAAACCAGTTTCCCCAAATTGACTGGGCCAGCATATGCAGCATCTGGAGCTATTATTTCTCAAAAGCGAGAAGTCCGAGACCGACTAATAAAAAGCATGTTGTTAGAACTTCAGTCACAACTTTTATCAGGTGAGATAAAGCATAAGTTGACTAATGATGCATGGCAGCTTGCGCCACAGCTAATAAGAAGTCTGTTTGACTACACTCAAAATATTTGGGTGATTGTCCCAAAGAAAACATCAGTATTTTTACCAACTACTCACTCTGCCGCCTACCTCACATGTTCGTCTAGAGAAGCTATATCAGCGTTAGAGAAATATTATGGCTACAAAAAGAAAACAGGAAGGGGAGGGGGTAAAGGTTCACATTCAAAAATGGAGAAGGTTGGATGCAGTAATATACATATACCAAGAGCAAAAAATTTATCAATTGGAGTTGTTAATCATATGCTAGAAGTAACTGGTGATTTAAGAAATCATCAGCTCAGGGATTTTTTGGGAGGCAAATTTAGCTAAATATGATACTTAAAATTTAAATGGTGGTTCAGTCATGTCCTTGATGGTGGGTGCTTTGTGGTTCTAAGAAATGCCCTGACTAAAAAGGGATTAAGACATAATCAATCTCACACAAAGCGCAGTTCAATAAAGTTCGACGAAATGCATTTTAATCACAAAAGACACCTCGAAACTAGACAAGCTTACAAGCAAAAACGCCGCGCAGCTCTTTTTGAGTGGTTCCAACTTTGTGCTTCATAGTGACCTTGCAATGTGGTGTTTAGAGACGAGTTATAGTTCCTCTGACAGTACCCTTTTAAGAGCCATCACATATGACAACTGCGCTTGTGTTTCTATTGCTCCCACCCTTGATTGGCGCACTTGATCAACAGCTTTTTGTGGCTCAACTCCCAACTCGATCAGTAATCTAGCGGCAATCGTACCGGCCCTTCCAAGACCACCCTTGCAATGGACAAGTACATTGAAGCCTGCCCTTACAAGTGATCTCAATTCAGGGCCTGCTTTACTCCAAGCGGTTTCAAAATCAGACGAAGGAGTGGAAACATCCTTGATTGGTAAATGATACCAATCAATATTTTGCTCTTTGACCTTTTCGCCTAGGTCGGGGACGGACAAATTGTTGAACTCATGGTCTTCCAATAATGTGACGACTGCTTTGGCCTTCCAGTGAGAAATGCTTGCCAGGTCAATGGAGAGATCTCTGTTCCACTCGCCAGTGTGCGCCGTTTTTTGTTTTTTTCCAGGACAAAATGTTATGCCGATCTTACCCATTCCTGCACCGGCGCTGACTTCTTCTATTTTAAGTGGGTGGCTAGTAGATGTACGCATATTTTTATTCTCGCTTATTCATTAATTTGTATGTTTTCTTATCTGCAAATCTAATCTTGCGATAATTTCATCTAAAAAGTTGGAGAAGTTTCTATTTAATAAATTGTATTCCTCCATCAAGGAGGCAGCAGGTGTTTCATCCAAAAATTTGATCTGAGAAGAAGCTTCTTCGATGCAAAAGATTGGTTGCCAAGAGGCATCATCATTAATTAAATAAAAAATCCAAAATCTGTAATATGGTTGATCGAAAAGATCATCATCTCGTCTCTGAAGAAGTTTAGTGGAAAACTTGAATTTTAAAACATCGTCGTTTCTAGAACTTCCTGTCATCCCTGAACTATCATAATATCCGTTGCGGATTGTGACCCTTACATTCTTTTTACAATAATGCGTCATTAAATGAGAAAATGTTTGGTAGCAGAGGATCCGTTCAATCATTTTGGGGCTTACTTTGACTTTTGGAAGTCCTGCTTGTTCTTCTATATGCCGCACAAATTCCTTGTGATCGGAGAGAATATATTCCTGCCAATCTTTATGTCCAAAATCTGCGTCACCCGATCCTTGAAATCTTCCATGAATTTGAATTGTACCGTTGCGATTTAGTAATATTTGACCCTCACCACGAGGGCGTTGCTTGATCCAAAGCACGTCATACTGCCCGCCGCCAGGGTGACCAATAAAAAGATAACACTTTTCTGGGTGCCGTTTGACGATTGCAGAAGCTAGCTGCCAAGATAGAGTCTCTATCAACGCGTTTGAATTTTCCAAAATGCACCTCACCAATTGAATTGCAAACTCGCTAACACATCTGAATAAATACTATTTTGATATGAAGTCAACTGCGTAAATTTAGTTCCTTTACAGCTATAGAGTTGCATCCTCGGGTCCATTTTCATGAAGCGTCACTCTTTGATCCCATCTGTAACCGGCATATCTTTATCCACGTGAACGGGCTATTCTCAGGGAGCTATTTCATTATGACAGCATTCATTTCTGACCTGTTTGCATTCCAAGTTTTTAAAACCTTCAAACTCTCACCACGGAATTTTTGGTTGGCTATGTTGCTATTCTATTACAGAACAGTGGACAGGACTGGCGGCTTCCACGCGTAACTTCTGCGCAAAAAATCAATACTTTACTCAATATTTCTGTACCGTTTTCAGTTGAAAGTGTTTAAAACGTAACTAGGACTATTACCGGGCGATATAACCACTTTGCCTAATTATTTGCGGTGCGCAATTTAATTGGAGGATAGTAAGATAGTTATTGATTGGTTTGAAAAACTGACAGGTTTCCGCGAAGAAAGTTATGAAGGCACTCGACAGAATCTTTATGTACAGGGAGCTAAGCTCCATTCCAAAGTGAATGGAAAAAGATATTTGGTAGGTGATTTTCAATGTCTATCACTTGATAAGCTGCGAGAAGAAACATCTCTCTTAATAAAAGGAGCAGGACCTTCTTCCTGTGAATTGATTATTGGTGACGTTAAAAAACTTCATGAATTAGGCAGTAACCATGGGGCCGTTTTTCAAGTAGCGTCACAGTTCAACTGTCTTGAAATGATTTCACCAAGCTTAACCCCTGAAGATGGTGTCACTTGTTACCAACATGATCGAACTCAGGGACCAGCCTGTGCTATAGCTGCAGGTGCAGCAACAATTTATCGTAATTACTTTGTTCCACTTTCAGAAGATTTTGGTCAGACATCTGCACGGCAGATTAATACTTTAAAGCCTTTTGCGGAGGCTCTTGCGAGAAATCTTGATTGTACAGTTACAAATCTTTGGTCCATGAAAAATGGATATGTTTTACTTGAGCATTCAACACTGTCGATGATTGATCAACATTTGATGAACTGCAATGAAACTCAGCTTGATGAATATCGCAAAATTATACAGATTGGGATGCACTGGGATGTTGAGGTTACTTCTGGGGTGGAGGATCAGCAATCTATTGTTTCTCAAGCTTTCTGTTCTGCACTCCCAGTCTCGTATAACCAAGCTAGCAAAACTACCTGGACCAGATTTGCTAAACTGGTTCTGGAGAGCGTTTATGAGGCTACAATCCTAGCAGCTGTACTCAATCGGAAAAAAACCGGTGTTAATACTGTTTTCCTTACTCTTTTGGGCGGTGGTGCTTTTGGCAACGAAGAGGCTTGGATAATTGAAGCCGTCCAGCGTTCTTTGAATCTGACTAATGAAGCTGGCTTAGATGTAAAAATTGTCAGCTTTGGAGAGCCCAGCACTACGCTCAAAAATGTACTTGGGACGAAATGTTAAAGCAGCTCTATTGACGGCTAGCGGCCTGACCCTCTAATGATTTGAAAATTAGATGAAAGGTGTGTTGAAACTTTAACATCTTAGGGCAAAGAATATTTTTTAACCAAGCGTCTGGAAGTGCTATAAAGCACATCCAGATTTGTTTAATGATAGCCGATTACTTTGCGCCCGGTTACATTTCAGAAATAGGCTGCACACAAGACATTGCATGCTTTAGTCTGTCCTCATTAAGGTTTCCAAGTATTCTCAGAGCAAATCGCTTTGCCCCGCGATCATCTTCCTCAACGAGCTTCGCCAAAAGAGCCAAAGCGATCACAGGACGAGCTGCGCTCAATTCTTCTGCAATTTCCCTGACAATGGAGTTCTCTGCCAGAGTTCTAACAAACCTTTGTTTACCTCTAGAGAGGTCAGAAATCTTATTAGTCAGGAACTTGTTTGAATACAAATCCCAGTCGATCTCCTTTGCAAGTTCTAGAGG
>ENA-OQVM01005852-OQVM01005852.1-marine-metagenome-genome-assembly--contig:-NODE-5852-length-11536-cov-3.173575_pt1 | contig 11536 bp, 9 predicted proteins | sample MGYA00237776_ERZ505498 | MGnify/ENA primary metagenome ERZ505498 (study PRJEB26159, sample SAMN06265151) | marine metagenome | isolation source: Helgoland LTER site | place: Germany:Helgoland, sampling... | reverse complement strand
AATTTTTGAATTGCCTTTGACATGCCCTCGGTATTTTCAGCTTCAACCAACAAGCCATTTTCTTGCTCAATTATAATTTCTGCTGGTCCATTTTCACAATCAAAAGACACACAAGCGCAGCCAAAATGCATGGCCTCAATTAATGCGTTGGGATACCCCTCTACCCTGCTGGGAAGTACGAATATGGATGATGCATCGTATAGTTCATCAACTTCTTTGTATTGCCCTAGAAAAGATACCTTGTCAGATAATCCAAGCTTATCAATTTCAGATTGTACCTGCCCAAATGCTTTTCCACCGCCCGCGATTTGGACCGTCCAATTTCTCAATTGTAACCCGTTCAATATGGAAGGTATCATATCAAACCCCTTATCGTTATCGAACCTGCCCACAAATAATAAATTTTCTTTTTTATCTGCTTTTGGAAACGGCATTTGCACAGGATTCGAGATAGTGACGCATTTAGTATTGGCGAACTGTTTGGAAATAAAATGTTGTGAATTTTTTGTCTGACAAACCATAGCATCTGCTTTATGATAACTCACCTTTCTCAAAAACCTCCAAATCTTCGAAAGGCTTTTTCTATTTGGGTCGCTGCGCTCTGAAATAATAACTTTAGTTGCTAAAAATTTGGTTGCTAAAAGGGTCAATACATTCATTTCGGTAATAAAAGAAACGACCATCTGAGGAGCCAATAATTTGATTTTAGTGCGCAAGACTCGAACTCGGTTTAGATTTTTTACCATAGCTGATAAGGGATTACTCGAATCTGCTGTAACACGCAAATGATGAATTGAAATCTCTTTATTAAGGTGGTAAAATGACTCGGAGCTATCAAAAGTAATGATACTAACTTCTTGAAATTGAACAAACCAATTTGCTAGCATCGTCAATACCCGAGCTGCACCGCCTCCTTTTAGTGATGATATAACGAAGCAGATAGTCATCTATTTGGTAGCTACGAAATAAAGATTTCTTCCCGTTCCGGAAGAGCCTAATTTATGAGTTAATAACTTCATCCCAGAAATAATTTTACCCTTCCAATTCAGCGTTCTCCAGTTTACAAAAATGAGCTCCTTTACCAATATTTTTTTAAAGTTAATACTCAGCTCTTTTTCTAAACGTTTTAGATCAAAACTCTGCAAATGGCCCCATCTATGAAAGACATAACCGTCACTTGGACTAACTACAGTATTCAATAATAAATCTTCGTTACTTGGCACCGTACCAATAAACTTCCCATTTAATTTAAGCACCCGATTTACCTCAGAATAAGTTTGAATCAATACTTCATCCTCAAGATGTTCTAGCACCTCAGACATTATTACAACATCAAAACAACCATCACCAAAAGGAATAGCTTGACTGTATCCAACTTTAGCCTTTTCTTCTATTAAAGTTTGCAGATTTTCAATGGATCTGGTCGATGGATCAAGACTATGGATATCTATTCCCTTTTGATACGCGAATTTTTCAAAATTGCCGTTACCAACACCAATGTTCAGACATCTCGCACCTTTTGGAATTTGATTTACCAAATAGCTAATTCGAGCATCACTTCCAGAAAATGAATGCGGTGCCTCGTTTTGGTAGTGATCCCATATCTGATCTTGGTTAACATCCATAATTTAATCGGTACTTAAAATTAATTTGACTTTTCTCCAAAGCAAAAGAAACGAAATGAAATAAACAATTGATGTAGAAAGAGCTAAGCCCTTTAAACCCAAATATTCAATAAAGATAAAGTTTAGTCCAATGTTTAAAATAAAACTCAATGCTGATATTAATAGAATAGCTTGATTTTTTTGAACTACTGAAACTATTCTAACCAACACTATTCCTCCTACGTAAAAAGGCAATTGGAAACTATAAAATTGAAATATTTCAGTAACTTTTTCCGAATCTTCGGGACTAAAATTCCCCCTTTCAAATAAAAGGCTTACTAAATCTTGCCCCAAAAAACCTATTAAAAAAATAATGACAAAACTTGAACCAAAGACGACCCAAAGCACCTTGGTCAAAAGTTCTCTCATTTCTCGAAACCTTCCTTCAATATTTAGGTTAGAAAAAAAAGGAAGAGCCACAGAGCCTATAGCCAAAGTAGCTGTACCAGTAAATAATGCCACAACACGAAAACCATAGTTTAGAGCCGAAACAGATTCTTTGCCTAAATAAGAAGCCATTGTTTGATCAATTAAAAAAGTAGACCCCATAAGGAAGCTTCCCAGCAATAAAACCCCATACTGCCTCTTAAAAATGGTGTCTAGGTTTATAAGTGGTGTCTTCCAAAAAAAACCGTTGGCCATTCTCCTTTTTAGCACACCGTATTGAATCAATAAATAAAAAGCAGGACCTAAAACAAACCCTAAAGCTAAGGACAAAATACTTTTATCAAATAATAGAAAGGCAATTACAAATGCGGAACTGAAAATTGCTCCAAGAGCTGTAAATAAAAACAGTTTTAGGTTTTCTAAAATTGCCAGATAGTAGTTACTTAAACCTTGTATTACAATAAAACTTGAGAAAATAGCGCTAAAAATAAACGCATCTTGTCCAGGAATATCTTGGCCTCCTAGAACTTGAATGAAAACAGGACGAACTAGAAAATAAATACCAGCGCTAAGCAACAGCAAGGTGAAAATAGAGGTTGAAACTGAATTCAAAAAACTCATTGCATTTTCTTCACTTTCACCTTTCAATTGATTATAACGAGGAATAAAGGCAGATGGCAAAGGATTGGTTATTGTTGAAATGAGAAAAGCTGGAATCATTAAACTCAAATAAAAGCCATCTAATTCAGTAGATAATCCAAATGTACTGGCTACAATCATCTCCTTAACCAATCCAAAAAGGCGAGCAATTACGCTCACTACAATAATTAGAATTGAGGCTGAAAAAAACTTTTTTGCTAAATTTTCTTTCATTCCTTTATTTGAGGTGATTTTATATCGTTTTGATTAGAAAAAATCAAAGTAATGTTATTACTTCGTAATGTCGACTGTTGAAGTCAAAAATCTAATAGAATTACAATGAAAGACAATCATATTTTCTCCTTACTAAACCAAGAAAAACGGCGTCAAAAAAATGGTTTAGAACTAATCGCTTCGGAGAACTTTGTTTCCAAACAAGTGCTTAAAGCTATGGGTTCTGTTGCCACTAATAAATATGCAGAAGGGCTGCCAGGGAAAAGGTATTATGGTGGTTGTGAAATAGTTGATCAAATTGAGGACACAGCGAGAGATCGTTTGAAGACACTTTTTAACGCCGAATGGTGTAATGTTCAACCGCACTCTGGTGCACAGGCAAATGCTGCTGTAATGCTAGCTTGCTTAAACACCGGAGATAGTATTTTAGGTTTTGACCTATCTCATGGCGGTCATCTTACTCATGGTTCTTCGGTAAATTTTTCTGGAAAACTTTACGATCCACATTTTTATGGCGTAGAAAAGGAAACTGGAATCATTGATATGGATAAAGTTGCTTCGAAAGCGAAAGAAGTAAAACCTAAAATGATTATTGCTGGAGCCTCTGCGTACTCAAGAGACTGGGATTTTCAGCGGTTTCGAGAAATTGCCGATTCAGTTGGTGCAATTTTACTCGCTGATATTTCTCACCCTGCTGGACTCATTGCCAAAGGATTATTAAACGACCCTATTCAACATTGCCATGTAGTTACCAGCACAACTCATAAAACCTTGCGGGGACCAAGAGGTGGGATTATTATGGTGGGTAAAGATTTTGAGAATCCTTTTGGAATTAAAACTATGAAAGGGAATTTACGCTCATTTTCATCACTTTTAGATTCTGGTGTATTCCCTGGCACACAGGGAGGGCCGTTGGAACATGTTATTGCAGCAAAAGCAGTAGCATTTGGAGAGGCGCTTACAGACGATTATTTAAAATATACCGTTCAAGTCACCAAAAATGCCAACGCAATGGCAAATGAATTTGTAAAACGAGATTATCACTTGATCTCTGGTGGAACAAGTAACCATTGCATGCTGATTGATTTAAGGAACAAAAATATTACTGGCAAAGATGCAGAGAACGCTTTAGTGAAAGCAGATATCACAGTAAATAAAAACATGGTTCCATTTGATACGCAAAGCCCATTTGTAACATCGGGTATTAGAATTGGAACCCCAGCTATTACTACTCGTGGGCTTAAAAAATCAGATATGATAAAGGTGGTGGACTATATTGACCAAATAGTAAAAAATCCCGATAACGAATCAATTCAGCAGGAAGTGAAAAAAGAAATCAACAAATGGATGACAAGTTACTCGCTTTACCCAAAGGTAAAGTATACGACATCCGAATTAATTTAGAATAACAGCATACACAATGATAGAAGCAAATAACCCATCTTTAAAAAGTTGGATTAAAATTGAAGAAAATTCTGATTTCCCAATTCAAAATCTCCCCTTTGGAATTTATTCCACTAAAAATAAATCCAAGAGAGTAGGAATTGCTATCGGCAACCAAATAATAGACCTTTATGAACTGGCTAACGCTGGTTTATTAGACAGCACCGATGTTTCGTCCGATGTTTTTGGAAGTGAATTTCTAAATCCATTTATGGAATTAGGGAAAGAAACTACAAGAAAAGTTAGAAATAGAGTTTCCCAATTAATGCGGGCTAGCAATACAGAGATTAAAGGGCACGATGGCCTAAAGAAAAAAGTACTGGATAACGAGTCCGATGCTACTATGCATTTACCAGTTAAAATTGGAGATTATACTGACTTTTATTCTTCAAAAGAACATGCAACTAATGTTGGTACCATGTTTCGAGATCCAGATAATGCTTTACTTCCAAACTGGCTGTATATTCCGGTTGGTTACCACGGCAGAGCTAGCTCTATCATAACCACAGAACAGGCAATTGTGCGTCCCAAAGGGCAGCAAAAACCAAAGGATGATGAGCCTCCAACATTTGGCCCATGCAAGCTGCTGGACTTTGAACTTGAAATGGCATTTATTACTTACAATGGAAAACCTCTTGGCGAATCAATAGATGTAGATGAGGCAGAAGACTTCATGTTTGGTATGTGTTTATTTAACGATTGGAGCGCAAGAGATATTCAGAAATGGGAGTATGTCCCCCTTGGCCCCTTTTTGGCAAAAAACTTCGCTTCAAGCATGTCCCCCTGGATCGTTACTATGGATGCTTTGGAGCCGTTTCGCTGTGAAACTCCAGCTCAAAACCCAAAACCATTTGAATATCTGCAGTACTCTGGAAAAAAGAGCTTTGACATCAAACTTGAAATGTATATACAACCTGAAAATGGTGAGGAAAACTGCGTTTCTAAAAGTAATTACAAGCACATGTATTGGAACCAAAGTCAACAATTGGCCCATCATTCGGTAAATGGTTGTAATATAATGTGTGGAGACTTAATGGGCTCAGGAACTATTTCTGGTCCAACACCAGATTCTTATGGTTCTATGTTAGAACTTTCTTGGAAAGGAACTAAACCAATTACTTTGAGTGATGGTAGCGAGCGGAAATTCCTGCTGGATGGGGATACTGTTATTGAACGAGGCTATTGCCAGAACGAATCGGTTCGTGTAGGTTTTGGAGAGGTTCGCACTAAAATCTTACCCGCTAACTAAGACTTACATTTCACTTATGGATTGGTCTGATAGCGACTATTTAGAAGAATTAGAACGAAAAGAAAAGTCGTCGATTCTCAGAGAATATCGGCAACTACTCAAAACGATTAGTTATGAAATAACTGAAGAGGATACAGAAGAAATTCGAAAAGCCTTTGAAGTTGCCCTAGAGGCTCACAGAGGAGTCCGGCGTAAATCTGGAGAGCTCTATATTTTCCACCCATTAGCTGTTGCTAAAATTGCCAAAGTAGAAATTGGTGCAGATTCAGTAGGTATTGTTTGCGCTCTGCTGCATGACGTTGTTGAAGACTCCAATATGACCATTCAAGACATGGAGGACCTTTTCGGAAAAAAGGTGGCTACTATAATTGATGGCCTAACCAAAATCTCAGAGATCTTTGATCAAAACACAAACCTCCAGGCTGAGAATTTCAAAAAGCTAATTCTTACTCTTGCACAAGATGTTAGGGTAATTCTAATAAAACTTGCAGATAGACTTCACAACATGAGAACCTTGGGTTCAATGCGTGAAGACAAATCTCGAAAAATCGCGTCAGAAACAATGTTTTTGTACGCTCCTTTGGCACATCGTTTAGGCCTTTATAACGTCAAATCTGAAATGGAAGATTTGAGTCTGAAATTCTTAGAACCGAATATTTTTAATGAATTAAAAGATAAATTACAAAAGTCGAAAGCTGTAAGAACGCGATTTCTAAATCGTTTTTCACTACCCATTGAAAGGGGATTGGAAAAGGCCGGTTTAAATTATCAAATTGTTGGTCGAACAAAATCTATTCATTCCATTTTCCAAAAAATGCGAAAACAGAATATTCCTTTTGAACAGGTATATGATATTCTTGCTGTGCGAATAGTTATTGATTCTTCCTCTGAAAATGAAAAAGCTGATATTTGGAAAACCTATTCCATCGTAACTGATTTTTACAAGCCTAATCCTGACAGACTAAGGGATTGGATTTCGACACCTAAAGCAAACGGATATGAGAGTTTGCACATCACTGTTATGTCTCCTAGTGGAAAATGGGTAGAAGTTCAAATTCGAAGTGAACGAATGAATGATATTTCTGAAAACGGCTACGCGGCGCATTGGAAATATAAAGATCAAAAAGAAGAGCATGTAGTGGACCAATGGATTGGAAAAATTCGTGAATCTCTAGAGAATCAAGAAGTACACACTGATGATTTCTTAAATGACTTTAGGCTCAATTTATTTGAGAAAGAAATAATTGTTTTTTCACCCAAAGGAGAGGCTATTACTCTTCCAGCCGGAAGCACACCAGTAGATTTTGCCTATGAAATTCATACCGACGTAGGAAATACCTGTATTGGAGCTAAAGTAAATAACAGCCTAGTTCCGTTAAGTAAAACCTTACATTCTGGTGATCAAATTGAAGTAATAACTACTAGAAAGGGACGTCCTGCAGAGGATTGGCTGAAATTTGCTAAAACGGCTAAAGCAAAATCAAAAATTAAATCGTTTTTAAAAAGCGAAAAGAAGAAGCTATCGGGTTTAGGACAGACTATTCTTAAAAAAGAGCTTAGGGAATTGGGGATAAAGCCTATTAAAGAAAACATGTATAAGGTTGCTTACTTCTATAATTTACCGAATTTAGAAGAGCTTTTTTACCAGGTGAAAAGTAATCGTTTAAAATTAAATAACCTCTCAAAGCTGAAAATTGAAAAGGGACTAATTAGAAATAACTTCTCAAAGAAAAAAAACACCATCATTACCAATATTGGTGGAAAAGCTGAACTTACCAATACTGATGATTCAGAAACCTCTGCTGATTATCATTTAGCAGATTGTTGCAATCCCGTTCCAGGGGAAAAAGTGTTTGGATTTATTGGAGACAACAATCAAGTTGAAATTCACCGAGTAAATTGCCCTAATGCGGTTGAAATACAGAGTCATAAACACTTCAGAGTAATTGAGGCAAAATGGACCAACCAGCAAGCACTTGCATTTCTTTCGGGAATCAAAATAACGGGCATTGACTCTAAAGGTATGGTAAATGATATCACTATGAAAGTGAGCCAAAACCTAAACATTAACATGCGCTCTATAAACTTCGAATCATTGGATGGTTATTTCGAAGGTAAAATAATGGCTTATGTAACTGACATTGATCACCTTAACGACTTAATAAGAGAACTAACCAAAGTAAATGGTGTTCACAAAGTATTCCGGATTGACGTTCATTTATAACCTGTTCAAAAAACACTTAACAGGAGCGTTCACAAGCCAATTCCATTTTTAATTTATTGTACTTTTACATCTTAATAAACAGCAATGACGCAGGCTGAAACAGCTGAAGAAGTACACAATATTTTCGCCGCCTTTTTAAAGCAAAATGGTCACCGAAAAACGCCCGAACGTTTCGCCATATTAGAAGAAATCTACTCAACCGACGTGCATTTTGATGTAGAGACGCTGTACATATCAATGAAAAATAAAAAGTATAGAGTGAGTCGCGCCACTTTGTACAATACCATTGACCTTCTTATGGCTTGTAACTTAATTCGCAAGCATCAGTTTGGCCAAAATATATCACAATATGAAAAATCACATGGGTACAGACAACACGATCACATCGTTTGCACCAATTGTGGTAAAGTAATTGAGTTTTGTGACCCAAGAATCCAACAAATAAAATCGACTTTAGAAGCTCAACTCGACGTGAAAATTTTACACCATTCACTGAATTTTTATGCGCGTTGTAACGATAATTGTTCTAGTAAATAAACAAAACAGCAACTGATTTTAAGATGAAAGTAGATGTATTGCTTGGATTGCAATGGGGAGATGAAGGCAAAGGAAAAATTGTTGACGTTCTGACTCCAAAATATGATGTTATAGCCCGTTTTCAAGGTGGCCCAAATGCAGGTCATACGCTTGAATTTGAAGGAATTAAACACGTCTTGCACACTATCCCATCAGGAATTTTTAGAGAAAACACACAAAATGTAATTGGGAATGGAGTTGTAATAGACCCTGTCATTTTGAAAAAAGAATTGGATGCACTTATTCCATTTGGTGTTAAAGTAAATGAGGTGCTAAAGGTTTCAAGAAAAGCGCATTTAATTTTACCTACGCATAAATTACTTGATGCGGCTTCAGAAAAAGCAAAAGGAAAGGACAAAATAGGTTCAACTTTAAAAGGAATAGGCCCAACTTACATGGATAAAACCGGCCGAAATGGACTTAGAGTTGGAGATATCGAAGCTGCTGATTTTAGCGAGCGCTATAATCGATTAAAAGAAAAACACCTTCAATTGTTAGGCAATTTCAACTTTGACACGCACGAATTAGATGCGCTGGAAAAAGAATGGATGAGTACGATTGAGGAAATGAGAAATCTTGTATTGATTGATAGTGAGCACTATATAAATGCTTGCGTAAAGAATGGACAAGCAGTTTTGGCTGAAGGTGCGCAAGGTTCTCTCTTAGATATTGATTTTGGATCATACCCTTTTGTTACAAGCTCGAATACCATTTGTGCTGGAGCCTGCACTGGACTTGGCATTGCACCTAACAAAATAAACGATGTATTTGGGATATTCAAAGCCTATTGTACACGGGTTGGTTCAGGCCCCTTCCCTACCGAATTAGAAGATGAAGTAGGTGAAAGAATTAGAGCCGCGGGTCATGAATTTGGAGCTACAACTGGAAGGCCTAGAAGATGTGGTTGGCTGGATTTACCTGCATTAAAGTACGCTATAATGCTAAATGGAGTAACTAAACTTATTATGACTAAAGCCGACGTGTTAAGTGGGTTTGATACTATTGAAGTTTGTACACATTACAATTACCGTGGTGAAACTATTGACTATTTACCATATGGAGTTGAAGAAGGTGAATTAGAGCCTGTATATGAGTCGGTTACTGGCTGGAAAGAAGATTTAACTGGGCTGAAGTCGGCCGATGAATTGCCTGAGACCTTAAGTAATTATGTAGACTATTTAGAAAAGGCATTGGAAACTCCAATTGCCATAGTTTCTGTCGGCCCAGACCGTTCTCAAACTCTTATAAGAGAAGCTGTTGGAGTTTAATTTCAACATATTAAATTTAAAAGCCTCCAGAACTTATTCTTGGAGGCTTTTTGCTTTATTGATACTTATCGTCATAGGGGGCTTTGCATACGGACAAACAAAAAAAGTCAAAAAAGAAAAAAAGAAAAAATCAAAAATCGAAATCCTTCATGCAAATGATCTTTTTTTCGATGAAGAAAATGGAGTAAAAGCCAAGCGTTTAATTGGTGATGTCAGGATCAAGTATGACAAAACCATAATGACTTGTGATTCAGCATTCGTATATAGCTCAACCAATTCAATGAAAGCTTATAGCCGAGTGCACATTACTGACAAAGAAGGTGGAATGGAATTATTTGGCGATTCTCTTAAATATAATGGCGAGACACGACTAACTGAGGTTCGGGGAAAAGTAAAAGTGATTACTGACGATATGGAACTCAGTACGCGCTTTTTAGATTATGATCGATTGAAAGACTATGGGTACTATTGGAATGGTGGGGTCATATACTTAAACGACAATAAGGATACCTTAACGAGTCAAATTGGTCATTTTTACAATACTACAAACGAAATTCATTTTAAAGATTCTGTCCGTTTGCGATCTGAAGATTACAATATCGAATCGGACACCATGCACCACAATACACGCACCGAAAGAACCAAATTTTTTGGGCCCACGACAATTACCAGTGATGCCAATCGAATTTATACTGAAAAAGGATGGACGAACAATAAGTCGGGGGAGTCAGAATTCACTAAAAACAGTTTCATCATAACCGATGACCAACAAATTTGGGGAGATAGCATACTGTACAATCAAAAAACTGATTTAGCTGAAATGTTTTGCAACGTAACTATGTTGGATACTATAAATGAGTTTATTGTTCAGGGCGATTACGTATTGCACAACCAAAAAGACAGCACAACCCTTGTAATTGGCATGCCTTTAATGACTCAAATTTTTGATGACGACAGTTTATTTCTTCATGCAGACACCTTGTACTCAGAGTTTGACTCTACGCGGCAATTTAGGCGAATAAGAGCCCATAGAAAAGCTCAATTTTACAAATCTGATATGCAAGGTAAGTGTGATTCCTTAGTGTTTAGAGACGAAGATTCAAGCATCGTTTTATTCTACGACCCTATTCTGTGGTCTGATGCAAACCAAATTACAGCCGATTTTATTCAAATTTTCAGAACTGAAGGCAGGCTAGACAGAATGGTTATGAATGACAATGCTTTTATTAACTCATTAGAAGACAGTACCGTGCGTTATACAATGTACAATCAAATTAAAGGAGATAGTATGATAGGTATTTTTGACACCAATGCGTTAAGAAAGGTATTTGTTCGCCACAGTGGAATCGCTATATATTGGGCAAAAGAAGATACTTCAGGATATATTGGAATGAACAAAGCAAATGCAGAATTCATGACCATATGACTGGATAGCAGTACGGTAGAAGAAATTATTTTAAATCAAAATCCTACAGCAACATTATATCCAATAAAAGATATTACTCCAAGAATGCAGTATTTAAAGAAATTTGAATGGAGGGGAAAAGAAAGACCAAATAACAGAGAAGATGTATACAATTGGAGGGAAAAGGAGGCTATCAAAGAAGGAGATTAACTTGATAACACGCCTCCTTTTCTTATCCTACCAATTTAGCATCAGGGTAACGTTTAATCCAGAGTAAAGCTTTTACTTTCGATCGAACCAAAATTGTGGTTGTCTCATTTAGCCATACCCGAAAAATCTTTTTATGTTTCTATAAAAACCAAGTAGCTAAAGATCACATACAATATATGTTTTCAATAAACACAAGATAAAAAGTATTAAAAAGTTTGCGGATATACGACAAAGTCC
>ENA-OQVM01005849-OQVM01005849.1-marine-metagenome-genome-assembly--contig:-NODE-5849-length-11542-cov-2.939555_pt1 | contig 11542 bp, 14 predicted proteins | sample MGYA00237776_ERZ505498 | MGnify/ENA primary metagenome ERZ505498 (study PRJEB26159, sample SAMN06265151) | marine metagenome | isolation source: Helgoland LTER site | place: Germany:Helgoland, sampling... | reverse complement strand
CGGCCATTGATAATACGGGATAATTTCAGACCCAATTCTGATTAATTAGGGTACAGTGACAGCCACCGACACAGGCACATTTCAATTCACGCTTGTCGATGTAGACAGCTTTGAGCACTGACACCGCACCGATCGTCCCAATCGTGAGTGCGATGGGTGCGCTGACCCAGACAAGCGCCCCGGCAACCATGAGGATCCCGGCGATGGCCTCTCCAAACGGGTAGACATAGCCGTACCGCACCCATCTCTGGGCAAGCAGGTCATAATTTAGGAACATGGTCGAAAAGCTTTCGATGTCTTGCAGTTTCTGCACAGCAAGAAAACACATCGATATGGCGATGAACCATTCAAATGCTCTAAGTGTCGCGACAGAACCGTAAAATCCCCAACTCAACCCCAACGCCATAAGGAAGGCGACGGAAAAGATGGCGATCACTGGCTGATAGCTTGTTGTATCCTCATCAGGCACCTCATCGCCAAAATATTCGAGCAGAGCGTCGTATCCACCGATGCGATTACCATCGATAATTGTCTGCGGTGTCGTTTCGACGTTATGTTCCTTTTTGAACGCATCCGTTTCTTCACGCGTCGTAAGATGACGATCATCTACGCGAAAGCGCCGCCGCTCCAGAAGGTCCTTGGACTTCAGGCCATACGGGCAAACATGTCCTTCCATGACCATCCGATGAAGGATCGCAATTTCGCCGTTCGTTTTCATATCCTTAGGCATGACTATTTTCCCTTTTAGCTGCTGCAATTCCAGTAACCCGTGAAACCAACGGCCAACGGCTGCTCGCCCGTCAATTCAAACAGCAGGGTCGCATCATCACCGTCCGCATCACCCGGTGTAAGCGTCAATTGACCGCCATCAGCCGTCAGCATGCCGCCAGAATTGACCGGCCCGTCAGCTGCGAAAGTAACAAGTGATCCAGAAATTTTTACCACGCCGGTGCCATTGCCATCAGTCACCAAAATCGGGTTTGCATTTACCGCGCGAATAAATGTGCATTCGCCCGCTGAACCAAGTGCAGAATTGATTTCGTCTGTCGCAAGGGGGGCCGGACGGATCCCTGCGATGATTGGTGTTGCAATCGCGTCTTGCAGGCTCTCTAGCTGCGCAGATCCTTCCGCTTCGCCTAAAGGCCATTCTGGTCCCGCCTCACCGTTGCGATTGATATCGTCAATGAGATAGCGCATCTCGGAAATTTCACGATTTTGAGCTGTCACAATCTCTGCTGCCAGCGCGCTGACACGTGGGTCGGTTGTTTCGGCTCTTTCACTTGTCATGATGGCAATTGAGTGGTGCGGAATCATCGCACTCATCCAGCTTTCATCCTGAACGGTCACTTGGCTTCTCACGAGCCAAAGAGCTCCAGCAAATACCACAATTGAACCAGCAACAATCGCGATGTTGGCCGATTTACTCTTGTACATATTCAGCATGAACAACAGCATTACTATTGCCATGGTCGCGCCCATGACAAAGGTCATGTAAAAACGTGTTTCGCTCCAATAGAGATGTTCAACTGAGTACGAGTTAATGAACATGAGACTGAACATCAGTGCAGTCGATGTGCCGACCATGGCGAAGAACCGACCATAAGATGAACCAGAATGCGTGTCGGAATGACTGGCCTCTTGATGGCTCTTAGCGTCGGTGACACCACGAGGCCCGGTAGAAGTATCTTGGTTCGCAAAATTGGTCATTTATTGTCTCCATCCAGCATAGTGTGATAGAAAAACAACCTTCCCGCGCCGGAGGGTTCCAACAGATTTCAAGATTTTTTGCGTGATCGCGACATTTGAATGAAGATAAAGGATGCCGAACAACTTATCAGCAGAAAGCCGTTCAATGCTTCAAGGCCGGAAATGAAGCGCAGATGATTGGTTGGTACCACATCTCCGAGCCCCAGCGAGGTGTACGTAATCAAAGAAAAATGTAGAACATCCATAGCAGACAAAGCCGTATCTGACTGAAATTCCCCAATACTGAACCTCAAGCCCATCATATAGGCCAACCCGTAAACGCCTGCTTCTAGCACGTGCGCTGCGGCTGCAATGTGTACGGCTACGAGCATCTGCAACGAATTCGAGCTATTAAGATTGCCCGTGATTTGAGCGGCTTTGTTCAACGCAAGAAAGTGAATTGCACCGCATACAGTGAAGCAAGCGACACCAAGGGTGATAGCAAGGAGCATAATCGCACCCTTCTAGGAAATGTTAGTGGGTTTCAGTGCGAAGCCATCAGTTAGGCGCCTTTCGAACAGGGGCGCCGCTTGCCATGTCAGTCGTAATGTATGGTTGGCCCGCTTTCTTCCAAGCAGCGAAGCCACCATCCAAATGTGCGATACGCTCTCGGCCGGACATCAGAGCTTTGCGGGCCATTTTGCCTGATCTCGCTGATGAGCCACACATCAACACGACTGTTTTGCCTTCTTCGCCCGGAAGAAACTTGGGATCAAAAAATGCCATTGGCAAAAGCATAGCCCCTTCCACATGTTCGAACGCGTATTCGGCGGGAGTACGAACATCGATCAGGACGATCTTTTCGTTCGCTATCGCATCAGCAACTTCATCTGTTGTCCAGGTTTGCAGTTCGCCGTTATCAATGTTTTCTGTGTCCATGATTTCACCTCAGAATTTGTTTGCAGGAATTTTGAAATAAGAGTGGCCATCATCCTCTGGCTCAGGCAGACGGCCACCCCTCAGGTTGACCTGGAGTGCATAAAGCATGCGGTCTGGAAGACCGAGGGTATCATCTCGCTTGTCACGAAGGTCTATGAACGATGACCGTGTTTGTGTACCGCCAACATGAGGATTATTTTTTCGGTGCTCCGCAACAGTTGCTACACACGCCGGTTCGGTCCGGCTCTCTGTTCCGTAGTCATGACCGACAAACACCCGAGATTCATCTGGAAGAGCGAGAATTGCCTGAATTGAATTCCACAGGTCAAGTGAACTACCGCCGGGGAAATCTGCACGGGCTGTTCCGACATCGACATGCATCAACGTGTCATGCGCGAAAATTGCATCGCCGGTGACATAGGATACGGACCCAAGCGTGTGCCCCGGGCTTAACATGACAGAAGTTTCAAAACGCCCGATCTTAAGACTATCGCCATCTGCAAAAAGCCTATCAAAACAATTGTCAGGCACGAATGATTGAGGCTGATTATAATAGTCTCTCCAAAGGATCGCGATGTCTCTAACCTTTTGCCCAATCCCGTGTGGGGCCCCGGTACGTTGTGCCAGCCAATGGCCAGCGGTCAGATGGTCTGCGTGAGGATGTGTGTCGAGTATCCAGTCGACTTTGTATCCTTCACTTTCAACAAGGCGCAGAATGACCTCGGCGCTTTCGGTTGATGTTCTTGCTGAGGCTGGATCGAAGTCTAGAATAGGGTCGATAATCGCACAGGATTTAGAGTCCTGGTCCACGCAAACATACTGCCAAGACCCGGTCGCTTCGTCGTATAGGCAATGTACGAGCGGTCCGTCGGTTGAAGATTGGCTGTCAAATTTTGCCTCTATTGGCATTTTTCCCTCCTCCGCCTGTTGGTGAACCTAGAACAACTCTCCAGTGCTGGAGGGTTCCATGAAACCGGAAAAATCGACATCTGTTTGACGATGAGGTCATATGCCCTGTGACAAATCTTTCAGTATGGGACAATCCGGGCGGTGGTCGCCTTGACAGGCCTCCACAAGATGCGACAGGGTTTCGCGCATCGACTTCAGCTGAGTGATCTTGTTGTCGATCTCGGCCAAATGTTCTTTGGCCACAGCTTTCACCTGAGCGCTCTCACGGGTCTCGTCTTCGTATAGACCCATCAAGGTGCGGCAGTCTTCGATGGAAAATCCTAAGGCTCGCGCACGCCCCAAGAATGCGAGCTTGTGGATGTCGCTTTCACGGAAACTGCGGTACCCATTGTCACTGCGCAGCGGGCGGACGAGATTAATGTCTTCGTAATAGCGGATCGTCTTTGGCGGTAATCCCGAGCGTTCAGATACTTCTCCGATATTCATAATGAACTCCTATTCTGCGGGTTGCGTTATTAAATGGGGCGATGCCGCCTTGTGTGGCGCTGCCTCGGGCATCTTCGGCGTGATGCGCCGCAAACGCAGAGCGTTGGTTAGAACCGAGACCGATGAAAGTGCCATCGCCCCTGCCGCAAAAACCGGCGAAAGAAGCAATCCAAAGGTTGGGTAAAGCGCACCTGCAGCAACCGGGATTAAGGCAACGTTATATCCAAATGCCCAGATAAGGTTCTGGTGGATGTTGCGCATTGTCGCCTGTGACACCTCGGCCGCATTCACAACACCGCGCAGGTCGCCGGACATCAACACGACGTCTGCGCTCTCGATGGCGACATCAGTTCCTGTACCAATAGCAATCCCAACATCGGCGTGTGCAAGTGCAGGCGCATCATTAATGCCATCGCCGACAAAGGCGATCTTGCGTCCGCCTTGCCTTAGCTTTTCAAGAGCCTTCACCTTTCCATCAGGTAATACGCCAGCAATCACCTCGTCGATCCCAACCTCACGACCTATGGCATCAGCAGTCTCCTGCTTGTCCCCAGTAATCATCGCGACCTTAAGCCCGCGGGCGTGCAAAGCTTCGATGACGCTGGCACTGGACGCTTTGACAGGGTCAGCAACAGCGATCACGGCAGCCAGAGATCCGTCGATCGCCGCGTAGAGTGCTGTCCTCCCCTGCTCCGCCAGTGAGCGTTCGTCAGCCTCAAGCGCTTTGGTGTCGATGTTTTGCTGCGCCATAAATCGGTCTGCACCGACCAGTACTTTTTGACCGTCGATCATAGCCCCGACGCCGTAGCCGGTCACGGACCGGAAATCTGTCGCAGTGGGGAAATCCAGACCTTCCTCGACGGCCGAGCGCACGATGGCCTCGGCAACAGGATGTTCTGACTGCGCTTCAACAGCAGCTATTAGGGCGAGGGTTTCGGAGCGTTCAAAGCCTTGTGTGGTGATCAAGTCTGTGAGTGTTGGTTGGCCTTCAGTCACAGTGCCGGTCTTGTCCAGCGCGATGATTTCAACTTCATTGAGATGCTGCAGCGCATCACCTTTGCGGAACAATACACCCATTTCGGCAGCCCGTCCGGTGCCGACCATGATTGAGGTGGGCGTTGCCAAGCCCATTGCACAGGGGCATGCGATAATCAGGACTGATACGCCTGCAACCAACGCAAAGGTCAGGGCGGGATCAGGACCGATCAAAAGCCAAACAATAACGGTCAGCAGTGCAAGTGCCAGAACAGCGGGCACAAACCACATGGTGACGCGGTCCACCAAACCTTGGATGGGCAGCTTTGCACCCTGCGCCTCTTCGACCATGCGAATGATCTGTGCGAGGGTCGTGTCTGCACCAACCCGTGTGGCTGCGAAGGTCAGGCTGCCAGTGCCATTTACAGTTCCGCCAGTGACGAAATCATCAGCGCTTTTTGGCACGGCAAGCGGTTCGCCGGTGATCATGCTTTCATCAACATTGCTGCTGCCCTCAGTGACGGCGCCATCAACCGGAATCCGTTCGCCGGGGCGCACAAGGACGAGATCGCCCATTGCAAGCCTGTCGATGTCGACCTCGACGGTTTCACCATCACGCAAAACGCGGGCCGTCTTTGCTTGCAATCCCAAGAGCGCTTGAATCGCGGCGCCGGTTCTTCCTTTGGCACGTGCCTCGAGCCACCGCCCAAGCAAAATAAGCACAACAATAACAGCTGCTGCTTCAAAGTAGACCGCACGGACACCATCCGGCAGCACCTGCGGCAGGAATGTTGCGACAACCGAATAGCTCCATGCTGCACCTGTACCCAAAGCCACGAGGCTGTTCATATCAGGCATACGTTTTAGCAGAGAGGGGATACCCTTGGCGAAGAATCCCCAACCCGGGCCAAAGAGAACAATCGTCGCAAGAACAAATTGAATGAGCCAAGATGTTTGAATGCCGATGGTACGTTCGATCAGATGGTGAAAGCCGGGGATTGTATGCGCACCCATTTCCAGAACAAACACGGGCACAGTAAGGATGGCTGCGAAAACAACGCGATTCAGGAGGGCCTTTGCTTCATCGGCTTTGCGCTCTGAACGCGAGGCCTGCGCGTCTGCTTGCGCGACTTCGGCCGGGTAGCCAGCGTCGCTGCTGACAGCGACAAGGTGTTCGGCAGTCGTCGCCCCGGTGACATACACAATAGTTGCATTTTCTGCGGCGAGGTTGACCGACGCCTCAAGCACGCCGGGTGCCGTCAGGAAGGCTTTCTCGACACGTCCAACACAGGACGCGCATGTCATTGACGCGATGTTCAATGTGATACGCGATGTGCGGGCGGGATATCCAAGGTCGGTCAAAGCATTGACGGCGGATTTCAGGCCGCCCGGCCCAGAAACCGTCACCCTCGCCGCCTCCGTCGCAAGATTAACGGTTGCGTTGGTCACGCCATCCACACCGTTTAACCCCTGCTCGACCCTGCCGACACAGGATGCACAACTCATGCCTTCGATGGACAAATTCAGGGTTCTTTGTTCGGTCATCATGCGGCTCCTCTAAACTCTTGCGATAGAGATAGGGCTTCCAGCAACTGGAAGCTCAAGGCCTAAGTTGGATTTTTTCAAATTTAAAAATTATCGGATTGACTCTCCACCAACTGGAAGCCGCAACTTGAGCCAAACACATGAATGGAGAGCGACATGATTTTCAGTGTACCCAAGATGAGCTGCGGCCACTGCACCTCAGCGATTGAAAAAGGCATCAAAGCCAAAGACCCTACGGCAGTTATCACAACTGATTTGGATTTGCGCTTAGTCACTGTTCAGAGCGATCTTGCAAAAACTGACATCCAAAAAGCGATTGTCGATGCAGGCTACGAAGCCTCTGCCGCTTAGTTATTGGCGCGGGCTTGATTGACCATGCTGATCATTTGGTCAGCGTCAATCAGGCCTGGTGCCAAATTGTCGCCAATCACAAACGAGGGCGTTCCGCTAAATCCAATGGCACGGCTCAAACGCATCGACGTTTGAATATGTTCGTCAATCTCTGGCGCGTTCATATCCCGACGCAACTGCGCAATGTTGAGGCCAATTTCCTCAGCGGCGCGGATCACGGTTGCTTCCTCCGCGCGACCATTAAGCCCCATCATCGCCCAGTGGAACTCATCATACTTGCCTTGATTGCGCGATGCCAAAGCGGCGCGGGCCGCAAACACGGAGCCTTCGCCCAAAATTGGCCACTCGCGATAAACCACGCGCACATTCGGGTCTGCCGCAAGTAAGGCCTCCATATGCGGCTTTACCCGCCGACAGTACGGGCAGTTGTAGTCAAAGAATTCCACAACAGTGACATCGCCCTCAGGGTTCCCGAGTACAGGCGCATTTGGATCACGCTCCAGCGCGTCTCTTTCTGTTGCCAGAACCTGAGCGGCGACCAGCGCCTGGCTAGCCTGCTGTTGTTCTTCAAAGAGTTGCGCGGCCTCAAAGACAATTCCCGGATTTTCGCGAATTGCTTCCAGCACGAGCTCTTTTATCCTGTCTTCGGTCAGTTCATCGGCGACCGCCATGAACGGGATCACCAACATGGCTGTACTGATCAGTAGTTTCTTCATCGCTAATCTCCTTGCACCGCTATGTCAGCGGCCGTGCGCTCAGCCTGAGTCGCAAGCACGCGCTCGGGCCATGTGGATTTTATGTAGGAAAGGATATTCCAGATCTCTTCGTCGCTGAGTTGTTCACCAAACCCGGGCATCCCACTGTCAAAATCCATGCCCTGTGCAGCCAAAGTCTCTCGGCCGCCAAGTTTGGTATAGGTGAATAGTAGGCTGTCGGCATGATGCCATGTGTGACCAGTTTCATCATGTGGCGGGGCTGGCAGGCGTCCGTCCGCTCCGGGACTGCGCCAGTTCTCTTGACCTTCGAGGTTTGCACCATGGCAGGACGCGCAATACTGTCCATAGAGCTCTGCCCCCGCTACAATATCGACTGGGAAATCCGTTGGAGCTTGGGCAACCTCTTCTTCTGACTGCGCCAGAACAACAGCCCCTCCGGCCGCCAAGGCCAGAAAACCAAACCCGAAAAGCAGCGTGCGGCGTGTCATGCCACCACAATCCGCGTCATCATCCCGGATGCGGCATGGGACAGCATATGGCAGTGCAGCAACCACTTTCCGGGATTATCCGCGACAAACGCAATCTCGCGCGAGGTGTTTCTTTCAAGAAGTGTCGTATCGCGAAGTGATCCGAGAGAACCATCCTCGGCGACTTCGTGAAAATGCATGCCGTGCAAGTGCATCGCATGCGGAAACGCAGTGTCGTTGCGAATTGCCACACGAACATGCTCGCCAATACTCACCCGCGCGAGAGGTGGACCATCCATTCCGTCGGCGGCGCCATTAAACGCCCAAAACCGACCAGCATCGACAATCTCGCGCATCGATTTTTCTTCCCCACCCAGTGTGGCGGTCCGCAATCCGCCCATGGCACCGCCTTCCATGTTCAAGGTCAGTGCGGTCGCCTTTCCAAGATCTACAGGCGTGTAATTATTCGGCGGCAGCGCATCAGGCGCCGCCCGTCTGGTGGTCGCTCCACCAGTGCCGACTTCAAACGCAACTTGACTGAATGCTTCTTGTTGCCCGAGGTGGACAAGATGCGCCGTCTCGCCTGAGTCCGCAATCACATCGACGATCAGGTCAACTCGCTGGGCAGGCCCCAAAACGAGCGCTTCCGTCACTTTCTGTGGGACCGCCAAAGGCATACCATCCAAAGCAACCGTCCATCCATCGAGACCCTGCAGTTGCAGCGGGAAGATCCGCGCGTTCGATGCATTGATCAAGCGCAGACGCAGACGCTCGTTCTTACGTGTATTGAGGACCAGATTGTACGTCGCATTGGTGGTGATGAAGTTACCAATTCTACCTGCATGGCTGAGGGCATGCGACGCTTCAAAATCATCGTCCAGCTGGGCGGTATCGGGATTGACCAGCCAGTCATCCAAGACCAAAACCTCTTCGCGGTCGATGTCGATTTTATCGGCCTCTTCGACAATGAGTGGGCCGTATAGACCACGCGCGACCTGCTGCGTGGACATGTTGTGAGCGTGATACCAGTACGTGCCTGCATCAGGCGCGACAAAGTCGTAGTCGAATTCTGCGCCGGGCAGAACGGCGTTTTGGGTGAGGCCCGAGACACCATCCATCGCATTGTCGATGCGGATTCCGTGCCAATGGACCGACGTTGGTTGTGACAGAGTATTTCGGAGTATGCGTTTGACCCGCGAGCCCTGCGCGACCCGTATCTCGGCACCTGGCGCATTCCCGTTAAAACCCCAAAGTGTCGTCGGACCATAGTCATTCGGCAAAAGTTGGACGCTGACCTCTTGTGCAGACAAGAGGTCAGCGTTTGCGTCGGCAAATGCACGTGAACTGGGGAGGGTTGCGAGTGCAGTTGCTGACGCTATGAACTGGCGGCGGTTAAGGCTGCGCATAAGTAAAGAACCTTCCTAAATCTCGTTGTCCATGATGTAGGTCGCCATCGCGTCCAAATCATCATCAGTTAGGAACCTTGTTCCAAATTGAACTACCTCTGCCATAGATCCGCCAAAAACATCACCCGACGGGGTAATGCCTGAGCGCAGTGCATAGGCGAGGTCGTCTGCGGTCCACCCTTCCGCCAATAGATCACCTGATAGGATCGAAGGCGCTTTGCCACCGACAGGCAGATTGGCGTTGCCTGAAAAACGCTCGGATATGATCCGTGCGCCTGCAACATTCCTTGGCGTATGGCAGGCTGCACAATGTGTCGCCCCGTTCACGAGCTCTTTGCCGCGGTTCCATGCTTCGCTCCTGCCTGGCTCAGAGGCGGTATTTGGTTCTGGCAAAAAGGCTGCCCGCCAAAGCTTCAGACCCCATCTTTGATCAAACGGAAAGGTGACTTGGTGCTCCGGTGCTGCCTCGCCGACCGGTGGCACTGTCTGAAATGCGGCCCAAAGATCGGCGATATCCTGATCCGAGAAGTTCGCATAAAAGGGATAGGTGAAGGTCGGATAGTAAGGTTCGCCGTCCGGTGAGATGCCCTGCCGGACTGCGCGCGCAAAATCTTCGGCTGACCAACTTCCCATTCCGTAGTCAGGATCGGTGGTCAAATTCGGCGGATAGAACGTGCCGAAGTCTGTTTTGAGAGGTGCTCCTCCTGCGAGAGGTGCACCGCCCTCTTCCGCATTCGTATGGCACGCTATACATCCGCTCGCACGTGCGAGGTAGGCACCCTTATTCACATCGCCGACCAATGCAATCTCTTCAACTTCCTTGCCAATCGGCCAAACGATCGTAGCAGCCACTGTTCCGACGCCGGCAAGCAAACCTGCCCCGACAACCCAACGAAAAATGCCCACGGCCTAGTCGTCCTCGGCGCGGAATTTTTGGTGACACGCAGAACATGTTTGCGCAACTGCAGCAAATGCTGTGTCTGTTGGCATGGTCGCGAACATATCGACTGTCATCATGTCACCTGAGCCACTCATACCACCGCCCATTGCGGGCGCCTGATCGGATCCCATCATGCCGCCACCCATCATTGAAGCCGCTTGATCAGCTTGGCTCGCAGCCAAACCAACGTCGGCACTCAACTTCAGACCCTCTGCACGCAACTCCAACTGTTCGGCCAGCTCTACGAACTCGTCCCAGTCTTCCCAAATAGATGGCAACACTTTTGAGACTGGTTGAACCGAACCTTCTGGAAACAGGCTGGTCATTTGTTGGCCCGCATGTGTGACCATCACATCTGCACCGGCGCGCACCTGATCTGCATCAAAAGGTGTCCGGCCACGCATCATTGGGGTCAGCTCTTTAACGACATCACCCAAAGCGGTCATGCCCTGCATCCGCTCCAACACGACACCGGTTGCACCTTTGTGTGCCAAAGCTGCCGTTGCCGCGATGATGCTTGCTGTCGTCAGAATTACCAGTCCTGTGCGCATTCTCGTATCCCTTCTAAAATATGCCGTTGGCTCTTTGGAGCTCGCGGATGTAGGCGACAACCATCTTCACATCGCCGTCGGTCAGACCTTCAACGGCGGGCATGTTGCCGAACCTCCAATGATGCGCTCTCACCCCATTCCTGACCGCGAGGAGAAATGAAGCGTCGCCATGATGCCCGGGTTCGTAGGTGATATGAACCAATGGCGGTGCGATCCCATTTTGTCCTGCTGCATTCGTACCGTGGCATTCGGCGCAGGCAACGTTAAACACTTGCTCACCGAATTGAGCATTTGCAGAAAGCTCCGACGGCATATTCACTTCAACAATCGGATCACCGACTTCCAGACCAGACAGATTGGCAGGCGTCATGGAATGGCCATTCACTGGCGGTGCTGGCTGCATCTGCTGCCAAACAAGTCCAGCGCCACCGACCACAAAGAAGGTGACAATAAACAACGCAGATTTATCCATCAGAGAAGCTTAACCTGTGTGCCGATAGGTGTGCGGCCAAACACCTCTTCGATCTGTTCATTGTAGAGGCCGATACATCCGTTTGAAGACCGGCGTCCG
>ENA-OQVM01005845-OQVM01005845.1-marine-metagenome-genome-assembly--contig:-NODE-5845-length-11545-cov-4.741978_pt1 | contig 11545 bp, 9 predicted proteins | sample MGYA00237776_ERZ505498 | MGnify/ENA primary metagenome ERZ505498 (study PRJEB26159, sample SAMN06265151) | marine metagenome | isolation source: Helgoland LTER site | place: Germany:Helgoland, sampling... | reverse complement strand
CAGGTTCATCTCCTGATTCTACCGATCTTATTGATTCCGCGGGAATTTGGGAAAACTCATTAAGTAATAGTTTTTTACTGGGAGTCTATGATTTAAAAGGTGCAAGTTTTTCCCCTATTATAAGCCTTGCTCTTAGTAACGCAAAACACTTTGGAGACGATGACTTGGCTGTCTTAGATTCCTCCAGTTTAAATATTTCCTTCGTAGGAATATTCCAATTTGCCAATGGTTGGTCTTTTCGCAGTGGATTGAACTCGTCCTTTGATTTTGACACTTCTTTGACACAGACCTATCGGCAAACTTCTCCAACTATTGGATTGAGCAAGGGCTTCAATATTGGAAAAGCCTCTGCATTTGCTGACCTGTCCTTTTCTTATTATCTTACAGATACACCATTTGAAGACGACAAAATGAACCGTTTTGAAACCGCTTTACTTTGGGGTATTCAAATACCAATTGGTGACTTTGAAATTTCTCCATACCTCCGCCTATCATATGCTAGTTACAACGAAGACCGAGGTGAATTCACTACCAATACGGGCATTGATTTATCATACTACTTTTATGAGTGGTTAGCCGCCAAACTTCTTCTGTCTTACAGTAATCGTTCAGCAAACGGACAAGAGGGAGAAGGAAAAGACTTTACTAGATTTGACTTTGGAGGCGCGGTTTCCCTCAACGCCCAGTTTTAATTTTAATCTGGGGTAATTTTGCCACCTTTTCGTTACTCCCTTTTTTGCCGTCTGCACCACTGGCTCTTTTTTTTTATTGGCACCACCCTTCTCGGAGAAAGCAGCTATACACACTCTATATTGGTCACTCAGGTAATTAATAATTGCTTTTTACAACCCCTGGTTAACAAAAACTCTCCTCCATCTCAATTACGAGAAAAAGACAAAATTATCGAAGAAGGTCCCTTTGCACTAGGCACCAGCAAGGACTCTCTATTGGAGATTGATTTCTTTAAAAGTTCATCGGATGGAAAACTTCGTTTGGGCAGAGAGTCAGGACTCGAGTTCCGTCCTAAAAATTCGCTTATTCTTCATCGGGGCTCAATCTTATGCACTCATAAAAAGTACCAAGAATGGAAGCTAGGTTCGTCCAATTATTCTGTAAATATAAACGGTTTTGGGACCTGGATGGTCGAGTGCCTAACTGCCGGATTAAAAGTTATTCTCCTTGAAGGAAAAATCAGCATTAATAACTCAAAAAAAAGTCAGGTATTAGAAAGCGGTGACTTAGTACTAATCGATGTCAAAAGCTCACAACCAAGCAAACCCATTCAAATTGAACTACCCCTACTCTTAGGCACAAGTAGACTGATTAAGGAATTCTCGAATCCCTTACCTAGCAAGTCGAGAATGATAAGTGCGGCACAAGTTCAGGCATTGCGTCTTAAAAAACGCTACGAAGCCTTTGTGGGAGATGTTAGTGAAGATAAGAAACTACAACTATGGGCACTGCCTCAGACTCCTTAATCTCAAGAGACTTATATAAATAAGATCTTATTGAATAACTTTTTCAAGGCCTTTAATGTTGATACGAGGTGCAATTTTTGATTGGGATGGCGTTATTGTAGACTCTTCCGATCTCCACTTAAAAGGCTGGGAAGTATTGGCCAATGAGCTTAAACTGGCACTCCCAAATGATCATTTTGAAAAAGGATTTGGAAAAAGGAACGAGACTATAATTCCTCAAATACTTGGCTGGTCCAAAGATCCTGCCCAAATTAACCACTGGGGAAAACGCAAAGAGGAAATCTATCGGGAATTGGGAAACAAAGACGGTATTAAGCTTGCACGAGGTTCCAAGGATTTCCTCAAACAGACCCCCTCCTCTATTTTCCGTTGCTCAATTGGTACCTCTACTGAGCGAAAAAATGTAGAATTAGCGATTAGCCAACATGACTTATCTAAATATTTTTTAGGCGCGGCATGTTCGGAAGATGTATCCAAAGGCAAACCAGACCCAGAGGTGTTTTTAGAGGCGGCAAAAATTTTGTCTATTACTCCTAAAAACTGTGTGGTTTTTGAGGATAGCCCTCATGGAATAGAAGCGGCTAAACGAGCAGGTATGAAAACCGTTGCTTTGACCACCACTCATCCATCAACTACTTTCATGCATTTAAACCCCGATCTTCTGGTCGCCTCTCTCGCTGACCTAGGCATTGACCAAGTAGAAAAACTTTTTTCTTAAAGATGAACAAACTATCTTTTCACCACAAAGTTCTCATTTCTCTATGCCTTGCCTTTGGCGTTGGACTCTGGGCAAATTTCAGCCTAGACGAATCCACTCAGCCACCAGTTTGGATTGGTTGGCTTATTCAAACTTGTGAGTTCATTGGTAAACTTTTTCTAAATGGATTAAAAATGGTGGTAATTCCCTTGGTCTTAACTTCGGTAATTTGTGGAGTTTCACAGATCTCCGGTGATCGGGATTTTGGACGATTGGGCATCAAAACTTTATTAATTTACTCATTAACAGGATTACTCGCAGTAACTACCGGTTTACTCTGCGTAAATCTACTCCAACCTGGGTTGGTTGATCCGGAGATTAAGGAGGCAATTCTGGCTAACCAACAAAGCACAAGCATCCCATCCCTTGACCGTGCGATAGAAACTGCAAATAATGGATGGTCTAACCTTGCTCAAATCTTACACCGCATGGTTCCCCCAAATCTGTTTTCAGCGGCGGTTGAGGGACAGCTGCTCGGTCTAATCTGCTTCGGATTGCTCTTTGGTTTTTTCCTTGGACGCATCAAACCTGAACTTAGAAACGGACAGCTCAATTTTTGGCAGGGTTTTCAAGAAATCATTCTTAAAATAACTAATTTCATCTTAGGCTTTGCTCCTGTAGGTATTTTTGGCTTGGTTACGCCCACACTAGCTAAAAGTGGCCTGGATGCCTTTTGGTTAATGGGAGGTTTTGCCCTTACCGTATTTCTCGCACTTGGCATCCATGGGCTTCTCGTGCTTCCCATTCTTTTAAAACTTCTGGGGCGCATTCGTTTCCTCGATCATTATCGGGCGATGACCCCTGCCCTACTTACCGCTTTTTCCACCGCTTCTTCATCAGCAACTTTACCTGTCACCATGGAATGCACAAACCAACGAGTTGGTGTGTCTTCTAAAATAAGCAGTTTCACCCTACCCCTTGGAGCTACCTTAAACATGGACGGAACCGCACTTTTTGAGTGCATAGTGGTGATTTTTCTCGCACAATTTTTTGGGATTGAAATGGGTTGGGTCACCCAATTCTCAGTGGTATTACTGGCTCTGCTTACCTCAGTTGGTGTAGCGGGTATTCCTTCTGCAAGTTTGGTTGCTATCCTTGTTATTTTACAAGCAGTTGGCTTTGACGATCATGCTATTGCCACCGGAGTTGGGATGATCTATGTGGTCGACCGGATACTCGATATGTCCCGTACGATGATTAACGTGCTCGGAGACAGTTGTGCCGCGGCCATCATCGGTAAAAGTGAAGGTGAGAGCGGATATTATAATAAAGCTCAGTCTTCATAACCATCCGGAATGAATTTCGAACTTCATTCCGACTACTCCCCGCAGGGAGACCAGCCTAAAGCGATAAAAGAACTGGTTGGCTCAGTCAGAAAAGGCAACCCCTACCAAACCCTCCTAGGGGTTACAGGATCGGGTAAGACTTTTACTATGGCCAACATGATCCAGGAATTGCAAAGGCCCGCCTTGATCATTTCACATAACAAAACTTTGGCCGCCCAGTTATACTCTGAATTCAAAGGTTTTTTCCCAAATAATGCAGTGGAATACTTCGTTAGTTATTACGATTATTATCAGCCAGAGGCTTATGTTCCATCCACAGATACTTTTATCGAAAAGGACTCTTCAATCAACGAAGAGATCGAGCGTCTAAGGTTAGCAACTACCGGATCGTTGATTAGTCGAGAAGATGTCATTGTTGTGGCCAGCGTATCATGCATTTATGGCCTCGGTTCTCCAGATGATTTTCGTGCTCTCTCCGTAAATTTACAACAAGGTGCACAAGTTAGCAGGGACGATGTTCTTTTGCAATTAGTCGCTGGTCTTTACAATCGTAACGATATGGACCTAAGAGCAGGGAGATTTCGTGTACGCGGAGATGTCGTCGATATTTTCCCTGCCTATGCACAACAACCCCTACGGGTTGAGTTTTGGGGAGACGAGATAGAAAGCCTTAGAGAATTTGACCTTGTTACAGGAGAGACCATTCGTTCATTTGAGCAGTACCAGATCTATCCCGCCAATCAATATGTAACGACTAGGGAGAAAGTTGAACGGGCATGTAAATCAATAGAAAACGAGCTTGAAGAGCGGGTTGCCTCCTTTGAAAAAGATAATTTGTTATTGGAAGCTCAACGTATTCGAATGCGTACTGAATATGACCTGGAAATGCTCAGGGAGATTGGGTTTTGCAATGGAATTGAGAATTATTCACGCCACCTGTCACAACGTAAACCAGGCCAACGTCCATGGTGTTTGATTGATTTCTTCCCCGATGACTTTCTTCTATTCATTGATGAAAGTCATGTCTCTATCCCCCAAATCGGTGGAATGTTTCATGGAGATTTTTCGCGAAAACAAAAACTAGTTGAGTATGGATTTCGTCTACCTTCGGCACTAGACAATCGACCACTCAAGCCGGACGAATTTGCAAAAGTTACGGGGCAAACCATCTATGTGTCGGCAACACCCGGCAAAGTAGAATTTGAAAAAAGTGCACTGGTAGCCGAACAATTAATTCGCCCCACTGGGTTGGTGGATCCCGAAATGGAAGTCCGTCCGATATCCGGTCAGGTTGAGGATTGTATTGCCGAAATTAAAAAAGTGGTCCTACGAGGCGACCGTGTTCTAGTTACCACCCTAACCAAGCGAATGTCTGAGGACCTAACAGAATATTTACGGGAACGGGATATTCGAGTAGAGTACCTTCATTCTGATGTCGATGCGATTGAGAGAGTGGAAATTTTGCGAAATTTACGGGCTGGAGAATGCGATGTTTTGGTGGGAGTTAATTTGCTTCGAGAAGGGCTCGACCTTCCTGAGGTTGCTTTAGTTGCCGTATTGGATGCCGACAAGGAAGGCTTTCTTCGAAGTGAAACCAGCCTAATTCAAACTGCTGGTCGAGCGGCTCGACATATCTTAGGCAAGGTAATTTTTTATGCGGATGTAATGACACGCTCCCTCCAGGCAGCATGGGATGTATGCCAATATAGAAGAGAGAGACAATTGGCCTACAATAAAAAACACGGGATTATACCCAAGAGCATTTCCCGCCCGGTCCAGGAGAGTTTAAGAACAGAGAGGGAAGAGGATAAGCATGATTTGCTCGTCTCAGAGAATAAATCTCCAGAGGAAGTTAAAAAGCTAATCAAACAATTGGACAAAGAAATGTTCGACGCGGTAAAAAAACTCGAGTTCGAAAAAGCAGCTCTTTTACGTGATCAAATCAGTTTCTTAAAAGATGGTTCCATGCCATCAAAAAAGCCTAATCGAAGGTCAAAAAAATATGGTAAAAGAAAGAAGTAAAGTTCTGATGTGTGGTGGAAGTAGACTTAGCATTCAAATTTTCTTATTGTGGATCCCCTTTGTCGACTTCTTAACGGGAGCGGTTGAGTCAAAGAAAAAACTATGTTTTCATTTTGATCAAATTGAAGTCCGTGGAGCAGTTACCGTCTTTGTAGAACCAGGAAAAAGAAATCGGCAGGTGGAATATTTTGCCGATTCTTCGATCATCGATGCAGTCACGACTGAAGTGCGCGATCGCACCCTTTATATTGATGCGAACAATTCATATTCACTCTCCCGCATCATCCCTTTACTGCGTTTATCCGCTCAACGGGTCTTTCCAATTGAGGTGATTGTTTCGATTGAAAGTCTAAAAGAAATTAGGCTGCTCGAAAAAAGTAATTTAAATATCAAACAGGTTTCAGGTAAGGAAATAAAACTTTACTCTAACTCGACCGGATTTCTTCATTGCTCAGGTCTTCGTCACGAAAAGATTAGTGTACGACATGATGGGAGTGGTGAGATCGCACTTAAAGGAAGGGAAGTCATTCATTTAGACGCCCAGGTTTATGGAAGTGGTTCCTTAAAGTGCGAAGAATTATTCCTGGAAAAAGCCACCATTCAACACCATGGTACAGGGCAGATTATTATTGCTCCAAATAATTGGTTAGATGCCAGGATTAATAATAGCGGGAATCTTTATTTACTCGAAAAACCTGAGGGACGAGTAGTTAAAAACCAAGGTAATGGGGGAAGAATTATTGAACAATACTGATACCTACCCCTACCTCGGGGAAGTTCAATAAACCATCAATTATAGCTCAATAACTTCGCCCTCGATCGCCGGACGAACGGAAGAGAGTTCCTTGGCAGCAAGGACTGCAATTTCGTCCATCTTCTTATCATCGTGCGAAGGGTCATGATGGAACAAAAGGGTCTGTTTGACTGAAGCCTCACGGGACACTTTAACCGCTTCCTGCCAAGTCGAATGACCCCAACCTTTGAAGTTCGGATATTCTTCATTGGTGTAAGCGGCGTCATATATTAAAACATCAGCACCATCTGCGAGGAACAGAACATTTTCATCCAAATGGTTTTCAAAATGTTCGGTATCCGTACAAATTGCTAAAACTTTGCCAGCAAATTCAATCCGATATCCGCACGCACCGTTGGGGTGGTTTAAAGGAGCAGTTTTTATGACCACTCCTCCTGGCAGCTCAAAAATTTTCCCGCATTCAAAATCTTTAAAACTGCAGGCCTTTTCAATCAATGAGCTAGGCACGGGGAAAACCGGGTCTTTCATCAACATTGTACCGATGATACCCTGCAGATCATATGTGATTCCATCAAGATGACCTGCATGAAGCCTGACATCGCTACTTGGGTTATAAAGAGGGGCAAAAAAAGGAAGCCCCTGAATGTGATCCATGTGTGTATGAGTAAAAAAAAGGTCGGCATTTAGAAGGTTCCCCTCCTCCAACATAATTTTTTTACCCAACAAACGAATACCAGTTCCTGCGTCCACAAGAATTCTACGCCCTCCACAATTAAGCTCAAAGGCTGTGGTATTGCCTCCGTATTTAACCGTACCAGGACCTGGACAGGGAATACTTCCACGAGTACCCCATAATTTAAGTGAAAATTTTGACGAGTCGGACATTTGACTGATTAAAAAGTTTATTTTTTATTAAGGAAGAGAAATTGGCAACTTCCAATAAAAGGTCTCATTACTCTTCGAAATCTTGCCAATCACCGTTTTCGTCCTGATAGGAACGAGAAGTCGTGCCATCTCCCCAGTCATAAATACCGTCCACGGCTTTCCCCGCCTCAAAACTCCCCACAAATGAACTGCCATCTCCAAAATCTAAGCTTCCAGTGCCCTCCTTGTATCCGTCTTTCCATGACCCAACATAGGTAACACCTGACAAATCGACCTGCCTGCCCTTTCCGTGGGGTTGGCCCTCTACAAATTCACCGGTATAAAAGGAACCATCTAAGTCCTCCAAAACTCCGATTCCGGACTTCTCCCCATTCAGAAATTCTCCCGTGTAGACTACACCCATCTCATCGGTAAGGACGCCTCTGCCTTCATAGAGTCCATTATGAAATTCTCCGTAATAAATGACCCCACTTGTAAAAGTTAAAGTTCCACTATCATAGGAACCGTCTTCATTGAAACGCCCAGAAAAAGCTTCCCCTGAACTGGTTAACAAATTCCCCTCCTCAATCAGGCCATTTTGCCATTTTCCAAAAGTGATTGAACCATCAGCCGCACGAAATTCCCCATAACTTAAATTATCCCGCTCCCAGTGCCCCTCGAGAACAGACTGGTCAGACAGGGTCAGAGCTCCAAAGCCCGACCTTTTCCCACTTTCCCAGTTACCTGAGTACTTTTCTAACTCCTCATCGCTTTTGTATCGTATGGTTCCATAACCGTTAGCCATTCCCTTGGCAAATTGACCCTCGTATAAATCACCCGAAACAAACTTGATTGTGCCAAATCCATCTGGCAGCCCCATTACAAGTTCTCCCTCATACAAAGATCCATCTTCAAACACATACCTTCCTGACTGTGCTTGCTTGGAAAGCTTTAATGAAAGTTGTTCATGTGGAGTTTCGGTCTCAAGATCCCTCTCCGGGGAACAACTTGAAAAAAACACCAAGACAGAGACAAAAGTTAAGGACCGATACTTGGGTATTAGAGACATAAAATTTAGTAACTGATGCTTTTACTGACTTGAAAAATACTGGTGACAATCGATATCGCAACCAGTGCGACCAAGGAAAAAGCAAAACCAAGAGCCAATCCGGAGATTAAATTAGTCATCACTTTTATTCTTTTGGTAAGTTGATTACGAAAAGCTTTGGAAACATCATCCATACTGTTGCCCAAGTTTCCCGTTTTTTCACCAATTTCAATGATATCAAGTTGCATCGCTGGCAAAAGTTTGAATTTACGAAAGGCATCGGGGAGAGACTTTCCCTCGTTTACCAAAATTCTGGCAGAGCGAAAGGAGGCCCGTAGAAAACGGTTTTTAATAGTTCTTTCGCACAACCTTAAATTCTCAGTTAATCCGATTCCACTCCAAATTAGGGTGCCCAAAAGACTGCTAAGATGAAAAAGTTCGGACAACAATAAAATATTTCCAAAGAGCGGGAGTTTGAGCAAAGAACGATCCACGGACATCCCCCCCTTTTCCGTCTTGCTCCACTGCATAACAACGCCCAGTCCAATAAGAGCTGCAAGAATGATAAAAGGCCCGAAGAATAAAACCAAGTTGGAACCCTCAATCATCACGCGGGCCATCATATTTAATTCCCCCCCCAAAGAAGCAAGCATTTCCTGGATCTGGGGAAGAAGAAAGAATAAAAAGAACAGCACCACTCCAATTGCCATGAAACCCACAAAAACTGGGTAGGTCATCCCACTAATCACCCTTGTTCTAATCTCCCTCTTTTCTTCAAGATGGGAAATAATTTTGCTCAGGATTGGAGCGAGGTTTCCCGTAGCCTCACCGGCCTCGATTACATAGGTCGATGACTCGCTAAAATAGCCGGGCAACTGGCGCATTGCACGGGAAAGAGTCCTACCCTCAGCCAATTCTTTCCAAAGCACACCAGACAAACTTCGTTGCTGTGGGTCAGAAAGTCGGTAATTTAAGAGCTTTACTGCATCGGCAATTGGCATACCCGAACCATGGAGTTCAAGTAAGCGCCGAAGAAATTCAAGGCCCGCAGCTTCGCCTTTTCTTGAATATTTCGATTTCAAGGACAATTTCTTGTCCTGTTTTCCTTTGGCAGCATTCTCTTTATCCGATACCCCGTTGGCCCCACCTGACATCTTAATTTTTAGAACGGTGAGTCCCTGCTGCATTACCTTCCTTCGTGCATTCTTTGAATCGCCGGCAGCAATCGAACCCGAACGGGTTTTGCCTTTTTTATCTATGGCGATGTAATCAAACTCTGCCATCGCTATATACTAAGAACGTTAAAAAAGACATATATCAGGACTTAGATTTCTCTGCATTATCTTCAACGAATATATCGGCGTATCTAATGACCTCGCTCAAGCTAGTAAGCCCTCTCTTGATTTGCGACCAACCACTCTGCTGCAAAGTGGTCATTCCTTGTTGCAGGGCTACTTCTCTTATTTCGGGAGCCGATACACTTTTAATAATCAAGCTATGTATATCATCGCTCATCCGCATAAGTTCAAAAATTCCAACTCTGCCACGAAAACCAAGGTTTTGACATTTATCACAACCCACTGCGGTAAGAACCTTCTCCAAATGAATCAACTCAGAAGGATCAATTTCCAAAAGGGCTAATGATGCCTTAAGTTCCTCTTCAGACAAGTTTTCAGGAGTGGAGCAGCTCATGCATAATCGGCGGACCAAACGTTGTGCGATAACCATCTCCACGGAAGAGGCGATCAGAAAGGGTTCAATCTCCATATCTATTAAACGGGTGATCGCACCGGGTGCATCGTTGGTATGGAGGGTACTCAGAACCAAGTGCCCCGTTAAGGAAGCCCTAATGGCTATATCTGCAGTCTCGCGGTCCCGGATCTCTCCCACCATGATAACGTCCGGGTCCTGACGCAGAATTTCCCTCAAGGCACTGGAAAAAGAAAACCCAATTTCAGAATTAACCTGAGTCTGGTTAATCCCGGAAACTTCATATTCGACAGGATCCTCCACCGTCATAATCCGACGTTCTGGCTTGTGGATTTTGCGAATAAATGCAGTCAAAGAAGTTGATTTCCCCGAGCCTGTGGGGCCCGTTACCAGGACAATCCCATGAGGCTTTTCTAAAACGGAAACAATCTTATTTTCATCAAATGTCTGTAAACCAAGCTCCAGCATAGAAAGAGGTTGTGACTTCTCATTGAGCAAGCGTAAACTTATACTTTCACCATACAAAGTCGGAAGGGTCGACACCCGTATATCCAAGTCACTTTGACCCATGGTAAAGGTAATTCTCCCTCCCTGTGGTCGGCGTTTTTCCGAGATATTAATCGCACTCATGATTTTGATCCGGGAAATGATCGCATCCTGAAAGCTTCTCAAATTATCAGGCACGCGGACGGGTACAAGCTGGCCATCTATTCGATAACGAATTTGGAGCGTCTCTTTGTGTGGTTCGAAATGAATATCAGTCGCTCGGTCCACAATAGCCCGTTGAATGACTTCATTTACAAACCGAATAATTGCCGCATTTTGATCCTCAATATCATCCTGCTGGTCCTGCTCGTCATCGATTTCAAAATCGGAATCATCCAAACTATCCGCCCCAATTCCAAAATTCTCAGTGATTGAATGCAGCACTTTTTCAGGCATTCCCAATCTCCAAACCGGTTTCTTACCAGATACCGCAAATACCCATCGACTCATTCTGTTTGTGGGCGGCCATACCGTGACCAACTCTATTTTCTCATCCGAACTATTTGTAGTAGGCAAGCAACTATAGTTATGGATCAGTCGTAGGGGGATGAGTTTAGTTGGGTTATCCGAAAGCTCAAAATTATCCACCAATGGAATGCCTGCACGATCTGACATTTCCTTCATCGTTTCTTCAATACTCAGGGAGACTTTGGATGACAAAATCCTCGCCCGATCTTCCATCGGATTGTTAAGAACATTCAACCTGTCCAAATCTGATAAGTCTGACCACCAAGTCATGGAATCGTCACTGCTAATAAGGACTTCTCCATTGGGCTGCTCAGCCTGTAGTGTTTGGGTAGGTTTATCCATCTCGTTAGGCCTTCATCTCCTTCTTGGCGGTGGAATATTCGTTTTTTTAACCTGACTAGCAGGTTTCCCAGGAATAGGAGGTTTACTCGATTTTACCTGGCCACTCGGAACAGGTAAAACCGTCTTGTCTGAGTCTTTAAGTGAAAGAGTCATTCCTCCCTTAAGCTTTATGATCTCTGTATCGGGATTAAAACTTTCTACTTCAATACCCTCAAGTACCTCTCCCTCAACAAGCCAAAAGCCTTGGTTTTTTACTTTATCAAATAAAGC
>ENA-OQVM01005843-OQVM01005843.1-marine-metagenome-genome-assembly--contig:-NODE-5843-length-11550-cov-4.987362_pt1 | contig 11550 bp, 17 predicted proteins | sample MGYA00237776_ERZ505498 | MGnify/ENA primary metagenome ERZ505498 (study PRJEB26159, sample SAMN06265151) | marine metagenome | isolation source: Helgoland LTER site | place: Germany:Helgoland, sampling... | reverse complement strand
TTCTATTATTTCTTTTTCCTTTGGGTTTTTAGTAGTGCTGGCCGTACAATAATCGTACAAGTTTTAAAAAGAAAAACCCTAATTACTTGTTTATAAAGTAGTTAGGGTTTTATATGGTGGAGTCGGAGGATTTGTTTTTTAATAAAACAGCTATTCTTTAGTATTTTCAACCTTGTTTCTTAGTAATTTGAACGCTTTTGTTATGTGAGCTTCAACAGCTTTAATTGAAATTTTATTGTAATCAGCTTTTATTTTTTTTTATGTTGCCCCAAACTTTTTTACCTTTCAAGGGTCTAAAAAACAAATTTAATGCATTGGACAGCGAAGCGCACATCGTACAGCAACTTAAAAACAAGCAATTTACAAGGGCCGTTTCCGCCGTTGTAGAAAGCTACCACGAGTTGTTGTATTGGCATATTCGGAAACTGGTCAAGCACCACGAACATGCCAACGATACCCTGCAAAATACTTATGTGCGGATTTTTAAAGGGTTGCCCAATTTTGGGTTTAAGAGTAGTGTAAAAACCTGGTGCTATCGGATTGCGTATAACGAGTCGATGCGGTTTTTACAACAACAGCAAAAGCTACACTACAACGACAGCAATGACGATACAAATGCATATTTTGCACATCTCACCGCTGATCCGTATTTTGATTTTGACTCTGTAAGCCATGCCCTACATGAGTCTTTGGCGAAACTCTCAGAAAAACAACAACAGGTTTTTCAGATGAAATACTACGATGAACTGACGTTTGAAGAAATTTCTGAAATCACTTCTTGGAACGTTAATTCCATCAAAACCGCATTTTATGCGGCTAAAGAAAAAATAACATTATTTGTAACTGCAAACGTATGAAAAAGGAACCGCTACATAACGAACAATTGGGCTATCATACCCCCGAGGGCTATTTTGACCAGTCCAAAAAAGAGATGCTTAGATTTTTAGAAACTCAAAAACCGGTTAGAAAATCCAACGCACCCATTAAACGATTTGTTATGGGTTTGGGGATGATTGCTATAGTTATTATTGGGGTGTTTACATATAATAACACACAATATTCCAACGATTCGTTTGAGAAACTCACTATCGAATCTTTAGAAGTAAGCGAAGAAGAATTTGAACAATGGTTCGATGAAAATTTTGTTTTAAACGACATCTAAGAAAACTTTTTGTCAAAACACAGGTCTAAAAGTCAAACATAAAAATTGAATAATATGAAAACCATCAAAATTACCACACTAGTAGCTGTCCTTATGTTTGGACACGCAAGTTTTGCTCAAGATGAAGCAAAAGGAAAACAGAATATTTACACCCCTGAGCAACAAGAAATACTTAAGGCACAAAAAAAGGCTGTAATACAAAATCGCGAGGAATTCAAAGCCAGTCTATCTGATGAGCAACTCGCCATTTTGAAAAACAAAGAACTCGTTAAAAAAGAGAGTCAAGAAGCGTTACGTGCCACTTTTACAGATGCCCAAAAAGAACTTCTTGCTGCAAACAGAGACGAAATCAAAACGATGAAAGATATTTTTCTTGCATCCATTACAAAAGAGCAAAAGCAAGACCTAAAACAACGCAAACAGCGTATGAAAGAGCGTATTAAAAACATGAAATATAGTAAAGACCAACTAAAAGAAATAAAACAGAACTGGGAACACAAAAAGAAAAATGGATAAATCTTAAAGGGGTCACTTGACCCCTTTTTTACTTTTAGGATATGCGAAAAAATACATTTTTCTTTTTATTTGTTGCTTTATTGGCTGCAGCTCAAGAACCCGAAAAGAACGAGGCAGATATAATCTTAGATGAATTATTTGCTGTTGACAGTCTTGATATCATGCATTTTGTTGATGAAATAAAAAAACAAGACTACTTGTATGCCAGTTTCATGTACAACGACAAAACCCTTTTTTCGGGGCGTGATTTTGGTGTTGAGCAATACAGTTTTTTTCCATCTATTAGCTATATTGATGCTAACAATTTCTTTTTCAACATTAGTTCGGGCTATTTCAGCGGTGTTAGCCCAAATTGGGATTTTGTAAGATTTAGTGCCGGATATTCCAATTATGTTGATAAGAAAAAATCCTTTCTAGCTACAGGAATTTACTCGTATTCCTCTTTTACACAGGATGTAGCCGACTTAAACAACCATCGCCTTACAGCTAGTATAAGTTATCGTAAAAAATGGTTTAGAAATTCACTAACCGCTGGATATTTGTTTGGGGGGAGAAGTTCAATATTTGTTTCAAATAACACCTATGTTTCTGTAGACCTTTTGGAAAGTAAATCGTTGGATATTTCAATTCAGCCACGTTTAGGACTCTTTTGGGGCGCTCAAGCAATTACAGAATTAGTAAGCAGCAAACTCTTCGAACTTGTTGATAAAGACCGCTTTCAAATGCTTAATACAGAACTAAGCATTCCACTGGAACTGGATTTTAGAAGCTGGGACATTGAAATTGAATATACTTTTTCAATACCCAACGCACTGCCTGGAGAAGAAGGGCTTGAAAACAACGGATTCGTATCGGTTTCAATAGGATATTTATTAGGGCTTTAGTTTGTACAACCCAAGGTGGTGGTCCAAATGAAGTTGAATAAACTTTAAGGTTAACTTCTTATTCACTTGGAAAAAATTCATAAATCAATTCAAAAAGTATCTTAAATTAATGGCATATCTATCTTTTCTAATTTTTTGTTTTATGTAGCTAAAAAAGAATGTTTTGTTGAAAAAAAACCAAACATGAATTTACTATCAAAGTTTGATGAACTTATAGATATTGAAGATTGGCTATCTTTTTTAGAAATAAAGTTTAAATAATTAAATATTTAGAACCTCACTATTATACATCATTATACAAACACCTCCCGCCTAAAGAAAACCGATATTATTTGAGTGGGGTAGTACTAATTAATAATTACTATTGAGATTTTTTGGGTTTTTTAGTAAAGTTAAAAGATGTAACTACTATTAACTATTTTGATTTCACTAAGAATTGAGCTAAATTGTAGAATGATGAAAAAACTCCTTCTACTATTACTGTTTATTCCACTTGTGAGTTTTGGGCAAGCAAAAAATGAAGAAGTAAAGACATATTATGAGTCAGGAGAATTAGAAACTATTGTCAATATTGTAGATGGTTTAAAACAAGGAGATGAAAAATGGTATTATAAGTCAGGAAAATTAATGTATTTAGAAAGCTACATAGATGATTTAGTTCAAGGAGAAGCAAAGTCTTATTTTGAGTCAGGAGATTTAATGTTAACAATTAACTATGTAAATAGTAAATTACAAGGAGAACAAAAGAAATATTATGAATCAGGAGAATTAGAATATACATCAAACTATGTAGATGGTTTACAACAAGGAGAAGAAAAGTGGTATTATAAGACTGAAGAATTAAGTCTGGGATTTCAAAAAATAATTTCTGATTTTAAATTAAACTATTCTCTTGTTAAATACGATGGGGATCATAGAATCTTTCCAGATGTATTAAAAAATATCTCAGATAATTTTTAAAAATGACTTATATAAACAAACTAGAAAATTTAGATTCTAAAACTTCAAAGTTATTTAAAAAACTAGAATCCTTCTCTTATGACAAATTATCTTTCTCTGATGACAAGTGGTCTGTTTCACAAATACTTTATCATGTATGGCTTGCTGAGGTTTCTTCTGAAAAATACATTAGAACAAAAATCAAATACCCTGAAACCATTATAAAAACACCAGTTTCATCATATGTTAAAGCTTTTCTTACTAAATATTTTCTGTTATTAGGATTTACGATTAATGCTCCTAAAGTCACCGCTAAATTTCCTGAAAAAATTTCTTTGAAAGAACTTCAAAATAATTGGACAAACTCAAGATCTTCTTTTTCTAAATTAATCGAAGAGCTTAATCAAAAGAATCTTTCGGAAAAAGCCATTTTTAGGCATGCCTTAATGGGTCGAATAAACTTATCGCTAACTTTATTTTTCTTTGAATTACACTTTAATCATCACCTAAAACAAATAAATAAAAGAATAAACTCTTTTACTTAGAAGAAGTTCCGTCTCGATTTGGCTTTCTAATAGACGGCCATCCTCTTGATCTCATCATTTTTCCAGTTCTAGGATTTTTTACTCTTTCTGGAATTACTCTTTTTTCTCTAGATGCTGTATCCGGATCCTCACTCGCTTTGTAAGCAAGTATTGCAGTCAAAATAACATTGTTTTTTAGATCATCAAAAACAATTTTATCATGAGTATCAAGATTGGTATGCCAAGTATAATTCCAGAAACCAATTAAGTATTCCAATTACTTTTAGATTAATGTAATCAATGCCAATACTATCAAATGATTATAAGCCTCCTTTTCTATTTAAGTATAGACATATTAATACTATTTACAGCTCATTATTTAGAAAAACAAAACCTGTTTTTTTTAAACGAAAGCGTATTGAAACTTTGGATGACGATTTCACATGTAATGCCAGGAACTGTACAGTTAACACCTGGAGGAAAAATAATTATCCTTATGAGAGACTGTCAGACAACAGGTGGATATCCAAGAATCTTGCAGTTAACAAATAGTGCTATTAACATTCTTTCTCAAAAGATGACAAATTCAGAAATTAAATTTAATATTAAGTAAATTAGCTAAAAAGCTTAAAGAATTTTTTTACATACTTCAATTTCCCTTTATATGGCGCATATCTAATTTTAATATCAAGCCAATTTCCCTTCTTGACAATTGCCTTTTTATGTGACAATTGGTCAAAGCTTGTCTTGCCATGGTATTTGCCAATACCACTATGACCAACTCCTCCAAAAGGCAGGTTAGGATTTCCTACCTGGATGATTGTATCATTTATAGCTCCTCCTCCAAAACTATATTTGCAAATGATTTTTTCAGAAAAATTCTTATTAGAGCTAAAGACATATAATGCTAGAGGTTTTTCATATTTAGACATTAATTCTTCAATTTGATTTTCATCATCATATGAAATAATAGGTAAAATCGGTCCAAAAATTTCTTCAGCCATTAAAGCGCTTTTAATATCTGGTTCATCAATAATAGTTGGTGAAAAATAACATGTTTCTAAATCATATTCTCCTCCAAATATAATTTTAGTATCCTTAATTAAATTAGAAAGTCTTGACAAATTAGTTTTATTTACGATTCTTGGATAATCTTCTGAGTTTTTAGGGTTTTCTCCATATGCTTTTTCAATTTCTTCCGATAAGTGTGTAATTAATTTATCTTTTATGTTTCTTTTAACAATCAGGAAGTCTGGAGCAATACATGTTTGTCCAGCATTTACAAACTTACCCCAAACAATTCTTCTAGAGGCTAGTCTTAAATCTATAGTATCATCAATAATACAAGGATTTTTACCACCAAGCTCTAGTGTTGTAGGTGTAAGATGTTTTGCAGCAGCAGCAGCAACAATTTTTCCTATTCTAACGCTCCCAGTAAAAAATATGTAATCCCAACGATATTCTAATAATTTTGAAGCAGTTTCAGCAGCTCCTTCAATAACTAATACATGTGATTTTTCAAAAACACTTTCAACAATCTCTTTAACCAGTTTAGAGGTGTGTGGCGCATGCTCACTAGGTTTTAGAACAACTGTGTTTCCAGCAGCTACAGCTGACATAACAGGTAAAATTGCTAATTGAAATGGATAATTCCATGGTGATATTACAAGAACTTTTCCATAAGGTTCACTATAAATATAATCTGATGATGGAAAGCTAAGCAGAGATGATTTTACTTTTTTTGGTTTAGCCCATTTCTCTATATTTTTAAGGAATAAATCTATTTCAGTAATTAAAATTCCTATTTCAGATAAATAAGTTTCATAATTTGATTTTCTAAGATCATTATTTAATGCTCTAAAAATCTTATCCTCATTAGATAATATCTCCTTTTTAAGATTTTTTAATAACTTTTTTCTTTTACTTATAGGTAATGTTTTACCATTTTTGAAATATTTTTCTTGATTTTCTATATAACTTGTATACTCCATTTACTTTAATTTAATATTAATTAGCTTTTTCTCTTCTGTGCTTGCGTAATTTAAATCCCAATCAATTAATTTTTTTTCCATTATTCTTTGATATAAAAATGGAGCTAGCAATACAATGTATAACATTGCTAAATAACCATAGGGAGTCATTGGCGCATTTTCAGGACATGGGTGAAGTTCCCAAAATTTCAAGCTAGCCCGTCTGTGGTGATCAGAATGTCTTGTTACATTACATAAAAATACGCTGCTCAATAGATGATTTGAGTTCCATGAATGCTTCAATTGCATTCGTTTGCCTTTTTCTCTAACTAATCCATAATGCTCAACATAATTTATAGTTTCTAAAAATGATTTTGCTAAAAGTGCACATATTAAAAAATATAGTATTCCAATCCATCCGCCAATAAGAAAAGCCAGAATAGTAATCAATAGACTTCTGCAGTATCCAACAAACATTCTGTTGTTAAAGCTGAAAGGATTAACGCCATTGATTTTTAATCTGTTATTTTCAATTTTCCAGCCATCAACATGTTCAGTGTAAATAGCTTTTCCTATAAATGAATAAATATTTTCACCTCTTTTCGCTGAAGCTGGATCGTCAGCAAAGCATGCGTTTTTATGATGACCGTAAACATGTTCAATAGCAAAAGTACAATCCCAAGAAAAAGCAAGAAGCCAATTTCCTATAAACATATCAAGTTTGTTTTTTATTCTATGAGTTAATTCATGTCCGGGAACGATGCCGAGAACGCCAATAAATAAGGTAGTTTGAATTATTAAAGCAATTTTGTCAATTATATTAAAAGAATTTTTTAAACTAATAAAATCAATAGAATAATATGAGTCTAGGATATTAATATGCCATTGAGGTAAATCATTACTTAGGATAGATATAGTTAATATTACTACAATAAATAAAATGGGCAGGTTGATATACATAGAAGAATTTAATATACTTGGATAAGAAAACTGTTGAATATGTTCATCCTTAGGAAGTAGGTAGTCGCCAATTGTAAGAAACAATGAAAATCCAATAAACCAAATAGTTGGGTAGTATTCACCCATTGAAATTGCTAGTATATAAAAAATAGCTGTAAAAGCAGGAAGAAAGTGTTTAAGGTATTTTAACATTTGTTTTTAGATTTATAATGTGTTTTAATGAGTTGTTTTTACACCAAATTTAGATAACATCAAATCCATTTTTTCTTTCCCCTCTTTATTTAAAAAAGGATATAATGATTTGAAAATAAGTTTTGTTCCCTTTTTTCTGAGATTTTCATTACTGGATTTTGGATACCTTTTTTTTGAATAGTGCAGCCAATATCTGCCAATTAATAATATGGTGTCAATCAATCTATTTAAAGCATCTTTTTTTAACTTTAGAAAATGATTGTGTGATTTAGTAATTAATTCTTCAGTGAAATTTTCTACATAATTATTTATTTCATCTATTTTCTTAAGAATATCATTATCGATTGATATAGAGTCAAAATGTTCTCTAAAAATGTATTGAAAATCCCATATTAATGTGTAGATTTTTGTTGAGATTTGAAATACATTTTCAATCTTATCATAATTAATAGTTTTAATTTGCTCCATAAACATCTTTTGAAATAAGTCTATATGAGCAACTAAAATATTTTTTTTAGAGTTATAATGATACCAAAGTGTTCCCTCAAGAATATTACATTCCTTTGAAATACCAGCAGTAGTGACTGAGTTAAACCCTTTATTATTAAACAGTATTAGACTATGTTTTAATATCTTACTATGTGTTTTATCTGAAAAATAATTCAATGTATATTTTGATAAATTATTAGACCTCATATTTTCTCGTATTTTTTTTAGAAGATTTCCCAATAATTAACATATTTAATTGGGTAAATACCCAAACTTTATGCTAATATATATATTTTTGGGTATACACCCAAATAATTTTAAAAAAAATGTTTCCGCTTAAAGCTATTTAAATACAGCTTTGCCATATTTTTTCATCCCTTACTGGAGCAGTAATATCAATTTCTTTTTTACTGACTGGATGCATGAATTTTATATTTCTGGCATGTAGGTCTATACCTCCGTCTTTATTCGTTCTTTTGGAGCCATACTTTATGTCTCCTTTGATTGGGCAACCAATTGCTTGTAATTGACATCTTATTTGATGATGTCTTCCTGATTCCATTGTAATTTCTAATAAAAAATAATTATCAAGTTCTTTTATAATCTTATAATTAAGTATCGCTTTTTTAGCATTTTTAGTCTCTTTTGAAAAATGTGTAGATTTATTATTCTTTTCATTTTTTCTCAACCAATGAATTAGTTTATCACCTTCCTTCTCTGGTTTATTTTGAGTTATTGCCCAGTATGTTTTCTGTATTGTATGCTCTTTTAGCATCAAATTCATTCTTGACAGCGACTTAGATGTTTTGTTTAGAATGTCATACTTATACTTATGATTTAAAAGTAAGTTCCAAAGCTTTACAATTCTAAACCATAGGCATATCTTCTTATTTCAAGACACCCAGAACCTGACTATTATACATACTTATACAAACACCTGCCTTCAATAGAAAACCGATATTATTTGGGGTAGGATCTTAGCAATTAAAAATTACTATTGAGATTTTTTTGGTTTTTACTTTTAATTCAGCAAGTTCTAACCCTCGTAAGTAGGTTAAACTAACAATAAAACAACATAGTCCTCTATAAAGGGTGTAGATTAATAAGGTTTAGATAATTGTTATATTTGGATATGAAAAAATTACTATTAATTATTATGATACTACCTGTTTTAGGAACAGGTTATTTAAACGCTCAAAAATTATCTAAAAATGATGCTTTTGATATATTGACAAAATGGGAAGGTAAATGGAAAAATAGTGCGGTTTTTGAAAAATCAGTTTGGACAAAAGAAAGGACACAGACGAGAGGAATAACTGAAACAAATTTAATTCTATCAAATAATTACCTTGAAATAATGGTTTACAATGATGATAACATAAGCAAGCATATAATTTGTTATGATAAAACATCAAGTCAATTCAATCGTTGGGAATTTAAAAGCGATGGTAGTAATACTTTCTGGTCAGGGAAATGGAATAAAGCTGATAAATCAATGACTTGGAATTATATAGATTTTTCAAATTATGGAATAAACGGGAAAATAATTGAGAATTTTAATTCGGATGGTATGATTAGAACCAGAACTGTTATGAAAGATAAGGCAGGAAAATCATTACTTAAAATAAATTCAACAAAAGAAAAAATTTAAACCATACTCATATCTTCTTTTTTTAATTCAGCAATTGTTATATTAAGATTTATTTACCCAGTCTTCAATCGTTTTAAAAACTGAACATAAACCATCTGCTTTTTTAGTTAAAGAATACTCGACTTTTGGTGGTATTTGGTGATACTGTTTTCTTGATATTAAATTATCTCGATGTAAACTTTTTAGTTGGTCTGTTAAAACCTTTCTGGAAATATTTGGTATTGAAGTTGCTAATTGTCCAAATCTAACAACCCCTTTTTTTCTTATAGTGTTAATAATTAACAGCTTCCATTTTCCACCTAACATTTCTGTAAAAGATTCAACAGGACATAGCTCTTTAGTTACTTTCATAATACTGTTTTAGTAACCTTAAAGTTTCTAGAATTTAATAGTTACTTAAAGGTAACAAGTTACTTTATATAACCAAATTTAGTAATATTGCTTTAATAAAAAAATAAATATGAAAACAAACGCTTTATTATCATTACTGCTAATTATGGTTACATCTTTGGCATTTGCTCAATCTAATTTTAATTTAGATTCAAGTACAATTAAATGGGTGGGTAAAAAAATTACAAATCAATCACATTCAGGAACATTAAAATTTAAAAAAGTAAATCTAAAAATTGAAAATGACTCTAATATTTCAGGTCAATTTGAAGTTGATATGCATAGTCTTACAAATACCGATTTGAGTGGGGAATGGAAACAAAAATTGGAAGGACATTTGAAATCCGATGATTTTTTTTCTGTTGAAAAATACCCTGAAGCTAGCTTAATCATCACAAAAGTGAATTCTATTAAAAATAACTTATACGACTTGACAGGTAATCTAACAATTAAAGGAATTACTAGACCTGTAGATTTTACATTGACTGTTCTTGATGATAAGATTGAAAGTAATTTAACTTTTGATAGGTCAAAATATGATGTTCAATTTGCATCAGGAAGTTTCTTTGAAAATTTAGGAGATAATTTGATTTATGATGAAATCAATTTAGAAATAATATTAAATAAAATATAAAAAATATGCTTTACAAAAAACAAGACCGTCCAAAGTGTGGATGTGGAAATACACAAGACCCAAATGGATATTGTGATGGCTCACACTTAAATAATTAAAATACTGCCCTCCCTGGAGGGCTTTTTAAATTAAAGGCATATCTTCTTCTTTTAATTCAGCAACTTCTAATCCACGTAAGTTGGTTAAGCCCTTCAAAACTATCACTTATAAAATTTTTTGTAATTTAAGGTATATGTCAGTCATAAGTTTTAAAGGTCAAGTAGTAAATGATGATGAAAAAAATTATCAAAAGATATTAGTTAAGGACTATATGTCTAAAGATGTTATCACTTTTCTTAAACATCATTATATTTTTGATGTTATGAGAGTAATGTCTGAAAAAAAAATATCAGGTGCGCCTGTAATTAGCAAAAGAGGTAAACTTGTTGGAATAATATCTGAAAGTGATATTATGAAAAATATAATAGATAGTCAATATTATAATATGCCTGTAGAAAAAATTAAAGTTTCAAAATATATGTCAAAATTTACAGACTTTGTTTCACCAAACGATTCAATTTTTGAAACTGCATCAAATTTTCTAAAGTTAAAAAGGAAAAGATTTCCTGTTCTTGATTCGGGAAAAATTATAGGAATTATTAGCAGAATTGATATTATTAATGCTGCACTAAATATTGAAAGTCAAAATTGGTAAAAAAACTATTATTTGAGATTTAATCCAATTTGTTTGAATAAAAATCAATAATTTTTCTCGACTCTAAAATAGGCATATCTTCTTCTTTTAATTCAGCAACTTCTAATCCACGTAAGTAGGTTAATAAGGTTTAGATAATTTTTATTATAACAAAAAATTAACATAATAACTTATTTAAAGGAGTTAAGTTTGGCCGTCTTTAAAAAAATAAAATGATTGAATTAAAAAGTTTAAAAAAATTATCTATACTCCTTATTGTCCTCCAAAGTATTTCTTTCTCAACTTTAAATGCACAAAACAAAAGCCCTTTAAATGTTCAAGAAAAGCTGGACAGTCTAAAAACATCCCTAAATGAAGTGACTATTATGGAACTTGGAGGAATGGTAAAAATAAGCCAAGAAATCAAAGGTTTTGAAAACGATAAATTTTTAAGTTTAGATGAATTCCAGTCTGAACTTCAAAACGTAATAATGGACCCTGAAACAAAACTCTATGCAGACGACAAGAAGCAGATTCGACTTATTATTTTTCCTACAGAAACAACA
>ENA-OQVM01005837-OQVM01005837.1-marine-metagenome-genome-assembly--contig:-NODE-5837-length-11556-cov-35.422336_pt1 | contig 11556 bp, 11 predicted proteins | sample MGYA00237776_ERZ505498 | MGnify/ENA primary metagenome ERZ505498 (study PRJEB26159, sample SAMN06265151) | marine metagenome | isolation source: Helgoland LTER site | place: Germany:Helgoland, sampling... | reverse complement strand
CAAACAGATGTTAATTTACCTTTTATAACAGCTGATAAAACTGGTCCAAAACATATCAATCTAAAAATGACTAGAGCAAAATTAGAAGCTTTGGTTGAAGATTTAATCTCAAGAACATTACCACCATGTAAAACTGCTCTTAAAGATGCAGGGCTTACTGCAAGTGAAATTGATGAAATTGTAATGGTTGGTGGAATGACAAGAATGCCTAAAGTTCTATCTGAAGTTAAAAACTTTTTTGGTAAAGAACCTAATAAAAGTGTAAACCCTGATGAAGTTGTTGCAATGGGTGCTGCAATCCAAGCTGGTGTTCTTCAAGGAGACGTTAAAGATGTCCTTCTTTTAGATGTAACACCTTTATCGCTTGGAATTGAAACATTAGGTGGGGTTTCAACAAAATTAATTGAAAAAAATACAACAATACCAACAAAAAAAAGCCAAGTATTTTCAACAGCTGATGACAACCAACCTGCTGTATCAATCAGAGTGCTTCAAGGTGAAAGAGAAATGGCATCTGACAATAAAATGTTAGGAAATTTTGAGCTAGTTGGAATTGCGCCTGCTCCAAGAGGAGTGCCTCAAATAGAAGTAACTTTTGATATTGATGCAAATGGAATTGTGAGTGTTTCTGCTAAAGATAAAGGAACTGGAAAAGAACAAAAAATTCAAATCCAGGCCTCTGGTGGCTTAAGTGATGAAGAGATTGAAAAAATGGTAAAAGATGCTGAAGCAAATAAAGAAGAGGACAAAAAGAAAAGAGAATCTGTTGATGTTAGAAATCAAGCAGACACTCTTTTACACTCTACTGAAAAAAATCTAAAAGAGCATGGTGCCAAAGTTTCTGATGCTGATAAAAAAGCAATTGAAGATGCCTCAACTGACTTAAAAGAAGCTATTAAAGGAACTGATACCGAAGAAATTAAAAAGAAAACTGAAACTTTAGTTCAAGCCTCTATGAAATTAGGTGAAGCAATTTATAAATCTCAAGAGAAAAAAGAAGGCTCACCAAAAGAAGGTGATAAAAATGATGAAGGAAAAAAAGACGATAATGTAGTTGATGCTGACTTTGAAGAAGTTAAAGAAGAAAGCAAAGAAGGCAAAGAAGAAGATAAAGAAAAAAGCGCCTAAGACTTACAGCAACTATCATCTTAAAGTAACTTATGGCTAAAAGAGATTTTTATGACGTCTTAGGGGTTAGCAAAAGTGCAAGCCCTGAAGAATTAAAATCTGCTTACCGTAAATTAGCTGTAAAATATCACCCAGACAAAAACCCAGGTGATAAAGCCTCAGAAGATAAATTTAAAGAAGCTGGTGAAGCTTACGGCATCCTTTCAGATAAAGAAAAAAAACAAAACTATGATAACTTTGGCCACGCTGCTTTTGAGGGTGGTGGAGGCAGACAAGGAGGAGGCTTTGGTGGTGGTTTTGGTGGAGCTGATTTTTCAGATATATTTGAAGATTTTTTTGGAGATTTTGGTGGTGGACAATCAAGGGGAAGAAGAAAAACTAATAATAGAGGTTCTGATCTTCGATATGATTTATCTATTACCCTTGAAGAAGCATATGAGGGTAAAAAACAAGATATAAAATTCTCAACTACAGAAAAATGTAATACTTGCAGAGGTAATGGCTCTAAACCTGGTCATTCTCCAGACAGATGTACGGTTTGCGGTGGAAATGGTAAAGTAAGATCTAACCAAGGTTTTTTTACTGTTCAACAAACTTGTCCTCAATGTGCAGGCTCTGGTGAAGAAATAACAAATCCATGCACAGATTGTAATGGTCAAGGTAACAAACAAGCCTCCAAAAAAATATCAGTTACAATACCTAAAGGTGTCGATGATGGAACTAGGATTAGATTAGCTGGCAAAGGTGAAGCAGGATCTAAAGGTGGAGCAAGTGGTGATCTTTATCTTTTTGTAAATGTTCATTCACATGATTTATTTAAAAGATCTGATGAAAACTTATTCTTTGAATTTCCTATATCTTTTGCAGATGCCGCATTAGGAACCACAATAGAGATACCAACAATTGATGGTGGAAAAGCTAAAATTAAAATACCTGATGGAACTCAAAATGGAAAACAATTTAGGCTAAAAGGTAAAGGCATGCCTTATATGAGAGGTAGTGGAAATGGAGACCTTTATGTCCAAGTAAATACTGAAGTTCCTATTTCTTTAAATAAAGAACAAAAAGAGTTACTTGAAAAATTTAGAGAAATTGAAAATGAAAAGTCTAATCCAAGTATCAAACAATTCTTTCAAAAAGCAAAAAGTTTTTGGAAAAACTAAAGACTAATTAACTAAAAAAGGTTAATATTTTCCTAGATGAAAAAAATTAATTTAGCTATTTCTGGCTGTCTAGGGAGAATGGGTCAACAGCTTATTAAATCCTCAAAAAATAATAAAAACTTTAGATTAGTTGCTCTTACCGAAAATAAAGCTATCAGTAAAAAAATTGCTGGCATCAAGCTTGATGTAAACACCGAACAAACTTTTAAAAAAACTGATGTAATAATAGATTTTACAGTCCCAAACTGTACTTTAGATATTTTAAAAATTGCATCTAAATTAAAAAAAAGAGTAGTAATTGGAACAACGGGATTTAATCAAAAAGAAGAGGCCTTGATTAAAAAATTTTCAAAAACCATTCCAATTTTAAAAGCTGGGAATATGAGCCTTGGTGTTAATTTATTAATGTATTTAACTGAAATTGCCTCAAAGTCACTAAATGAAGAATATTTAAGCAAGGTATTTGAAGTTCATCACAAACACAAAAAAGATTACCCATCAGGAACAGCCTTAATGCTAGGAAAAGGAATTGCAGATGGAAAAAATAAAAACCTTTATAACTTAATGGGTAAAAAATTTTTAAATAAAAAATCTTTTCCTTATGGAAAAAAAATTAATTTCAATTCAATTAGAAAAGGTGAAATTATTGGTGAACATGAAGTTACATTTTCTAGTGGAAAAGAAATAATAAAATTAAATCATGAGGCTTTTGATAGAGCACTTTATTCAGATGGAGCTCTAACTGCTGCAAAATGGTTGATTAATAAAAAACCAGGACTTTATTCAATGAGAGATTTATTGAACTTTAGATAATGGATGAAAAAGATAAAGCAAAAAAAATACTAAAAATTTTAAATAAACTTTATCCAACAACCCCTATCCCACTAGATCATACTAGTAACTTTACTCTCTTAATGTCAGTTCTTTTATCAGCACAATGTACTGATCTAAATGTTAATAATGTAACTAAAAATATATATCCAAAATATAATAGACCTGAGCATTTTGTAAAATTAGGCAAAAAACGAATAGAAAAATTGATTAAAAGTATTGGTCTCTTTCGAGTTAAGGCTAAAAGTATTTATTTGATGTCTAAACAGCTTCTTGAAAAGCATGGAGGCAAAGTACCCAAAAGCTTTGAAGAGCTCGAAAAACTGCCAGGTGTAGGCCATAAAACTGCAAGTGTGGTTATGTCTCAAGGTTTTGGAGTTCCAGCATTTGCCGTTGATACCCACATTCATAGATTGGCTCAAAGATGGGGTTTAACAAATGGCAAAAATGTAATTCAAACTGAAAAAGATTTAAAAAGAATATTCCCAGAAAAAACATGGAGCAAATTGCATTTACAAATAATTTATTATGGAAGAGAATTTTGTAAGGCAAGGGAATGTTATGGTTTGACTTGTAAAATTTGCACGACTTGTTATCCTAATCGAAAAAATCCAGTTAAAATAAAAAAAGCTTAATATGAAAATACTAGGAATTGGTAATGCCATTGTTGACGTCATTTGTAAAGTTGATGACCAATATTTAATAAATAATCAATTAACAAAAAGTACAATGAAACTGGTTGACGAAATAGAATTTAAAAAACTTTTATCAAGTCTTAAGATAGAACAAACTATCTCTGGTGGATCAGTTGCAAACTCTATTGTTGGATTATCACAATTAGGAAATGATGTCGGGTTTATAGGTAAAGTTAACGATGATGATTTAGGACAAAAATATGAAGAAGGTCTAACCAAAGAAAAAGTTCAATATTTTTATAATAAAAAAAAGGAAATCTCACCGACGGGGACTTGTTTAATCTTAATCACACCAGATGCAGAAAGAACTATGGTTACATTTTTAGGTATTGCTGGAAAAATTAACCCCAGGGATATTGATGAAAAAGCTGTAAAAGAAAGCGAAATAATGTTTTTAGAGGGATATTTGTGGGATGAGGGTGAACCAAAGTCAGCTTTTGATAAAGCCATGTTGATCTCTAACACTAAAGCAATGTCCTTATCAGATCAATTTTGTGTCGAAAGACATAAAAGTAATTTTTTAGATTTAGTTCAAAATAAACTTGATATTACTTTTGCTAACGAACAAGAAATTAGATCATTAATTGATGCTAAAAACTTTGAAGAGGTGATTGAATTTGGTAAACAACTAGGTAAACTTTTAATTATCACACGTGGTGAAAAAGGAAGCGTTGCTATTAAAAATCAAGAAATTGTAGAATGTCAAAGTAAACCAAATTTAGAAATTGTAGACTTAACAGGCGCTGGGGATCTCTTTGCAGCTGGTTTTTTTCATGGGTTAATAAATAATAGTTCAACAAAAGAATGCCTGGAAAAAGGAACTGAAATGTCTTCAAAGATAATTCAAAAAGTTGGAGCTAGATTAAATTAACCTATTTTAGTCAATAAAATAGCCATTTTTATCGCTTAATATAAATTTTTCATCTTTAAATAAATCACTTATTTTTTTTCGTAATCTATAAATATGTGTTTCTACCGTATGGGTTTCCATATTTACTGAATAACCCCATATATTTTTTTGTAAATCTGCAACATTGTGTTTAATTTTTTTATCATTTAAATATAAAATAATTTCAATTTCTTTTTCTGTTAACTTTAATTTTAAATTACCTTTAGAAAAAAATTTAGAATTTAAATTTAATTCATATCCCTTAATTGTAATCTTTGATTGTTGGTTAAATTTTAATTTGATTAATTTAATGTTGATTAGCTCTAATAATTTTTTAAATGATAAGGGTAGACCATTAAAATCTAAAAAATTTTTATCAGGTATAATAATATTTTGTAATAATTTATGATTAGTTTTTGAAATTATTAAATAATCTGATCTATTTAGATCAAGTTTTTTTTCTAAATCTTCTTCATTTTTAAGTTTTATAATTTTAAAAGGTAAATTTTCTTTTATCTCAGCTAAAATTTCATATAGTGAATTAAAATTTATAATAAAAACATTTTGCATAATTATATTTAATATTTCTTATGATAATTCATGTACCAAATAAAAACACTCTTATAATTGACACCTTTAAATTTAAATGCTGCATTGGAAAAGGTGGCATAAATTCTAATAAAAAAGAGGGTGATCATTCAACCCCAAAAGGGTCGTTTAATTTAAGAAAATTGTATTTTAGAAAAGATCGTGTTGGTATTCCAAAATGCAAAATCAATAAAAAGATCATTAAACAAGATATGGCTTGGTGTGATGACCCAAAACACAAAAAATATAATGAAGAAATTAAAACCAACAATAAAAACCTTCGAGAAAACCTACATAGAAAAGATCATAAATATGATTACATAATTTCAATTAGTCACAATGAAAAAAAAATTCCTGGCAAAGGAAGTGCAGTATTTATTCATTTAACAGATAATTATAAAGCCACAGCCGGATGTGTTGCCTTAAAAAAGAAAGATTTTGAAATACTATTAAAATTAATAGATAAAAAAACTAGAATTAAAATAGGTTAGGATCTGCTACCAAATATTTTTGAGCCTACTCTGATGTATGTTGCATTATATCTAATTGCCTCTAAATAATCTTCTGACATACCCATGCTTAATTCTTTAAAATTCAATTTTTTATTTAAGTCACTCATCTCAGAAAAATATTTTTTTGTATAACCATCATTTGGGGGAATACACATTGTGCCAATAATATCTAAATTCAAGGTTTTACAAAATTTATAAAAATCATTCAAATTTCTTTTGTCTATACCAGATTTTTGTACTTCATTTCCCAAATTCACCTGTATAAAAATTTTTGGTTTTTTTTTATGTTTTTGCTGTTCATCTGAAATTTTATTAGCTAATTTTTCACTATCTAATGAATGAATATAATCAAATATTTTTAGAGCAAATTTAACTTTATTAGTCTGAAGTCTTCCAATTAAATGAAGTTGGATGTTTTGATTGTCGTTTTTAATATCAGTCCACTTATCTAAAGCCTCCTGAACCTTATTTTCTCCATAATGCAAGTGTCCATACTCTATTAGAGGTAAAACGTTTTCAATAGGAAAAGTTTTTGATACCGCTATAATTTTAGCTAATTCATTATGATTTGCTTTTGATTTGATAAGCTCTTCTATATAAATTAAATTTTTAATAGTGTTATGCATAATAAAACTTTGAATAGATATTACTTTATAAAAAAATTTGACCAAAGTCACATAGATAAACAGGATAAAAAAACAATCATAATATTTAGAAATTATGCTCAAGACATTGATGAAAAATTAATTTTAACAATAAAAAACTATTGTAAGAAAAAAGGTAATAAGTTTTTAATTTCTAATAATATAAAATTAGCTATAAAACTTAACTTAGATGGTGCTTACATTCCATCTTTTAATAATGATAAAAAACATCTTTCTTATTCTTTTAAAAAAAGTTTTATTATTTTGGGTTCTGCTCATAACCTTTATGAAATAAGGAATAAAGAATCTCAAAATGTTAAAGCAATTTTTTTATCATCAATATTTAAAAAGAATAAAAACTTTTTAGGTATTAATAGATTTAAACTATTATCTCATTTGAGTAAAAAACCATTAATAGCTCTTGGTGGTGTCTCAAATAATAATTTAAAAAAGTTAAATTTAATTAATTGTTTTGGTTTTGCTGGAATTTCTTTTTTTAAATAAAAAAAAGGCCCCTAAAAAGGGGCCCTTTTAATATTTTTAATATCAACTAATTAGAATGCAAATGATGCACCTAAAGACCAATACTCTTGGTCTGCGCCTGCTGTTGCAGTTCCATCAATATTGTCACCCTCTGCCATTGAAGCAGAAATAGTCATTCCACCTGCAGTGTAAGAAGTGCTTATTTTGCTATATTCAGAATCAACTAATGTACCCTCAGACATAGTCTCTTGACCATAAGTTACAGAAAGGTTGTCAGATAGTGTGTACGAAATTGCGAACGCACTAGTTTCTTGATCGTCAGCTGCTGTACCTACATCAAAATCATTGTTTGAGTATGAAGCAGTTATTGGACCCATAGCATATGATAATGAGATAACATCCACATCACCATTTGCATTAGCTGAACCACCGTTAATGTCATTTGTTGCAAAACTAGCAGTTAAACCTTCAACACCAGTATAAGTAATACCATAACCAACAGAACCTGCGCTTTGAGCTGCTACTGCTGCTTGTGGAGTGTATGATGCAAATAATGCTACACCATCCATTACAGAAGGAGTTGTGTAGAAGAATGAATTATTCCCTGCACCACTTTCTGATATTGCTACACCAGTTACACCTAAATTACCTTGAGCTCCATCAAACAAATCATAAAGATCGCCTGCTGCAGTTGTGTTAATTGATGACGCTGCTGTGCTTCCACCATGACCAGAAAATACAAGAGTTCCCATAGCATCAGATGAAACTGTTACTGAATGGTTATCAAATAAACTAGTTGCTGTTCCCGCTGCATTAGCACCTTCATCTAACTCGTAAGAAAGTGAAACAGTCATACCGTTATCAAGTTCACCTGAACCAGATAAAGTAATAGCGTTACCCATTGAGAAAGTTGTACCACCATTTAAACCAGTTGTTGCTGGAGCGCTATAACCTTCTGCATTTATTGAAGCTGAACCAGACACTGATAACTCACCAGCACTTGCTGATACAGAAACAAGTGAAGCTGCTAGAGCTGTCATTCCTATTTTTTTAATGTTCATATTATTTTTCCTTTGTTTGTTAATGTTATTATTAATAATAAACAGGGCCTTTATAGCTAATTTACATTAACTTATTTTTAAAAATTCTCACATATTCAATAAAAATTGAAAAATGTTGTAATTTTGCAACAATATAGTATTTTACTGTTAATTTTGGCTAAAAATCACTATTTGTTGTATAAGTTTCTTCTAAAATCAAAATGAATTTAAAAAAAAATCCAATATTATTAAGCTTTTTTGTTATTATTTCACTCTTATTGAGTGGTTGTAATGGAAAGCTACCAGGTGGTGATGCAAGAAAAAATCCGGCTGATCCAAAAAAAAGGGTTGCCAAAAATTTAGAAGAAGGAAGAGGGTTTAGAATTACAGGGTTAAATAAATCTGGTGGTGGAGTTTTTGAGTTTGCAAGTTCTAATGAATTATGGAGAGCGTCTTTAGATACGTTAGATTTTATGCCTCTAGCTTCTGTTAATTACAGTGGTGGTCTTATAATCACTGATTGGTATTCAACTGATCAAAATTCAAATGAAAGTATTAAAATTTCAATTCGATTTTTAACAAATGAAATAAGAGCTGATGCTCTAGATATAAAAGTTTTTAACAAAAAATGTGTAAATCAATCAAATTGTGTAACCTCTAATAAAGAAGGTGATATCAACAATGAATTGAAAACTAAGATTTTAAAAACTGCCGCAATATATCAAGCACAAAAGAAGAAAGAAAATTCTAAACCTACATTGATTTCAAATACTAAACTAGAGAAATATTCAGGGGTTAAGAAATTTAAATTCGGTATTGCAGAAAAAGATAATTCTGTGGGCCAGGTAACCGGTCTTGCATGGACGGAAGTTGGAGGCGAGCTTCTAACTATTGAATCTTCTTATGTAGACGGAAAAGGCAGAATTATTAAGACTGGTTCGTTAGGTGATGTCATGCAGGAATCTATTCAGGCGGCCCTTACGGTTGTTAGATCTAGAGCAGAGTCATTAGGAATTAAATCTGATTTCTATGAAAATTTTGATATACATATCCACGTTCCTGAAGGAGCTACTCCCAAGGATGGCCCTAGCGCAGGTGGAGCAATGGCTATAGCGTTAATCTCTGTGCTAACAGGAATTCCCGTTAGAGCTGATACCGCAATGACAGGTGAAATTACGCTTAGAGGCCAAATACTTAAAATTGGTGGTTTAAAGGAAAAACTTCTTGCTGCAAAAAGAGGCGGTATAGCAAATGTAATTATCCCTAAAGATAACGAGGCAGATCTTCAAGATATTCCTGAGCAAATAAAAGATTCATTAAATATTATTCCTGTTGAATGGATTGATGAAATTGTCTCTATGGCACTAGAAAGTGAACCAGTTCCAATCAAGAAAAACACTAAATCTAAAAAATCTAAAGCCTCTAATAAGCAAAGCAATAAAAATCAAGATAAACAAACTCACTAAAAAGCCTTTAATTGCTTGACTTTTAAGCGTAAAAGGCTTTTCATAGAAGGGTATTTATCAAAACAATTTACATGAGGAGTGTTTAGTATGAATAAATCAGACTTAGTAGATGCAGTTGCATCAGGGGCGGATCTTTCAAAAGCTTCAGCTGGTAGAGCAGTTGATTCAGTATTAGGTGGCATCGGTGATGCTTTAGGTAACGGTGATTCAGTATCACTTGTTGGTTTTGGTACTTTTTCAGTAAGACATAGAGCTGCTAGAGAAGGAAGGAATCCTCAAACTGGTGAGTCAATGCATATCGCTGCTTCTAAAGTACCTGGATTTAAGGCTGGTAAAGGCCTTAAAGATAAGGTTAAGAACGGATAAACTTACTAATCTTTTAAAAAAGGGTGCATCCGCACCCTTTTTTTATTTTATAATTACAACATTATGATGGACTCACTTAGAAATTTTTTAACGGGCTACAGACTTGCAATTATCATTGCATTGTTAGCTATACCTTTTGTATTCCTTGGTTCGTCGAGCTTAGGCACTGTATTTGGAGGGTCATTAGGCTCTATAAATGGAGAGGAAGTCTCGGAGGTAGATTATCAATTTGCAGCAAATATGCGAGCTAGTATGCTTAAAGAGGAGTATGGAGAAGAATTTAATTTCAATGAATTAGATGAAGAAATTCAAATAGCTTTAATCAAACAAGAGCTAATTGCTCAAAAAGTTTTCTTATCTGAAGCAAGATCTCTTGGACTTATTAATGATGAAGAAACTAATATTCAAAAAAAGTTAATCATTAATGATCAAGCCTACAAAGATGAAAGTGGTAACTTTAGTGAAACTATTTTTGAAGCTCTTGCTAACCAAAGCGGTTTCTCAAAGAGTGACTATATTGAGTTTAGCTCTAGTTTAAACTCTGTTCAGAAATATAAAGCTTCCTTGTCTAACTCAACCTTTCAACTACCTTCTGAAATTCAAAATCTTGCATCAATACTTGAAAAAAAAGTCGATGTAGATTTTATCAAAATTGATTTTCAGGAACTTAAAAACAATATAAAAAACTCTTTAGAGGATCAGGTAGCTTACTATAATAATAATAAAGAGCTTTTCTTATCAGATGAATTAAGGAGCTTTGATTATTTTGTGCTCTCTGCTGATGATTATAAGGACAAAGTTAATATTCCAACAAATTATACATCTGACTATTATGAAGATTATGTCTCAAGAGCTAGCGCAAGTGAGCAGCAAAGAATTTCACATGTAATGGTTGACAAATCAAACTACAACTCAGATTCAGAAGCCCAATCAATGATTGAGAGTATTAATCAAAATTTACAAAGCGGCTCTTCTTTTGAAGATATTATTTCTCAATCAAGCGAAGATATTGTTACAAAGGATAATGGAGGCGATCTTGAATACTTTGATGATGAAGTGTTCCCTGTTGAATTTGGTGATGCGCTCAAAGGACTTGGTGAGGGTGAGCTAACTTCAATCATTGAACTAGAAAGCAGTTTCCATATTTTAAAAGTAACTGAAGTTACAAAAGACGAAATCAGATCCTTTGAAGATATTAGTGAGGAGGTTGTCAGTGAATTGATATCTTCTGAATCTCTAGCTTTGCTAAACGATGATTATAGCCAACTTGATGATCTAGCATTGGAAGGGCGGTCATTTGTTGATTTAGCAGACTTTGTAAATGCTAAAATACTGTCCGGAAACCTTCAAGCATTTTCATCCCTTACTGATCTAGATCAAGATGTTAAAAACATAATCTTTGATGAACTTACTGAATTAAATTTACCTAAAGTAATTGACTTAGATGGCTCTATTTATGTTGTTGCAATTACTGAAATTAAAAATCCAGAGTTAAAAATATTTTCAGATGTTCAAACGGAAGTTAATAATAATTTAATTAATATAAATGCATCACTCAAAAAATCAGCGATTGAGGAAGAGTTTACTGCTATAAGCAATGATGATGAGAAAAAATCTTTTGTTGATCAGAATAGCTTTGCTTCATTTGAAACATTTAAAGATATTAAAAGATACTCCTCTCTATTGCCTCAGGAAGTTCTTACTGAGATTTTCAATACTGCTATTAATTCTGAGCTATCTCTAACTTCAAG
>ENA-OQVM01005832-OQVM01005832.1-marine-metagenome-genome-assembly--contig:-NODE-5832-length-11561-cov-4.427029_pt1 | contig 11561 bp, 8 predicted proteins | sample MGYA00237776_ERZ505498 | MGnify/ENA primary metagenome ERZ505498 (study PRJEB26159, sample SAMN06265151) | marine metagenome | isolation source: Helgoland LTER site | place: Germany:Helgoland, sampling... | reverse complement strand
TCTAATGATTTTTTAGTTGCTCTTACTTTGTATGATAAATCAGTAACTAAGGTTTGAGATTCAAATCTAATTTTATCGGCTTGATTAAATCCTAACGATGGAACCTGAGCCGTTACACTTCTTTCATATACATCGTGATTGTAAGGATATGTAGATTGATTTGAGAAGTTGTTTAATGAACCAGTTGTTAAACCATATTCGTTACTAATAGCAACATTTAATATAGATGATGATTCAAATCTATTTTGAGGATATTCAAAATCAAACCTAACTAACATATCTTCCGATGATGCTGTATAATTGTTACCTGCAATTGAATCGGGTTGTTTTGTATGATTTGTAATTATATTATTATCCAATACATCTTTCCAAATTCTAAACTCATCTAATGATACTTTAGATGAACTTGCTACTAATAAAGTATCAGAAGTATCCCATAGTATATCTTCCTCAATTGTTAATGAAGGATTATCGTTTATAATTAATCTATTATCTAATGATTCCTTTAAGTAAAGATTAAGTGATGATGTTGATGCAGTTGTAGTTTTTGTAATTGCAATAGTTTTATATTTGGAATCAAATAAACTTCGTTGAGGTGTTTCCAATGAATATACATCACTACTTGCTGAAACTGAGAATTTTATTTTACCAAATGAACCTGTTGTTGGTATAGCTTCTAATTCGAAATATTTAATACCAGATGAAATACCATGAACTAAAGATGCATTTTCTGCTTCATTTAGTTTAACATTCATTTCTATGGTTTCAATAGAATCACCACCAGAATTTAAAGTAGATTCTTTCCAAGGTAAAGTAATATTTTGTGAACCAGCAAATATTAATGAAGATGTTCTATCTTCAAATGTAAATGGTTGTGTACCCCCATCAGTTGGGTCAGTAGGTCCACCAAACTCCATAATTGTAAGGAGCGATTGTGGAACACCATAACAAGCCATTACTGCTTTTAATGAACGAGAAGTACCTTTATGTTTTAGTAAATAAGGTAAGTTGTTTATAACTCTTCTCCAAATTTCTTCGTTTGCATCTTTTAGACTTCTACCATATTTTTGTGTACCATCTCTATATTGCCCTAATGCATATTCCCATAGGTTTTGAGAATCGTAAGCTTTCTTACCTTCCCAACCTAATGATTCTAATAATGAATAAACTAAATCATTTGAAAATCCTAAATCAGATTTATGTTCTGGTTTTCTTAGATTGTTTAATCCGTTTATGTAAACCCATATAACATCAAAGTGATGTCCTAACATATCCATAAACAACATAAAATCCTCATTCTGATAATCCTCTCTAATAAATTCTGGAAGATTGTTGTTAAGGTAATCTACATTATTTCTATCAAATAATGATGAATCGGTTACTGCTGAGTTATACCATGCTATTGATAATGAATCGGTTGATGGTAAAATACTATTACCACTTTTAGGATACCCTATATCAGATGTTGATGTGTATAGATAATTTTCAAATCCATCAAATGAACCAATTAAATTATTTATATTATCTAATTGTTTAGTAGATTCAATTGCAGTTACTGCGGTTATACTTGTACCATCTAATTGTAAATTATCATCAGATTCAGTTAAAATAACATATCCATCTTGTCCAGCTCCTTCAGCTAATATAAATCCTAATTCAATTTCAGTTGTTGTTAATTGAGTATATTTTGCTTGATATGATTCTAATAATTCTATTTTATACCAAAAGTTTTTAATCCTTTCTTCAGCTGAACCGAAATGTACAAAGTTATCGAAATCAAAATTAGAACCAGTTGCATATTGTATGTTTAACTTTTCAGTATCAATACCTGTGTTTGTAATGTATTTCTGAATTAAAGATGTATTCGTTACCGAACCACTAGCTAATAAATCATCATACACTTGATATCCCAATCCAGTATCAACCTCTAATGAAAAATTAGGTCCTTGTAATGGAGGACATGAAAGGTCTCCATCACCTACTAAATTTATAGTATCAATTATAGGTTTAGATTGTATCTTAGTAATCCAAACTTTTTGATTGGTTGTAATATTGGCTGGTAATGGTTCGTATAGTTTTAATATTAAACTATTCTCACTACCTAACCAAGTTGTAATTACTTGATTGTTACCATCACCTAAATGTAATAAGTTTGTTAAGTAATTAGATTCATCAAATTGACAATTTGAAAACTGAGAAATAAATCCTTCTGCTAATCTATTGATTGCAACTTGTCTTGGTATATTAAAATCACCTTTATCAAATATAATAGGAATTTTTTCAACCTTACCCTCAACAACTTCTCTACTATCCTCATTTACAGGAATTAATCGTATTGGAATTTTTACTTTATCACCCTCATCAAATAGTTCAACTTTATATCTTTCAATTAAATCTTTTACGTTTAATGTTACTACTGATTTATTTCTTGATGGTCTTCTTTCTGTGATACCTGGTGTATCTCTACTATCATTTGGAGATACTTTGATGAAATCAGTTGATTTACCAATAAATAATTTTATGTAAGATGCATGTACTGAATTGAAACTTATTTGAAAGTCTACATCATATCCTATAAAATCTGCACCCCTAACTAATTTAGGATAAGTAATACTTCTAATATCAGGAACCTTTACAGATACTTCATCAACTACATTAATAGTTAAACCAATAACTCTATCGAATATATTCGTTGTTTCACTATCAGTTATACCTTCATCTAATTTAGTTACAATATCCAACTTATCCTCAATTCTACTTACATCTCCTTTGATTGGTTTGATTACCTCTAATCCTAATTCGTTTTTTGGTTTGGTTGGGAAGTTTACTTTGGTAACCGGCTTTGTTATAGGCTTACCTTTAGACACAGAAGACTTATTAGAAGGTAATTCTAACTTTTTTCTAAACAATTTGCTTCCTCTTCTTTTCTTAGCCATTATCTATAATTTTGAAAATTACTTTGACGTATTATTTCTTCCATACTACTTCCACCACCAGTACTTCCACCAGAAGTACTTTGACCACCTGTTTGATTATATGGATTGACCACATCTTCGGTTTTATCTTCTGGAATTACTTCCTCCTCTTCTACAATTACTTTATCTGGTTCTGTTGGTGTAATTATAATTTCTTCCTCTTCTGTGTTTTCTTCTCTTATAGAATTTTCATAATCTTCAAATGAGAATGGGAATAACTTTACTTCATATTTTCCAATTTTCTTAAATGAAGTTTCTGGTATTGTTATACCAATGATATTATCATCACCCAACTCATCAAATTCCATAACATCATCTCCAATAATCAATGTTATTGCCTTTACATCAGAGTTCCTTTGTATAAGTAATGGAACTCCAGCTTTTGTGTTCATATTATATCTTCTTTCTTCATCTTTTACTAAAGAAATTATTGGATTTAATGCAGGTTGTACAGGTTCTATCTTTTCGGTAGTAATTGATACAATATAAGTTGCATTTAAAGTTATAAGTGCTTCCAAACTTTCATTTGGTTCTGCTTTTAATTCTTTGAATGAGGCACCGGCTTTAGTTATCACCATATCGGTTATTCTAAATAACTTAGAATCCGATGACCTTATTTTATATGTAGTACCACTTATATCTCTATAATTAGTTTCTCCAACTGTTGGGAAAAACTCTGCATTTTTAGTTGAATTTTTTAGAATACTAACAGGTGAACCCTTTCCACTAATATTAAATTGTATTTTATGTAATACTGGTTCTTCATCTATAATTGCTTGATTTAATGTGAATATTAATCTTCCAGTTCCACCCAATAAAGGTAATGGAGGACCAACCATAACATCTCCATTGTATTTTTGTAAGATAACTACCTTCTGATTTAAACCTAATTTATTTGAACCCTTGTTTATAATTGGAACATCATCATCAACCATACTGATTATATAACACTCTTGTGCTTTATAACCCTCTTTAGTTACTTCAATTTTTTTAGGTTTGTTTATTAAACTATCCTTTGTAATTCTTACACTTTGTGGTGTTGGTTGAACATCACCATTTACAGTTGTAGTAAATTCCTTTAAGTTGGATGTAATTGTGAATACATAAGTGTTCACAGGTGTGTTATCTAATCCACCAGTACCCCCACCAGAACCACCACCACCAGAGAATCCATCATCAATAAAATTTTCACCACCAAAGTTTCCTCCACCACTATTACCGCCGCCTCCGGTTTCATCGTAGTTTAAAAGTTCGTTGTTATTATTTATTTCTTTAATTGCCATTATCTAAGTAGTTCTTTTGGAAAAGTTGGTCTCATTCTTTCATCTAATCCAAACATTCTTTTGAAATCATTTTTAGATTTAATTTTTGTTGGATTTGGTTTTTTGAAATCAGGAATAGGAAGTTCTTTTGGAACTTCTTTTTCGATTAAAATATCTAATTTATTTTTTGCATCTTCTTTAATATCATCAGTATCCTTTGTATCCTTAGTTTCAGTTACTTCGATTGAAGGAACATTAGCTTTAATTACAACATCAGATTCTCTTGAATTGATAACTTCACTTATCTTATCCATACTTGCATCAAATACGTTATCAACCGATGTTTCTGCTTGTAATGCTCTTTTTGGTAAATATTTATCAACAATTTCTATAAGTATTCTTTGTGATACTTTATATACATCTTCTTTTGAAAATCTTAAAGATGGTTTCGTTGGTTTTTTCTTACCATAGTTTATATCACCAATTGATGATACCCTATTTGAGAATTCGTTATAGACTGATTTTCTGAAATCATCATAGATTTTAGTAACCATAGTTTCAAATCCACTTATACCGAATTCTGATATAAAGTTGTTGTACCACTTTTCACTATAAGTTTTTCTAATAAATCCACTTACTTCCATTGGATTAACCATATCTACAAAGTTACCAATGTAAGGAATAATATCATCTCTAAAATTAGAACCTTCAGCCATTATATTGTACCTAGCTAACAAATCGGTTTTCTTAGAAACCTCATTCATAAGAGGTAATAATCGTATTTCATTTCGTGATGGTGATATTTCTTGAATCCATAACTTTTCATTTATGTTATCAAATCCAACTCGTTTATTAAGTAATGTTATTTCGGTTTTGAATATACCATTATTATATCCAGCTTCTTTAATTAATCTCTCAGCATCTATAAAATACTCATTTGGAAATTGAAAAGCTTGAAGTTTAGTACCATCTGCGATTAAAAAATAATCTTTGATGTTTTGTGAACTAAGAGGTACATACCTAACCAACTTACCATCATCACCTTGAGGTAGTTGATTTTCATTGGCATCATAAACAATAAATTCAATCATATCAGAATCAGAGAATCCGAAAAATGATTGTAGAGTTCCTTCTTCGAAAATCTCTCTATCTTTAGTAGAGATTCGATACCCTTTATTATCTATTATTTCTTTAAATGTTTTAATTGCCATTATTAACCTCTATTTTTTCTTAAATCTGTTGATATATTTACTTCATCCGTACTAGCATCTGCAAATGTAACTTTAACTTTTAGTGCCAATCCAGTATGATTTTGTCCTTTACCGTTCCAACCAATAGTTCTTCTTTTTGGTTGAATCCCTTCTTTCTTAGATTCACCAATTACTTTATTATTGAAATTACATTCATATGTTTCAGAAGTTTCAGGTTCAATTGAACTTGCTCCTGCTTTTACTGTGAACCATTTTGGTTCTCCATCAAATACAAAGTCAATTTTAGTTATTTTATTATCAGTAGTTACGTTACTTACCTCTAATGTATTTGTCATTTTACGAGAACCAGCATCTTTAGCACTACACTTAGCATATAAGTCTGCTGATAATTGTCCAGCATCACCATCTCCATTATTTACCTTAACAGTAAATCCATTATCACCACCACTAATAGCACCTTCTGCAGTTTGAGCAGCCAATCCAAATAGTTGTTCTCTTAATGATTCGTTTTCTTGTAATAATGCCTCAACTCTAGCAGTTAAAGATACTCTAGCTATTGCCTCATTAATTGAATTTTGTATTGCGTTTTGTAAATCAATTGTTGTTTCACCAATTTGTGTATTTGCTATTTCACTTTGTTGATTTGCTATATTTGCTTTTAATTGTTCGTTTTCTAATTCAATTCTAAGCTGTTCTATAATACTTTGCAATTCTGCTATTGTTGCATCTCTCTCACCAATTGTAACATTTAACCTTTCCAACAAAGCGTTTAATTCATCTATTCTCTTTAATGCATCTTCATAAATTGAACGGAGAACCATTGGTAGACCAATGGGTGCCTCATTTGGTAGAAGTTCAAATATAGTAGTATCAACTGATTTCTTTAATTCTTTTGTATTATATTTAGGTCTTGTTAATTTACCAGCAATAATACCATCAGTTAAATCGGATTCTTTAAAAAGACGTACACCATTATCATTTACTAATGGTAAGGCATCCGAACCACTAACAAATATCTTAGCAACTTGTGCCTCATTTTTTAATCCACTATTCTTCATTTGTTACTATGAAATTAAACTAAATGTATAATCGTTATCAAAGAAGTAATCAACTCCACCAATAGTAATTTTAAATTCTATATTGTACACTCTATCAACTTCCCAATTAGATAAATTCAAATCGAAATAGTTACCATCAGTATCACAACTTAATTTTGTGTAATTACTAAATGGAATAATTGTCTCACCTGAATGATAATCACATATTTGGTAATATGATGTTGTTGGTAAAAATTTAGTTATACCATATTGTGCCGTAGATGAGAATGTTTTTGTAGGATATAAATCTCTACCAACTACTCTCAACTTAGGTGTTGTATTTACTTTGTAATGTTTTTTAAAGTTTCTAATTCCAACTTTTATTTCTTCGGATGTTAGTTCAGTTAATGAACCAGTTGAAAATGATACATCATTCCACCCTATTCTAACTTTTGGTTGATGTATTGTATTTGTTTCTTTACTAAAGAATTTTAAGATACCATAATCGTTTGTATCTTCTTCGGATGAATTTTCGTGCTTTACTATCAATCCTTCGTTTTGAATCGAACCACTTAACCAACTTTGGAAAATTGTAGTTATATCAGCATCAACATCTTCAGTCTTATATGTAAATGATTTAGAACTACTAATATTAGAATGCCATACTCCACCTCTACCAGCAAACGAACCAGTTGTGTTAGTAGCAAATACAATATTACCACCTACTACGTTGTTTACCCATCTAAGTGATGAATCACCTTCTCTATAATTCCAAGTTACTCCAGCGGTTTCTATATTATCAAATCTAGTACCTTTACCCATTTCCCAACTTTGAGAAACTGGATATATGTTAATATCAAATTGTAATGGTACTTCTTCAGATTCAGCTTCTTTCAATATAAGTTTAGCTTCTTCAAAACCAACACTACCATTAGATAGTGATGATGAGAACCCATTAGTTTCAAATTTAAGAAGTGCTCTTGATACATCTTTAACTCCACCATAGTAAACCTTACTTACCTCCAATACCTCATCTAAACCAGCGTTTTGGTCAGGTTGTTGTAGGTAAACCGATGCATCCTTTGATGCTGTTAGAAAATAGTATGCCATTATTTTGCTCTTCCTTTTATGTCCGAATCTGGATATTTAATTTCAAAAACCGATGGGTCTAAAGATGGATATAAAACCTTATCTTTAATCGCCGCTTCTATATTGTATGTGTTTGGTGCATATTGACCTCCACACTTATTTACAATCTTTAATTTAGGAACGGAACTAACTCCATCAACATTTGCTATGATTAATTCCAATTCTGAAATGTTAATTGTATTATTAAATGTAAAACTATCTATATTGAAATATTCTTTTAATTCAGTTATACACTCTGATAATACTTCACTTTTATTGTAATTTTTTAGTGTTACTATTTCAAACTCAAGTCCTATGTTGATTATAAAACCATCATTAATGTTTATACCATCTGTTAGAATTTTATATTCGTTTAAATATGTTTTTAAGTTTTCTTTTATTGCTCTATTAAGAGTTGATAATTTTTTATTTGAATCGTATCCCAATAGATAAAGATTAATAGCAAATGGATTATTCTTTTCATTATCATTAGAAGTTTTACCAACTAAGAATTTTCTAATTTCATCTTGGATAAGTTGTTTATCAACTTCTCCTGCTCCTTCTTCTCTATTTACAAACCCATCAACTAACTCAGTAAACTCTCTAAGAACTTGTGGTGAAGCTAAAATAGAAGAAGGTGAGTTATTATCCAATGTACCATCTGCGGTAGCGTATGCTTTTGCAATAGCCCCAAATTTGGTTGGCATTGATAAAGCTCTTATTTGATAATCCTTTGATGTTACTGCTCTATTCTGAGAACCAAAGTTTGCCAATGCATTTTGTCTAATCTCTTCAATAGTATCACCACCCTTACCACCAGTTGCAGGTACTTCATTATCAATTGCTATTGAATTCTTTGCTGCATTATATAGTGCTAATTGAGTTGGTGTAAACAATTCAATATCTTCTTCATATTCAACACCATTAATTTGTGTAATAGTTCCCTTTTTAACATTTGATTCCACACCACCACCAGCTAAATACTTTACAGTAATAGTTGTATTAGATGGAGATGTTCCATATGTTTTTGTTTTCAAAAAGTTAGTTGGGTCAAATGATTCTTCTAATTTAGAAATTGAATTAGGTAATCCTAATCCTACATTTTTAAATGAAGGGATAATTGTTTCTTCACTAACTGTTGGGTCTCCACTACCAAATTGAATAGTTGTTGTACTATTTGGATTTATTTGTTTTACAAATCTACGAGATGTTTTAAGTGTATTTAAAATATATGGAGTTGTTGATTTAAATTGAAATAAATCAGGATCATTATTTTCAGTATTTGGGTAATCAGTAAATACCAATTCTTGTGCTAAATAAGGAACCTCATAAAATTTATTTGAATCCGAATCTCTTACATCATATATATCTATAATATCAGTATCTCCCAATTCAATACTTTGAAATTCTTCAAAAGCACCAAATGAAACTTCTTTAGTTTTTAATTCTGCAGATATTGCTTGTACTTGCTTTTTTACTAAGTAAAATGAAGCTTCTCCACTTACACCATCTCTTTGATATATTGTAATTTCTCGTTCTCTTTCATCAGAAAAATCCAAAACATCCTGTGTAATAAATTGTACTCCATTTGTTGATTCACACCTCATACCTTCTTTTATTCTTAAAAAGTAAGTTGAATCAAATGTGTTATCACCACCACTACCTATTGATGGTACTAATTGATAAACTGAAAGAGTTGTTACTGATGGAGATGATACTTTTGGTTTATATCCTAAGTATTGTGAAAGTGCTATTACATTCTCAATATCATCTGCATGAACCATTAAAGATTCTTTTAATGTATCATCTACATAATATGAAAGTGAATCACCCACATAAGATGCCATTTCAATAAACATCATACCCGGAGATGATTCATTAAAATCAGAATATGTTTTCGGGAAGTACGTTTTAGCGAATTCAATTAGATTACCTCTAAACGCACTAAAATCTTTGTTAAGATATTTTATATCCTTACCTTTGTTCTTAAAGTTCTTTGATGTTTTTGTTATTGCCATATCGTATTATCCCTGTACTGTGAATGTTAGAGTTTCTAAATTAATATCATCCCCTATTCTAAATTTAATTGAAACGTTTATTTTGTTGTTATCTCTCAATTCATCAGTTGATTCAATATCAATCTCTTCAGCCGTAACATAAGGTAACCATTGTTCTAAACTTTCGTTTATAGTATCTTCAATTCTACCCTCTAAATCATCTACATTTTGTTCAAACAATAATGATTGTAAACCACTACCAAATTCGGGTTGTAAAATACGTTCCCCCCTTTTAGTAAGTAGAAGATTTTTAATATTTGATTTAACTTGGTCTTTGGTTTGGAAAGATTGCTCGAAAGTACTTTCACCAAATTGTAATGGTAAAGTGATACCAATTGCATAACTTGCAAATGATTTGGTATCTTTAACGATTTTTCTTCCTAACTCAACTGCCATAATTTATATTACATTCCCGGTCTCCAGTTACCATTACTTTTTTTATCCATAGCTTTTATTAACTGAGAATTATCTCTATTCAAAACTCTATCCAATCCAGCTAATCCAGTTGTAACTCCTAACCCTTGTTTTTTAACTCCTCCTTGCATATCACCATATCCCATTTTTTGTGCTATACTTTGTGCACCCAATGTATGAGTTGAGTTTGAATCAAACTGCATTGTTCTTTCAGAAACTTCAGTTGGTGCACCAGCATAAGATGGTTGATGATTATCTAATACACTTTTATTTGTATTTTCACTTAAACTAAGTGGTTGTGTTTGTTGTAGTACCTTATTCAACACAGGGTTTTTACTTAAAACTTTTTCTGTTTGTATAGGTTTTTCAGAAACTACCTCATCCATAAATGTAGGTTGTTTTGGTGTAATAGCCTTTTTAAGTTGTTTATTTTCTTTTAACAACTTTGCCATTTCTTTCTTTACACCTTCCTTAACTAGTGTAGGAAGAATCACTTTGATTTCCTCCTTAACTATTATTTGTATTGCTTTTACTAATTTGTCAGTATCCATTGTTGTAATGTTTTCCTTTCTATATAAATATTTGTTTTATTGTTTTTTGATTTTTATTCACACTTTGTTCCACCCATTTCCAATTGTGATATGAAATCAGGCAGAATATTTTCCATTTCTTCATCAATTACACCATCTGGTATAGTTTCTTCTATAACATCCTTTAATATCGGAGTACCTAATATATCTACATCGCTATCAACATATTGTGGAGTTGGTGTTAATGTGGTAACACTATCATCAACCACTTGTTCTAATACCGGTGGTTCACTACCATCCGAAGATGGAAAGTTAATATTGGGTATTGGTATATTTGGTGGTATTAAATACGCAGTCCAAGATATAACACCAGGTGCAGGTACAGGTGATATGGGTCCCGGATATAACGATGTTGTTTGTATAATACCCCCTACACTAAATAAATGTACCGTTGCTGCTAAGATAAACATATTAACCATTATAACTTGTTTTTTAGCGGGCTTTAATGGTGGATACATTGGCCAAGTACCTGGATTACTTGCTATATTTGAATTAACTACTATATTTTGTATTGTACCGGGTGCTGGTATTAATGGGATTGGAAATGGATTCATTTGTGCACCCATCCAATATGCCTTAACACCATTACCAAATTCATTTACTAATGAAAAATTAACACCAGGTGGAGTTGCTAATCCCTTTAATAGTGCAAGTTGAAAAAATACTTTAGTCGGCGGTACGCCTGCGCCTTGCTGGCTGCGGTTTAACCCGCATTTCTATCATGTCATACAGCTTTCGCACGATGTCCTTGCCGGTGGCACCTTCAATGCCTTCAAAGCCGGAATAATTGGCCGAGGCCGCAATCATTGATAGTCGTTCCGTGAACATTCCAGCACCGACCCATCCAGTTTGGAAGTCAATTTCTTCCGGTAAATTGGTCGTAAAAA
>ENA-OQVM01005830-OQVM01005830.1-marine-metagenome-genome-assembly--contig:-NODE-5830-length-11562-cov-7.633174_pt1 | contig 11562 bp, 9 predicted proteins | sample MGYA00237776_ERZ505498 | MGnify/ENA primary metagenome ERZ505498 (study PRJEB26159, sample SAMN06265151) | marine metagenome | isolation source: Helgoland LTER site | place: Germany:Helgoland, sampling... | reverse complement strand
AACAGCTCATCATAGGACCGGAAAAGCTCGACCCCTTTGGACAAGTCGATCGAGAAATCCAAAGGGTTTTGGATCAGTTCTGACTGGTTCTTCAGGCTGGTCATGACCATCACGTAGAATGGAATAAGGACGATTGCGGTAAAGAAGATGTAGCCAAACCCAGTCAGAAACCTGATGACGGCCCCTTCGAATTCGTGTCGGTTTAGGGCCCCCGGAACAATCTCATAGAGAATGGCTGCCAATGACGCTGCAAACCCTGCACCCAATATCAAGGCTCCAACAACGCGCGCGAAGCCGCTTGTTTCCGCTCCCGCCAAGACTGGTCCAATACCCAACAGAATGACAACGATCAAGGCTGCCAAAATACCTAGCTGAATGATGCGGCTGCGCCCAAGTGCAACCATCGCGCCGCCCGCCAAAGCGCCCCATAGCAGTGACAGCAGCATGCTTGGCCGGAACGCCTCGCCCGTTGCAAAGGACATAGCAACCGCAACAGTCACAGAGAGAACGACCATCCAAAGGGCGCCAAGCACAGGGCCTGTCAAATAACCTTGGCGGATCATAACCCTTCCTCCCGACTGATGTATTTGAGGAAGAAAAGAGAGAAGGTCAGCAAGCAGCCAAAGATGACAACCGCAACAGCCGCGCCCGCGCCAATGTTCGAGATCGCAAAGGCCTGCTCGTAGACGTTGACCGTCAGCGTGCGTGTCCCGGCGTTACCGCCCGTCAACAGGAAGATGTCGTCGAACTTGTTGAAGGTCCAAATGAAGCGCAACAGAAACAACACACTGAGAATACCCAACAGTTGTGGCACGCTCAGATACCAGAATTGCTGGAATGGACTGGCACCATCCATATCAGCCGCCTCGTACATATCGGTGTCGATGCTTTGCATCCGCGCAAGAATGAACAGGAACGACAGCGGGAAATAGCGCCAAATCTCGAAAATCGTCACCATGATCAGCGCCAGTGGACGTTCCCCGAAAAAGTTAATCGCTTCGTCCGTGACCCCCATTTGCACCAACAATGCATTGGCCGAACCCGAAAACGGATCAAACAGGATGAGCCATGCAAAGGCCACAGCAATAACAGGAGCCACATAAGGAAACAGATAGAGTCCGCGCAAGACGCCCTGCCCTTTGAAAGATTTGTTCAAGAGCAACGCCGCAAAGAGCCCGACAAGTAAGGCCCCGATTGTGCCAAAGACGGTATAGAAAAGTGTGACCCACAGGACTTCGACGAACTCATCGCCGTTAAAAATGCGGGCAAAGTTATCAAGCGTGAATGTACTATTAGTAAGCACGTTTGACGACCGCCCCGTCGTCACCGCATTGCTGTCTTGTGGTCTAAGGCCATTGTCCAGATAACTCTGCTGGACTGTCACCGGTATTGTGAGCGTTTCGCGAAAGCCCGGTTCCCAATCGCCAAATGTGCAGCGCAGGTTACGGTCATCCAATGAACAGCGCTCATCAATTGACTGAACTTGCAGGCCTTCTGGGATCACATCATTAAACGTCACGCCCAAGATCGGTTGATCTTGTGATGAATTGCGCAGCCTGTAACGGATTGTGGCCTGATCACCTGCAACCTCGGGTCCGCCACGAAGGTCTTCGCGCAACACCACCTCCGGCGGCCGCAAGTCGGCTAACTTCACCGGTTTAACGGATATCCAGAAAATGGAAAGAAGCGGCAAAACAACGACCAATGCCACAGCAGTGATCGTTGGGGTCAACAGTCCCCAAGCCAACCGCGCCTCGCGCTTGCCCAATGGTCCTGTACCTGATGGTGGCTGTGCGTCGACCATGATGTCCGCGCGCTCCGTCTTTGAGGTTCTAAATCGGAAATACGGGGCGCAAACTGGTTGCGCCCCGCTGATTGGGTAGAATTACTCGACCGCTGCAATCGCATCGTTCAAGGCGGCAACTGTGGCGGCGGCATCGCGCTCGCCATCAATGTATTCGCGGACCAACCGGTTGATGACTTGGCTGTTGATGATCGCAGATGCAGCAGATAGCTGACCGTCCGCAACGCCCCAACGTTGGGCAACATCAAGGCCGCCTACGATTTCATCAATCATGGCCGCATCATATAGGTCGCCCAATGGCGCACGGCGATCAACACCAACGTCAAGCGTTGCCCATACTTCTGCGAACTCTGTCGGGTTGTCCGCGGTTCCACGGCGCACAGGGAACTTGCCCTCAGGCGCAATCGCGAGCGTTGAAGCATAGCCTTCGTTCATGGAGTAAGTAACAAACTCCATTGCCGCATCGGTGGCCGCATCTGATGTGATGCCAAAGTAGCGTACATCGCCCCAAGCAGCCCCATCAGGATTGGATGGACCAGCAAAGTTAGTGACGATACCTGTGGCGGCAGCCAATGCCGAAGAGGTTGGATCATCGTTGATTGTTGGTGGGGCGCTGTCGCGCAGACCCGCGAGTTCATCAAGAATGAACGGTGACCAGATGATCATCGCCGCATTGCCGCTGAAATAAAGGCTACGTGATTGATCCCAATACAGGTCACCCGGAGGCGATGCTTCGGCGATTGCCTTATAGAATTCCAGCACCTCGATCGTCGCGCCTTCATCAAGCGCCTGAATGCCGCCTGGACCAACAGGTGAGACACCATTTGCAAGGAAGACATGCTCCAATACTTGGCTCATGAAGTTCTCGTCAATCTTAGTCGCGGCGACAAAGCCATACATGCCCGGTGGGTTATGCAGCGCATCTACTGCGGCCAAAACGTTGGCGTATGTGTTTGGTGGCTCCAACCCGCTGGCCTCAAAGAGGTCCGCGCGATACACGATCATCTGTGTCCAGCCATCCACTGGAACAGACGCATATCCACCGTCCATTGCCGCCATATTCAGCGCTCCGGGCGCAAATGTACCTTCACCCAATACTTCAACTACGTCGGTCGCGGCATCTGTATCAAGGATTCCGGCCTCGGCCCATGGGGCTGCATATTGGAGCGGGTGATAAATGACATCTGGCAAATCACCAGCCGCGAACGCAGCCGTCGCGCGGGTCCCAAGCTCGTTTTCTGAGACTGGGATAACTTGAACAGTGTGACCTGAGGCCGCAGCGAACGCGGCTGCCATCTCTTCTTGGCGCGCCAGTCGTTCGGGTTGCTCTTCCGTTGTCCAGAAGCGCAATTCCTCTGCCTGCGCCCCAAGCGCAGATAGGATAAGCGCCGTCACCGCTCCTGTTCGCAGCATCGCTTTTGTTTTAAGTTTCATAGTCTTCCTCCCATTGAGACGTTGTAGTGTTAGTTATTCGGTCGTCCGGTTGATCCGCGGTCAATGAATGTCGCGGAGGTCGTTTCACGCAGCAGTTTCGGGTCTTCTCCACGAATGCGGCGGATCAAGAGTGTGGCAAGTCGCGACCCGGCCGCGCGATTGTCGACCGAAAAGGTGGTCAGCGGCGGCTGCGCATAGGCACCCTCTGGGACGCCATCGTAAGCAACAACTGACAGATCCCGGCCAATTGCAATTCCGCGTTCAGCAGCAGTGCGGTACACGCCAAGAGCTGCAAAATCGACTGCGCAGATGATTGCAGTTGGTGGGTTTGGCGTATCAAGAATGCGTGCAGCAGCCGCTGCGCCATCTTCCATCGTAACGGCGTTTTCGGCCATCAGCTCTGTATCAATATCAAAGCCCGCGTCATGCATGCCTTTGTGAAAGCCTTCAAGGCGAATGGGGGCATAAACATATTTCATCCCTCCGTTGATAAATCCGATCCGTTTGTGACCAAGCGCCGACAAATGTAGCACGGCATCACGCATCGCATCCTCGCCAAGAATATCGAACCAGGCACACCCTTCGGCATTTTCCTGGCGCCCAAACAGAACAAAGGGGACATCGGCCTCGCGCAGAAGTGCGACGCGCGGATCGTCGTTCATTGCCCGCGGCAAGATAAAACCATCGGCCTTTCCATCGCGCAAAAGGGCCTGAAAGGTATCAATCATATCATCATGGCTGTCGGCTGCCGCAACTGTCAGGGTCCAGCTCTCGGAACTTGCTCCTGCTGAAAGTCCCGCCAGAAATTCGGCCAAGAATGGGCGCTGTGCATCGTGGTCAGAAAGCTGCAGGACAAGCCCCAGTGATCGCGTGCGACCAGTTTTGATCGCCTGTGCGTGGCTCAGCGGATGATAGTTCATCTTTTCCGCCATACGTTTCACACGCAGCTGCGTGGCTTCAGAGATATCCGTATAGCCATTCATTGCGCGTGACACCGTGGATTTCGTCAACCCAAGTGCCGATGCAACATCTGAAATTGTAACGCGATTTCGCGTCTTCCGATCTGGCAATTTTGCCAACGAAACGACCATTTCGACTCCTCCCTGTGATTAAGGTTGAATTCCGAAACCGGTTTCGGCAACAGATATTCGTCTGTAAATCTGATTTATCTGTAACCAGTTCTTCAAACGGCAGTCCTAGCTGTATCTAAGGTGGCGAAGGATGGCCCTAATTTTCTGGGGTTTCAAAACCGAGAACCTGTTGAAGAACAGCGCACCTTCTCTTCATGCGCCCGTTCTCTCCACTTGTTCGGATCGCGGTTTCCGTGACCAAGTCAAAGCTAGACACCGCGGGAGTTCTTAAAGCCCCAGTTCTCTTAAGCCGGGATGATCCTCAGGGCGCGGTCCCTGTCGCCAATGGAACAAGCGGTCAGCATGCGCAATTGGCACATCGTTGATCGAGGCGTGCCGGACAGCCATGTAACCGTCTGTGTCAAATTCCCAGTTCTCGTTGCCATACGCGCGAAACCATTGACCGTCTGCATTGTGATACTCATAGCAAAATCGCACCGCAATGCGGTCTGCACCGTAGGCCCAAATCTCCTTGATCAGCCGATAGCCGTTCTCAACGGCCCATTTGCCTTTCAAAAAGGCTTCCACTTCGGCGCGACCACTAAGGAATTCAGATCGGTTGCGCCATTTCGTATCCGGCGTGTAGGCCATAGCAACTTTGGAAGCATCGCGCGTGTTCCATGCGTTTTCTGCCATGCGCACTTTCTGCACGGCGTCTTCGTAGCTAAAGGGGGGTACGGGCAAGCGGGTCATGATTTTTCCAAGATGGGGGCGCGGCAGGCAAGACCCGCCGCGACAAAGTTGTTACCAACTGTTGTAGCCAAGGTATTTGCCCGTCATCTCGACTTTGACGCGGTCGCCCTTGGGGTTTTCAACACGTGTCACAGACATTTCAAAATCGATGGCTGACATAATACCATCACCGAATTTCTCTTGGATCAGCGCCTTGAGCGTCGGGCCATAAACACCCACGATTTCATAAAAGCGATAGATGCAAGGATCGGTTGGGACAGCTTGTTCCCAGATTTTTGTTGGACTCTCGGACAGAACCGATTCAGCCTCTTGTGGCAGGCCCATTGTGCTGACCATCAGCTTAGCTTTGTCAGCTGGAAATGCGTTCATGCCCATCGCCGCAGAATGGGTCCAAACAGGTGACATCCCGATCTTGTCGGCGATCTCTTCCCACGTCAGCCCTGCGGTTTTCTTGGCCGACAGGATCATTGCGGTGACATCTTCTTTGGTCATCATCTGTGTCATGGTGAGGTCTTTCATTGTTGCTCCTCCAGTGGTTATTCGTTGACGGCCCGCAGCGCAGGCGGCGCTGTTTCGGGGTCGCCCTCGGGCTCTGTTTTATCAATCCGCACGGGTGTTGGGCTGTTGGTCCCAACGGCCCCCTTTTGTCCGGCCATTTCTTTTGAACGTTTACCCAGAAACTGCACGAGGTGGTTGCGGATCGCATAGTAGTTCGGGTGCTCGATGATCTCGGTCCGGCTGCGCGGGCGCGGGATCGTGATTTCCACGCTTTCTGCGACACGCGCATACGGGCCGTTGGTCATGAGCAGGATACGGTCGGCGAGAAGGATCGCTTCATCGATATCATGCGTTATCATAAAGACTGTCTGCTCTGTCCCACTCCAGATTTTTAGCAGCTCATCCTGGATCGTCCCTCGCGTCAGCGCATCAAGTGCGCCAAAGGGCTCGTCCAGCAACAACAGCTTTGGATGGTTTGCAAATGCGCGCGCAATAGAGACGCGTTGGCGCATGCCGCCCGACAACTGGCTGGGTTTGCGATGGATAACATCGCCCTCAAGCCCGACCATCGCAAGATACTTGGTCGAATGGTCGATCACTTGCGCTTTGGTCCATTCCGGGTGCCGTGCGGCCACACCAAAGGTCACGTTCTTGAGCGTAGAAAGCCATGGCAGCAAAGAATAATTCTGGAACACGACACCGCGATCCAAGCTTGGTCCCTTCACCTCTGCGCCATCCATCACAACCACACCGGATGTCGGATCTGAGAGACCTGCAAGGATGTTCATGATTGTGGATTTGCCGCAGCCAGAGTGGCCAAGGATCACAACGAACTCGCCCTTCTCTACACCAAATGTTGCATCCTCAAAAACAGTCAGTTCGCCACCCTGTCCATCAGGGTATCGCTGGGTCATGTTTTCGACACTTAGAAACGGTTTCATATCGGTGTCCTATTCAACGTAAGCGACAGCGCGCTGCACAAAGCCAAGGGCTGCATCAAGCCCCATGCCCACGACGCCAATCATCAAGATCGAAAATATGACCGAAGTCAGGTCGAGGTTGTTCCACTCGTTCCAGACGTAATAACCAATGCCAGTACCCCCGACGAGCATCTCTGCGGCCACAATGACCAGCCAAGCGATACCAATAGAGATACGCATCCCCGTCAGAATTGTCGGTGCCGCAGCAGGTAAAATCACGGTAAAAGCGGTCTGGATCGGGTTCAGCTCATGGGTACGTGCGACATTTACCCAATCCTCACGCACACCAGCCACACCGAAAGCTGTGTTGATCAGCATCGGCCAGATAGAGCAAATAAAGATCACGAATATCGCACTTGCCTCGCTGTCTTGGATGACAAACAGCGCCAATGGCATCCATGCAAGCGGTGAAATCGGGCGCAACACCTGGATGAAGGGGTTCAGCGCTTTGTAGGCCAGCGGTGACATCCCGATCAGAAAACCCAAAGGAATGGCGATTGCCGCAGCCAAGGCATAGCCAACAAGGACACGGTAGATCGAGTACCCGATCTGGATGCCGATCCCTTTGTCGTTCGGACCTGCATCATAAAACGGATCGCTGAGTTGCTCCCACGCTTTGACCATCACCTGACTTGGCGGCGGCACGCCCGCCTTGGGCTGGCCTGCCCCTGTGAGGATTTCGTATTCCGTCAGCTCTCCCACTGCCTTTTGTGCGGGGATCGCGGCCTCCCAGATGAGGAGGCCAACGATAAGAAGTGAAACCGACAGAATTGCTGCGCGAAAATTCAAGGAAAGCGTGGGCATTTGCCTTAGCCTTTCTTGATCGCAAAGCTGTCGACATAGGCTTCGGGTTCGTTGTAATCGAACGTCTTGCCCATAATTGTATGCGACTTGTACGTCACGTCTGGCGCCTCATACCCAAGGTCTTCCATGACCTTTTTACAATCAGCGGCCAGATAGACCTGTTCCGCCACGCCCTTGTAGTCGACATCACCTTCGATATAGCCCCAGCGCTTCATCTGGGTCAGGATCCACACGCCCATTGAATGCCAAGGGAACGGGTCGAAATCGATGCGATCAGGCTCGCGCTGGACACCGCCAAGTCCGTCGGCGTAGGTGCCTGTCAGGACTTGTTCGATGACGGTTACGGGTTGGTTAAGGTAGTTCGTCGGCGCAATGGCCTCAGATATCTCTTTTCTGTTCTCAGGGGCAGAGGCGTACTGCGTGGCATCAATGATCGACTTGAGCAGCGCGCCATAAGTGTTCGGCAATTCTTGCGCAAAGGACAGGGGTGCTGCAAAGGCACAGCATGGGTGCCCTTCCCAGATCTCTTTGGTCAGCAGATGGATAAATCCGATGCCTTCGAAGACAGCACGTTGGTTGAACGGATCAGGCGAGAGATAGCCATCAAGGTTACCCGCACGCAGGTTTGCAACCATCTCGGGCGGTGGAACCACACGGATCTGGATGTCGACATCTGGATCCAAGCCAAACTCGGCCACGTAATAACGCAACAGGAAGTTGTGCATCGAAAATTCAAACGGCACGCCAAAGGTGAAACCCTTCCATTGCGACGGATCACGCTTGTCCAGATGCTCGTTGGACAACACAATCGCTTGCCCGTTGATGTTTTCAACTGCGGGCATGATGTAGGGTTCCGCGATTGAACCTGCGCCCAGCGTCATCGCCAGCGGCATCGGTGTCAGCATATGGCTTGCATCATATTCGCCATTCAGCGACTTGTCGCGCGCCACTGCCCAACCCGCCGTTTTGATGACTTGCGCGTTTAGACCGTAGCGTTCGTAAAAGCCTAAAGGCTGCGCCATGATGATTGGCGTTGCACAAGTGATCGGCACAAAACCGATATTCAGATCGGTTTTCTCGGGTGGCCCAAGATTATCTAGGATCGCAGCCTTTGCTTCATTGATGGGAAAGACAGATGCGAGTGCAGCAGCCATTGTCGTCCCGCCCATCATGCCCATGAAAGAGCGGCGGCCAATATCGCTTTGCCCAAAGACAGAGCGAACGATCGCGCTTTCGACAGCACGCTCCAGCATGCCTTCGCTGGTGGTCAGGTCGGGGCCGCCCTGTTTTTCTACGGCTGATGTGACGCATCCGGCGCAACCGCATTCCGCGCCATGGCGCAGATCGGTTTCAGATGAGTAGGGATTTCCAAGGCTTTTTACTGTCATTTCGATCACTCCTGTCAAACGTTGGGTCAATGTTCGCTCGCAGCCAATCGAAACAAAATGACCTTTCGAGTTATCTCAAAAATTAAGTTTTGCGATGAAATTCAGGGCATTGCGATGCATTCCGGCCTGTGTACGGTTACGATTTTTCGTAATTTACGAGATTTCGTATTGATGATGTGAGCGGCTCGGCCTCCGATCGCTGGATGAACAAATCAGACCGCAACATTGATTCCCGACTAGCCGGCGCAATGGGGGCAACCCTCATTCTGGACCTTAGTACCGATCGGATTTTGGCGGCCACCCCAGAGGCCATGAAACTCTTTCAGGACGATGCGTTGATCGGATCACGCTTTTCCGAATGGGTTTTGGATGATGTTCCGCATATGATCCTTTTCGTGGATGAGGTCATGTATCGCCAAACGGCGTGGACCCGCCGGATTACACTACAAACGCGAACGAAAGAACCAATCACGTGCGAGATCAACGGCCGGATCGATGAGAACACACTGATCCTGCAAATCACCGATCTTGACGCGCTTGAGCGACATGCCGAGGCGGTACGCACCGCGACAATCTACAGCGGGGGCATTCTGGAATGGCAGCGCGCACAGGCGTTCTTCTCCGAGCTTGAACAACAAAACCAGCTGATCCTGAACGCTGCTGGCGAAGGGATTTACGGGGTCAACGCGGATGGCAAAACCACCTTTGTGAACCGAGCAGCCCAAGAAATGCTAGGATGGACCAACGAAGATCTACTGGGCGAAGACATTCATACCAAAATCCACCACCACCACCTAGACGGCGAAAAATACCCTTCGCATGAATGCCCAATCTATCAATCATTCCGCTATGAACAAGTAAATCGGATCGAAGACGAGGTGTTCTGGCGCAAGGATGGCAAGCCCATCCGCGTCGAATATGTTTCGACCCCGATCTACGAGGGCCAGGTGCTTGCGGGTGCCGTTGTGATCTTTCGTGATATCACCGAACGTTGGGAAAATGAGAGAAAGCTACGCGAAGCGATGGATCAGGTGGCCGCATTGCGTGACCGCTTGGAACAAGAAAACGCCTATCTGCAAGAAGCGATCAGTATTGAACGTGCGCACCATGACGTGGTCGGCCAGTCACCTGCGATCCAGCAGATCCTCCAGCGGGTCGAAATGGTATCGCGGACACCGGCCAATGTGCTGATCACTGGCGAAAGCGGGACAGGCAAGGCGATGGTCGCGTCGGCGATCCACAACGACAGTGACAGGCGCAGGCGCCCATTGATTCATTTCAAATGCAGCTCCGTCACGTCTGACATGTTTGAACGCGAGATGTTTGGCCAAGTCCGCGGCGCATTCACCGGCGCGTTGCGTGACAAACCCGGCAAGCTAGAGCTGGCGCATGGCGGCACACTCTACTTGGACGAAGTCGCGGATATTCCGTGGGAACAGCAAGGTCAGTTGCTGGATGCATTACAAAACCGGATCGTTATTCGTTTAGGTGATGACCGCCCCAGAAGCCTCGAGCTGCGAGTCGTAGCCTCTACCAGCCGCAGTCTTGATCGTGAAGTTCAGGCAGGACGGATCAGACCAGAGTTGGTATTCTTCCTGAACGTCTTTCCAATCCACTGTACCCCGTTGCGTGAACGCCCCGATGACATCCCACTGCTTGCTGCACATTTCCTGAACCTCGCCTGCAAGCGGCTGAACCGGTCACCGCCCATCATCACCGCCGGCACGATCCGCACGTTGCAGCAATACGACTGGCCCGGAAATGTCCGCGAGCTTGCAAATGTGATCGAACGGGGGGCAATCGTGTCGCGCGCAGACAAACTGCTGATTGATATCCATCCCGCTTCGGCGCCCGCGACACGCAAAATCACGACACTGCTCAGTGAAGCCGACATCGACCAAATCCGCATTGCCAACACGATCGCGTGCCTGCAAGAAGCCAACGGTCGCGTGTCAGGACCGAACGGAGCAGCAGCGCTTTTGGGAATAAGGCCCACGACGCTGTACTCGCGGATCAAGACGCTGGGCTTAACATCTGACGATTGGGTTTAGGTTTGCCGGCTCAACTGGCTTGTGGAATACTCGACGCAAACGCCAATACCCTCGCGCCAAGCCAGTTCGTTGACCTCGCGACTGGGCTTGATGTGATGGAATTGATCGAAGCACAGGTTTTTGCACGCGCCATCGAAGAGTTCGAGACCTGGAGGGCCAATGGAATGGAAGTACTGCGCCTGTCGATCAACGTCTCGAACAAGCGACTGCTGGAGCCCGACTTCATCGAGGTTCTGATCGGGGCAAAAAAAAGCAGGTATTGAAATCGTAGTCGTCGCCGAGGGTGTCGAGGACATCCAGCAAGCCAATTTGTTGCTAAGTCTCGGATGTCAGTACCTTCGGGGTTTTGCTTTCATGAAGCCCGCTTGAGAAAGGGAAATGCGTACAACACTTGAGGATCGACTGCATCCCCTTGCCAGTCAGTATGTTGGTTTCACAAAACGGCCCTAAATATATATGGCCGTGAGCCGAATGCGCGTCAGCTTCTTGAAAATGATTCGCACGATGATGGCCCCGAGTGAGTTATCGCGGAGTCCAGTCAGTCCAAAATGAACCGCTGATATCTTGCCCCGACGTCATTTCTTCAACGGAATTATTACGCCCATATCACAGTAATAACCCATATATATCATTATGTTATATGGATAACCCCCTTACTACTAAAATATTAGTTTGACAGATCGGCAGTTCCACGCTCAAATCAGCAGGTCGGCAAAAACCGGCTCAAAACATCTCAAGGGAGGAGACAAGATGCGCAAGTATCTGCTCTCCGCAGTCGCG
>ENA-OQVM01005827-OQVM01005827.1-marine-metagenome-genome-assembly--contig:-NODE-5827-length-11566-cov-4.372356_pt1 | contig 11566 bp, 5 predicted proteins | sample MGYA00237776_ERZ505498 | MGnify/ENA primary metagenome ERZ505498 (study PRJEB26159, sample SAMN06265151) | marine metagenome | isolation source: Helgoland LTER site | place: Germany:Helgoland, sampling... | reverse complement strand
GGCCAAAAGTCGATATTCACACTTCCTTGCTTAAAAACTCCCTTATTATTGTAATGTTTCCAACCTAAATCTGCTCCATCTTTTTTCGTATTAAACCAACCTTGATAACCTGCTAGGATTTTTCCTTCTATTGAATTACTTTCACCAATAGGGTTATCTATCAACGATTGGCTATTTATTTCCGCACTCAAAAATGTTAAGAATATTAAAATTCTAAAAGTAATGCTCATAAATTAGTTTACTTTAAATTCTTCTCTCAGAATATTTAAAAATTCATCAGCATAGGTATCAGCAGACTCTACTTGAGTTCCTCTATTCCAATCGTTAAATGAGTCTAATAAAACAATTCTATTAGATCCTACTGCTCTTCTAGCAACATTGCAATGTGCTCTGAACCATTCTTCATTTTTGTCTATGACGTATGTAGGACTTCCACTATTAATTAGTTTTAAGTTTACTGATGGTGCAATGGTTGGAATATATTCTATATTATAATTTAACCATGTTTCTTTATGGTATTCCCAAGCAAGATTTACTATGCGATGAAAAAATGTATAGCGGTCATAATCATTTTGGTTTATTATAGCGTATGGAGTATGAGTTACTGCATCAATTCCATTTACAAATCTAAAATCAAATCTTAATGTCGGTGTCCATTGAGGTTGCATACCTATTAGGTATAATTCTACCCCCATAGCAGACAATTCATCTCTCATTAATTGATAAAGTGCGGCATTGTCGTTAGAATGAAGGTTGAAGCTATTAAACATGTAGACCACATTTTTACCATTAATCTTCATATAATTGGGTTGATCAAAAAAGGGAATCATTAATTTGAAATCATCCACAAACCTTTGAACTAAACCACGGTCTTCAATTCTATTATTGTTATTTAGCCCCATGTTCCCAAAATTATAGGATAGTGCAAAATTCAAATCTTGTGAGTTAGATGCAGTTTGAAGATCATTTATAAAAGTAGCATCTTGGTTATTTGCATTAGAATTATTAGCAGAACGAAATTGGAAAATAAAAAAATCTATACCAGCAGTATTTGCCTGGTTAACGTGTTGTTCATAAACAAATGGATCCGCTATGTTTCCGTTATAGATTCCAATACTTGGCTCCTCAGGAACAGTAGATCTTCTTACGAATCTTGAATATTGAGCACCTACTAAGTAATCTGATGCAACAGGTTCAATTGGTATTTCATAGTTCAATATATTGTCATCACCTGTTACAACATCGTCTTCTGTACAGGAATTAAAGATGATAACAAAGAATAAGAAATAAAGTGTTTTTAAATTTTTCATAATATTTATATTATAGTATAATTTACTCCAGCTGCAATTAAGTCATCTTCTGAATCACCATAAAAATGATTTGCAAAATCTTGATTGTATTCAGGAACTAAATTTTCCCAAATTATTGGTGTGTAAGGTTTATTCATCTTAATCATATTATACATAGAATTACCACTTTGATAGCCTGTAACAGCATTTGGCAAATTTGATATTGCTTCCTGAAGGGCTTGACCATTCAAAACAGATTCTGATACTGGAGGATATATCATTCTTTCTGGTAATGCTGCGTAGTCTAAACCAGTGGATCCATCAGGATTGAAATGATCTATTAATGGCAATCTTCTTGTTCTTTTTTGCATACACCAGATATCATGTCCTTGGTTAAAACTTGCTAACCAACGTTGTCTTGCTATTTTGTCAAAAGAGTCTGATGAAATGCCACTCGTTACCAAAGAATATAATCCTCTATCTCCTTGACTAGATGTTCCCCATTTAATACCATCTTTCTCTTTGTATGCTGCAGATCCGTTAACTTCGTATTGTTCAAATGATGCGTCTATTCCATCATAATAATATTCCTCCGCACTCCTTGAACCTCCCCAGCCCAATAATTTAGCTTCTGATTTTATGAAGTTGGTTTCAGCATTTGTAATGATATTAAAAGACATATTTTCGGTCATAAATAATTCTTCTTTGAGTTTGCTAAATCTATCAGTAGATATACCGCTAAGAATATTATCAAATCCATTTAAATTCCAACCATCTACAACACCATTTCCACCAAGTGGCCTCCCAAAATAAGGTAATTCATATTGTACTGTAATTAATTCGGTTTGCGAACCTGATCTATAAACTTGATCCGTTATGAGTATTGGTTGAGTAGAGGGTTCTATTAATTTATATAATCTAGGATCTGAATAGGTTTTTAAATTCAATAGAAAATGAAAATTAATGTAAGGAATAACATCATTACTCGCTTGAACAAACATATATCTTGTGTAGTTATATGACCAATTCTCTTGAGAAATACCCCATTTCATTGTTACATTTTCATCATTTGAATTTATAAGGTTGTTTTCGTTTACCATTGCATCAGATCCATGTTGTTGAGCTAAAGAAGGAAACCCCTCAGATATGCGTAGAGCAATTTTTAAACGAAGTGTATTGGCAAATTTTTTCCATTTAACTAAATCTCCATTAAATATGGGATCTTCAGATAAAACATCTCCAGAAGGATTTATATTATTTGACGCTTCCTCAAGTTCAGAGAGTATACTCGTGTAAATTAGTTCTTCTGAATCATATCTAGCTGAACTTGCTCCAGATAATGCTTCTTCATAAGGGACTGGCCCAAAAGTAGAAACCATAACTGAAAAAACATAGCTTTTCCAAATTTTAGCAATGTAAGTTCTATTTATATAATCAGGGTTGTCAGAAAAGTTGTCAATTATTTCTTGATTATTTTTTAAAATATTTACATAGAATTTTCTCCAATGGACGTCAAGGGTACTTTCTTGATAAAAGAATCTACTAAATTGCCCTCCTTTACCACCATAATAACTGGCATATGTATTAAATATTTGATCATTCATTACACCGCCTACTAGATCTAGAGTATTTTTTACAACACCAGCAAAAACTTCTTCAGGTGTGGCATCATTAAACTTATATTCATTTGTGTTTATTTCTTCAAAATCCGAAGAACAAGATGAAAAAATTAGTATTGTGATTAAAAATAATTTGATGACTAAATTGTTGTTTTTCATAATTTTAGTATTAGAAACTTATGTTTAAATTAACTCCAACGGTTCTAGTTGGCAGAAATGAACCAAACTCAATTCCTTGACCGTTTCCAGAGGTAGTTCCTGCTTCTGGATCTAATCCTTGAGGTGTATTTCTGAAAATTGTCCATAAGTCTCTACCAACAATTGAGAGTTTTAAGTGTTTGATGTTTTTTAGTTTTTGTAAAATTCTACCCCGAAATGTGTAGCCAAAAACAACCTCTCTTATCTTAACAAACGAAGCATCATAAACAAATCTAGATTGATCATTTATTCCATCAAAACCATATAATTGAGGACTTAACCAAATATTCGAATACATAATATTCCCTTCCGAGTCTCTTTGTGCTACCCAGTTCCCGTTATCATCTTGAACGCCAATGGCAGATCCTTCGTAAGTTCTACCCTTGGCTCTTTGAGAATCACCATAAGAATTTCCAAATAAACCTGTTCCAGATCTTTCGTTATTATTTTCTCCTAAAACCAGTGTTGAAAACAAATAATCTTCCCTACCTGTTAAAGTTTCGGCATGAACTCCATAATTATTTGATTTTACCATAGTTGCCGAAAATAATTCTCCACCCATCCTAACATCTAAAAGAACATTAAGGCTAAATCCTTTAAAGGAGAATGCATTTCTAATACTTCCAATCCAATCAGGCTGAGCATTTCCTAATAGTTGATCATTTTCCCAACGTGCTCTTCCATTAGGAAAAACTAATGGTGTACCACTTTCTGGATCTCTCGCTTGAGCATTACCCCTTATATTTCCAAATGGTTCACCTACTTCAGCAAAGACTCCAACATTAAACCAATTTCTCAGGAGTAATCTGTCAGTTCCAGGAGATAAGGATAATACGTTAGATTCGTTTTTTGACCAGTTAACGTCTGTTTTCCACTTGAATTGTTTATCAAATATTTTAGTAGATAAAAAGAGCTCTATACCCTTATTTTCAATTTCTCCTGCGTTAATAAATTTAGAGATAAAACCTGATGTAGGAGTCACACGAACAGGAATGATTTGATCGTTTGTTGAAGATTGGTAGATGGTAGCATCCAATGTTATTTTTTTGTTGAAAAACTCTAATTCTAATCCAAGTTCTTTAGAGTTTGTTAATTCTGGTTTAAGGTCAGGATTATTTCTTTGTGATTGAAGAGCAAACCATTGGGTATCGTTGTAGTTTCCGCCTTCTATATAGTTATTAGCTATCCTATCAAAAGATGTATCACTTCCAACCTGAGCAAAAGATGCTCTAATTTTTCCATAGTTAAGAAAACTGCTAGAGGGTAATAAGTTTGTGAAAATAGTAGTAGCCCCAACAGATGGATAAAAATAAGAATTATTGTCTAAGGGTAGTGTAGATGACCAATCGTTTCTACCGGTAATATCAACATAATAGGTGTCTTTTAAGCCAATAGAAAGCGAGCTGAAAACAGAATTAATTGTTTTGTTGTTGGGTAAGTAAACTGTTGGTGAAAACTCATCACCATTAGATATATCTATAATATCACGTTCTAATATAGAATTAGCTGTAATTCTTTTACCCGAAGTTCTTAAGTCAAATTTATTGACACCTAAAAGGGTTGCTAAAGAAAAATCATTTATTTTAGTAGTATAATTCAGTATGGCCTCATAATTCCAATTTTTTCGATTTACCTTAACTTCTCTGTAAAGTCCATTTGGATCAAAAGCAGCCCCCAAATTATTAAATTCAAATCTATCAACTTTATTAATGGAACCGTTAATTCGAGACCTTAAACTTAAACCTTCAATAATTTTCCAATCTAAAGTTAAATTTGCAACAACTCTATTGAGTTCGTCTTGATTGGTGTTTTCATAAATATTCCAATAAGGGTTATTAAACTCTCCTTGATAATTAAATGCTTCGTTATTTTCATCCTTGTAAGGATTTAAATTCGCTTTTGACATATTAGGTAACATCCAAATATAATTACTCGCTGGATTACGGTTACTTCCGTTTTGATAAAGCCTGTTAGTAACGCGCTGATTTACATATCGTAAGCTTGTATTTAATTTCAAATTTTCTAAAATATCACTAGAAAATCGAAGTGCAACATTATTTCTATTAATTTTTTCCATTCTATCTATTACATGGTCTCCCAGTGTGTTAGCATATGAAAATCTGATGGTGTTTTTTTTTCCAGCTTTTGAAAATGCGAAGGTGTTGGTTGAAACAGTTCCAACTTTATATAATTCTTTTACATTGTTAGTATTAGCGGCATATGGGCCAACGGTTCCATTATAATCTAGAACTTGTTGCCCTAAAAAGGGCATTCCGTAAGCTCTTCTATAGTTTCCAACAATAGGTAATCCTGTTTCGGTATCTACTGGTCTTCCACCAGTTACAGTTCTACCGTTATCTCCTGCACCATAGACATATTGGTAGTAGGGATACTCCCTGTTAGAAGTAACAGAGAAATTAGAATTAATATTAACACGAATTTTTGCTTTATCTTTTTTATTTGCTTGTTTTGTAGTAATTAAAACTACTCCGTTTGAAGCTCTAGAGCCGTAAAGAGCAGATGCATTTGCTCCCTTTAGTACTTGAAGCGAAGCTATATCATCAGGGTTAATTGTAGATAATGGACTACCCAAGTCTAAATCATCTCCTCCATTCCATACAGAAACTCCTGCGTCTCCGGGATTGCTATCTAAGGGTACACCATCGATAACATATAGTGGTTGATTATCACCAGTAATAGAAGTTAGACCTCTAATTACTACTCTGGTTGTTCCTGTTGGAGTTGATGAACTTACTATTTGAACACCAGAAGCTTTACCTGCTAGTGCATTTAAAACATTTGTTGATCTGGCCTCTGTTAAATCCTCTGTTTCTACTTTTTGAGTTGAATAGGATAAAGATTTTTTTTCTCTTTTTATTCCCAAAGCGGTAATTACAATGGCATCAAGCTGTTCTGCTAATTCTTCTAATATAACATCTATTTCTTTTAAATTTTGATCAAATTTAACTTCTTTAGTTTCAAAACCTAAATAACTAAATTGTAGAATACCTATTGTTATTTCCTTGGTATTTAGTTCATAGTTTCCGTCAAGATCTGTTGATGAACCGAGAGTTGATCCTTTAATCAAAATAGTTACGCCTAACAAAGGCTCTCCAGACTTATCTGTGACTTTTCCTTTAACTATATTTTTTTGAGAGAAAACAAAAAAAGGTAGTAGAAAAAGTAATATGCAATATTGGAATTTATTCATAGATTAAGTTTTTTAGAGTTACCTAATTGATATTTGAAACAAATAAATACAACTTCATTAATTTAAAATTAATATTTACTTAATTCTTGATATTAAATTGAACTAAGGAAATAGGAATTGTATTAGAATTCCTATTTAAAGATTTAGTTTTTTATTTTATCTAATTTATTAGTAGTTTTTTAGAAAAATAATTTCCTGAAGATTTACCTATTAAAATATACACTCCAGTTTTTAGTTGATTTACTTTTATTGTTGCTGTTTTACTCACATTTTTCATCTCCATTACACTTACTCCTAAAATAGTAAATAATTTTACAGACAAGTTTTCATCCAAGTCATGATTTATTTCTATGGTTTTTGAATCAGTATTCATATAAACAGACACATAAGATTTTAGTACTTCATCTAAAGCTAAAGTAAACCCAGAATTCCAGGATCCAGCATCATTCCCATCAGATCCAAAATTGATTGGGCTGTCTGTTCCCTCATCTACTGTATTGTATTCTACATATCCAGAAGTTGCATTAAATGTTAGGTTAGATGCTGACAAATCTGCAGTAGTTATGGATGTTGAGAACACATCATTTCCTCCGTTACCTATTGAAACTAAAACGGGTTCAATTTTTTGAGTAAGGGAGTTGTTTAATGTAAGTTCTACAGCTGAAGGTCCTCCGATATCTGAAGCAGCTGTTCCATTTCCATCGCTTACATTGTTTCCATAGATTAGGGAGTTGGTAATCGTAAAAGGTCTAGCGCCTTCTATTCGAATTCCACCCCCTGTAGATTGATTTAAACTTGTATAAGTTACACTATTATTAAAAATAGTAGTATTTGTTATGCTACTGTTAGCATTAGTACCTCCTAAATAAAGGGCTCCACCACCATTACTAGATACGGTGTTATTCACAAAAGTACTGGTATCTAAAACGAAATCTACATTATTACCTGTTACCGCAATTGCACCACCTCTAGTTGCGGAGTTTCCGTTAAAAAGAGATCCAGAGATATTTACATTTACAGAGATTGCTGCGACTATAGCCCCTCCTTTATCTGATGATGTATTATTTTCAAAAACACAATCTGTTATAGTTAAACTTCCATTGGCAGAATATATGGCACCACCACCAGCAACATTAGTTACAGAATTTCCAGTGAAGGTACAGTTCTCAAAGGTAGCTGTAGCTCCTGCGTTGTTATTGAAGAAGACACCACCGCCAGCAAGGGTTGTATTGTTACCTGAAAAAGTAAGATTTTTAAAGGTTACATTAGCAGAGCTTGCTCCATTGATTGTAAATAATCTTGCTGTACCTCCATTTCCTTCTAGAGTTGAACTTGCATCTAAACCTTCTATTGTAAATGCAAAACTTTTAGAGGTAAGATTTATTCCTTCTAGCGAAATGGTTCCTATAATGATAAGTTTATCGTCTTCAGAGTTTACATTAGTCATGGCTGTTCCAAAGTTTCCAAATGCATTTGATTCACTTGTACCGTCCATTGTACCTGCTCCTGTTGCTGAAACATATATAACTTGAGTAGGTGATTGGTAATCATTTGTTTGAACAGTATTGGAAGCTGGTGAAGTTCCAATTAAGTTCGTTGCTTTTATTCTGTAAAAATAGTTTTCTTGATCTAACTCTGTATCTGTGTAAGTTTCTGTATTGGCTGGTAGTGTAGCTATTGTTACAAAATCTGTTCCATTAGCTGAACGTTCTAGAATATAATTTTCTTCTTCAATAGAAACATCATGCCATGTAAGTTGTACATACTTTTCTTCATCTGTATACACATAATCATTTGGGAACAAATTTCCTGGTGTATCAGGTAATACTCCATGTGTAATTCTATCTTGAAATTGAGAGTTATATAAAGATTGAATTAATAAATTTTCTCCGGTTCCTTCTATATAGCCTTCTGGGTGGTTAAATGGACCAGCATTATTTACAGTTGCATTACAACCAATTGCGTAATTTTGACCAACTGGTGGTTTTTGAATAGCTATTTGGTTATTTGGGGCATCAATATTCCATGCTACTCCATTGGTTAAAGTCCATCCATGACCTGTTCCATAACTTCCTCTATTGTGCAATCCTAAAATACCCGTTGCATTGGTGTTTGTCCACGAAATATTATCCCAAAGTATTCCTTGTCCCCAGCGTCTATGAGACTCAGATCTAGTATAATCTCCACTGGATGAGCAATTGGTAAAAACAATTCCATTAACATCACTTGCTCCATTAGCAACAAATGTATGCCTTCCATCATGTCCTGTACAATTCTCAAAAAGGATATTATTACAATAATCAGTTACTTCAAAATTATATCGCCATCCTCCAGAAATCGGACCATGCATTTCTAATACTTTGGCGTCTACTACAGAACAACGAGTAGCTTCATCAAACTTTACTCCTTGGTCACTTACTCTTAAAATTGTGACTCCTTTTACCCAAGAGTTATCTACGCCGATCATGTTTATACCTGTTTTGACATGGTTTCTTCCTGTTACTCCAGATGATTCTACAAATATTCTAAGATTTTCAATCCCACACTCTTTTAATTGACTATTTCCATTGTAAGTATAGACATAGGATTGAGATAAAGACCTATCTAATTTGTCATAGATGGGTGTGGCCACTTGAATTTTATTTCCATCTATATTTGTAATGTGTCTATTGAAAATTAAATTGATTTCACCAGGTTTCCAAGGAGCATCGCTTCCTGTTCCACCATTATCAACTGATGCTAACCAAGCTTCAGTACTAGGTTGTTTTATGATAATATTGTCACCAATATTATAAACAGATGCATCTGCAACTTCAAAAGTTCTGCTACCAGCCGGTAGGTATGGGCTAATGATATTTTGTCTAGTTCCTGTAACCTGTCCTCCAAAACCACTTTTGTTATTCGTGCCAATTCTAATTAGTGTTCGTTCAACAGGAATATTTCCTACCCCTTTAATTATTGTATTTAGTGAAGGATTTTCGCCATCACCAGAACCACGGATAACAACACCACCTTTATTTACTATCAGTTGACCACTAACTGGATATTCACCTGGAAGTAATAGCAATGCACCTCTATGTCCGTCTTCATTTAATGGGAATGCTTCTACCTCGTCTATCGCTGCTTGAATATGAGTTGTGTTATCACCAGAAATTGGGCTTATTTCTAAAACAACTTCGATATTTGGCAAAGGTTCTTCACCATTTTTGTAACCGACGTAACTGAAATCAGGAATATGATTACCCTCTTCATCTGATATATAAACTAATTGATTTGAATCGTTGTAGAAAAGTATAGAGGATTCATATTGAGCCTTAGCGGAAATAGTAACCAGCGTCATAAAACAAATTATTGTAATTCTTATGAGTGTATTAATTTTCATAGTCGTTTTAATTACTTTTAAAGAATTAATATAAATAAACATCACCAGTTTTTTTACCATGTAATAAATTATTTAAAAAGTTGTCACCTCTAATCTACTTGCAAATTTATCTGTTAAAATACGAATTGCTTTTATTTTGAGGAATTGTTTCATTTTTTTAAAAACAAAACAGGAACTGTATTAAAATTCCTGTTTATAATTAGTTTTTTATTTTATCTAATTGATTAGTAATTTTTTAGAAAAATACTTTCCCGAAGATTTTCCTACTAGAATATACACTCCAGTTTTTAGTTGATTTACGTTTAATGTTGCTGTTTTGCTTACATTTTTCACCTCCATTACACTCGAGCCTAAAATAGTAAATAATTTTACAGATAAACTTTGATCCAAGTCATGATTTATTTCTATGGTTTTTGAATCAGTATTCATGTAAACAGATACATTAGATTTTAGTACTTCATCTAAAGCTAAAGTAAACCCAGAATTCCAAGCACCTACATCATTTCCATCAGAGCCAAAATCGATTGGGCTGTCTGTTCCCTCATCTACTGTATTGTATTCTACATATCCAGAAGTTGCATTAAATGTTAGGTTAGATTCAGATAAGTTTGCTGGAGTACCACCACCACCTTTAATCCCAGTAATAGAACCGGTTCCTTCATCTTGATTGTCTATATTGGTACTAATCCATTGTGCTATAGAGGTATTAAATGTTTGTATTCCGTTAGGACCTGATCCCCAGTCTGCTGGTGAACCCTCACCGTTATTTGTTTTATTATCGTAAAACAAACTATTGGTTACAGTTGTTGTACCATTATCTGTTCTTATAGTCGCATAATCTTGGTTATTAGGGAGCCCAATTCTATTTTGAAAAAATGTACAATTTGTGATACTATTTGTACTACTAGCACCTGCAACGTATAAAGCAGCCCCACCAGAAGCCCCACTAGTATTGGTTGTTGCATTATCATAAAAAGTAGAACCTGTTATGGTAAAATCTGCATTAAGTACATAAATAGCCCCTCCCTTAGTAGGTACAGAATTACTTTTAAATAGTGTATTTGTAATTGTAATTGTTCCAGATTGCCCAAAAATAGCACCTGCCTCGTCTGAAGAACTGTTGCTGTCAAAAGTTGAGTTTGTAATATTTAAAGTTCCATTGGCAAACCAGATGGCACCACCTCCCGCATTATTAGTTACAGAATTTCCAGTAAAGGTGCAGTTTTCAAAAGTGGCTGTGGCTCCTGCTGCGTTGTTGAAAAAGACACTACCTCCAGCAAGTGTGGTATTATTATTTAAAAATGTAAGATTCTTGAAGGTTACATTAGCAGACGTTGCTCCATTGATTGTGAATAGTCTACTTGAACTAGTCAAACTTAAGACTGAATTGGTGTTCAAGCCTTCAATTGTAAATCCAAAACTTTTAGAATTAAGGTTTTGTCCATTCGGTGAAATGGTTCCAATAATGATTAGCCTATCACCTTCGGAGGTAATTTGATTCATAGCATTTCCAAAGTTTCCTAACGGACTGGATTCGCTAGTACCATCCCCACCTCCCGTTGCTGATACATAAACTGTTGTTTGTGCAAAAGCTGAAAAGCCAATCGATATGGTTAATAAAAAGTTTAATAAAGTAATTTTTTTCATGGTATGAAATTAAAGTTAATATTTGTTTAGTCTTTTATCTTAGGTTATAGTAACTAAAAATACGTTAAAATTTAGAGTAGTCAAAACCATTGTTAAATAGCTGTAGTTGGACCCATCTTTGTAATTTTAAAACTTGTTAAAATTTGAATTTAATCAAACATTCCAAACCCATCTCCAGGATCATCACCGGGACCGGATTGTGCTTGTGCTTTCTGAGGAT
>ENA-OQVM01005821-OQVM01005821.1-marine-metagenome-genome-assembly--contig:-NODE-5821-length-11575-cov-15.009306_pt1 | contig 11575 bp, 16 predicted proteins | sample MGYA00237776_ERZ505498 | MGnify/ENA primary metagenome ERZ505498 (study PRJEB26159, sample SAMN06265151) | marine metagenome | isolation source: Helgoland LTER site | place: Germany:Helgoland, sampling... | reverse complement strand
TCCTAACAAAATTCCTAGAGTTAAAAAAATCCATGAAATTAATACCCATTTTTTTATGTGGGATGCCCATTTTTTTGTAACAATATTTAAGGTTGTTGCAGCCAAAACGGATGAAAAAATAATTGATGAACCTACATACCCTAAATATAAAATTGGTGGATGAATTGCTAAAGCTGGATCTTGTAGTATTGGGTTAAGCCCCAATCCTTCTGATGGTACAGGATAAATGTGATTAAAGGGATTTGATGTTTTTATCAAAAAAATAAAAAAACCAATAATAATAATCTGCTGAAATACTAAGGTTAGCACTCTATACTTTACAGGTTGATTTTTAGTTCTTATTAAAAAAATTAGAATAAACAGTGTTAAAACAAGCAACCATAATAATAAGCTTCCTTCGTGATTGCCCCAAGTTCCAGCAATTTTATAAAAAAAAGGTTTTGTTGTGTGCGAATGATTAAAAACAGTCTCATTACTAAAATCAGAAACAACAAATGAAGAAACTAAACATAAAAAGCTAATTACAACTAAAAAAAATTGTAAAAATGTAAATGATAAAATTTTAGTATCTAGTAGTTTAGAATTTCTAAAATTTTTTGCAGAAAAATATAAAAGGACTAATCCAAAAAAAAGTCCAAGAAGTAATGAGTAATTTCCAATAACGCTAAATAGCATTTTACTTTTCTCCAAGTGCCTCTTTTACTTCTGGAGGCATATAGTTTTCATCATGCTTTGCTAAAATTTTAGTAGCAGAAAAGAAATTTCTATCTTTTAAAAAACCTTCTGCAACCACACCTTTTTCTTCCTCAAAAAGATTTGGAATTGCTCCTGAATAAGTAACATTTATTTCATTTTTAAAATCTGTAATTATGAATTTGACTTCACTAGATTTTATTGAAATAGAATTTTTTTTTACCATACCACCTACTCTAATTTTTTTTTTATCTAATTCAGACAACGCTTTAATCTCCGAGGGAGACTGGAAGTATACGACATTTTCTTCGAGTGATTTTAAAACGAGGAATACTGTTAAAATTAAAGTAATTAAAATAAGTGCTACAAACAAAAATCTTAATTTAACTTTACGACCATACATGGTTTAAAAGTTAATTATTTGTGACGTTAGCTAAAATTTCTTTGTTTATTCTTTGTGATTTCGCAGATTTAGCTTTTTCAGAATTTAGAGATCCAAATTTAGCTACAAATTTATTCTGTTCCTTAATAAATTGAACTTTTGTAATCAAGTATAATGCTGAAAAACTAAAAAGTGTAAAACTGAAAGCAGACAATACGTAAACTCCGTATCCGTTCATAAAAAGTAATTCATTTATCATAGTCTATCTAAGCCTTTATTTTTAATTTTTATCAGTTCTGTATTATATTTCATTAAAAAAATTAGCAATGAAAAAAGAGCAAATGCCGCAGTCATTATCAGTAAAGGAAAAAGCATAGATGAATGAATTGAGCTTTTTGATAAAATGTTAATGGATGCTGGTTGATGCAGTGTGTTCCACCAATCTACAGAGTATTTAATGATTGGAACATTAACTATTCCTATTATTGTAATAAATGTTGTGATCTTAAAAACCTTTTCTTCATTTTCATAAATTCTCCATGAAATTAAATACATTGCATAAAAGAGTGCCAATATTAACATTGAAGTAATTCGGGCATCCCAAGCCCACCAAGTTCCCCAGGTTGGTTTTCCCCAGATAGAACCTGTAACTAATGCAATAATATTAAAAACAAAACCTGAGGGTGCCAAACTTTTTGCAATTAAAAAAAAATTCTTATTTTTAAAAATAAATCCACTAATTGATAAAAAAGTAATGGATGAAAAAATACCTAAAGAAATCCAAGCAGCAGGAACATGTACATACATAATTCTAACAGCATCACTTTGTTTATAATCTTCAGGAGACAAGATTAATGCTTCCATCAACCCTATAGAAAGTACAATCACAAATAATAACAAAATATATTTTGGAGCTTTTGAGGTTATTTGAAAAATTTTATTAGGTTGAAAAAGTTTAAACATATTTAATCTAAGATTTTTAATGATGTTTATTATGAAAAGGATTTCCGATCAAGAATGCAGAGGGAGATAATAATTTGAAATTAACGTTTAACATCCTTGATCAGAATATGGATTAAATATACTTAATTTATATGGCTTAGATTTGAGCTAAATGTGTTTGAAAAATGATAAGCTTAGTTGGACATCTTAAAATAACTAGAGCCCTTTTTTCCTGAAAAAATCTCTTCAATTAATGGGTGCTTTATTGGCTCATCAGAGTCGTCCATCAGAAGATTTTGTTCTGAAACATAAGCTTCATAAGTTATTTCGTCATTTTCAGCTAATAAATGATAAAAAGGCTGATCTTTTCTTGGTCTCACATTTTTTGGGATAGATTGATACCATTCTTCAGAATTGTTAAATTCAAAATCTACATCATATATTACACCTCTGAATTCGAAGTGTTTATGTTTTACAATATCTCCAATTGAGAATTTTGCTTTTTGAATTGGCATTGCTATTAGTATGGGTATTTAAAAATAAAAATCAATGGTAAAAATATTAATGTTTTGTGATGTGGCAAATATGTTAGTATCTTTTAAGTGAATAAATCTTTTTTAAAATTTGTTACAGATTTTGGTCCATTAGCTATATTTTTTTTCTATTACTACAATAGTGATAAAAATTTATCAGTTGCTATTCCTCCACTTATAGTTGCAACTTTAATTGCTTTAGGTGTTGTTTGGTTTTTTGAAAAAAAAATACCTATGATGCCATTAATAAGTGGTATTTTAATTACATTTTTTGGTGGTCTTACAATTTATTTTAATGATCCAATATTTATTTATGTAAAACCAACGATTATAAATATTTTATTTGCTCTTGCTCTATTTTTTGGAAAATATTTTACCAAAGAGCCCGTTCTAAAAAAAATTATGGGTAAATCAATTCCACTTTCAGATTTAGGATGGGAATTACTAAACAAAAGATGGATGTTTTTTTTCTTTGGTCTTGCAATATTAAATGAATGTGTATGGAGAACTCAAACTGAAGAGTTTTGGGTAAACTTTAAAGTATGGGGAATGCTACCAATAACCATAATTTTTACAGGTTTTCAGATACCATTAATCAATAAACATAAAATGGATGCCCAGTAACTTAAAACTAGTAGTCAATAATCCGCATAAACAAATAGAAGAAAAACAATTTTTTGAAAAAGAGGAGCTTAAAGTTATCTTGGATTTATACGCAAAAATGGTCTCGGAAGGATCGTGGAAAGATTATGGTTTAAGTATATCAAGCAAACAAGTTAGCTTTAGTGTCTTTAGAAATGCAGCAGAAAACGCTTTATATAAAATTTGTAAAAACTTTAAACCCAAAAACAAAAATCTTAAATATTTAATAACAGATACTACTGGTAAAATACTTAAAAACTCTTTTGATCTTAAATCTCTTTTAAAAAATACTAACTGGAAAAAACTTTAAAGCTATTTAATTATCTTCTTTGACCAAATAATCTAAGCAACATTATAAATAAATTTATAAAGTCTAAGTAAAGAGTAAGAGCACCCATCACAGCTTTTTTACCCATCACTTCACCTGTATCACTTACAGCATACATGTTTTTAATTTTTTGAGTATCATAAGCTGTTAAGCCCACAAAAATTAAAACTCCTAAGATTGATATCACAAAATACATCATTGAAGATTGCATGAAGATATTAACGATTGATGCAATAATAATTCCAATTAATCCCATCATTAAGAATGAGCCTAGCTTTGTTAAATCTCTTTTAGTTGTGTAACCATAAATGCTCATCGCACCAAAAGTTGCTGAGCAGATAAAGAAAACTCTTGTTACACTCATGCCTGTGTAAACTAATAAAATTGAAGATAATGATAAACCCATTAATCCTGCAAAAACCCAAAACGTTGTTTGAGCTTTTGAAGCACTCATTTTATTAATTCCAAAACTCATATAAAAAACTATTCCTAAAGGCGCCAACATTACAAGCCATTTTAGTCCAGACATATAAATTGCATTACCAATTGATGTTAGACCCACAATAGATCCTGCATCATTTGTAACCACTGACATTTTGAATGTTAGAAGTGCAACTATTCCTGTTAATAAAATTCCAGTTGCCATGTAATTATAAACTTTTAACATGTAGGCTCTTAAGCCCTCATCCATTACAACTGCTGTTTGTTGAGCTGCTTTAGCTCTGTTTAATATTCCGTTTTTATCAAATTCCATAATGACTTACATATAATAGTCTTTTACTAATTATTCAAGATACCTTAAAAGATTAAAAATATCCAAATTAGAGAAAAAGCATAATGAATTATAAAAAACTAGGTAATACTGATCTTGATGTAAGCACAATTTGTCTCGGTACCATGACTTGGGGTGAACAAAACACTCAAGAAGAAGGTTTTGAGCAAATGGATTATGCTCTAGATCAAGGTATAAATTTTTGGGATACAGCAGAACTATATGCTGTGCCACCAAGAGAAGAAACTTATGGTCATACAGAAATCATAATTGGTAACTGGTTTAAGCAATCCAAAAAAAGAGACAAGGTTATTTTAGCATCAAAAGTTGCTGGACCTATGAGAGCTTATTTAAGAGGTGGTGGAAATAACTATGGCTTAGATAAAATGACTGAAGCAGTTAATGACAGCTTAAAAAGATTACAAACAGATTACATTGATCTCTACCAACTTCACTGGCCTGAAAGAAATACAAATATGTTTGGTCGTCTTGGATATGAACATAAAGAAAATGGAGAATGGAATAAATTTGAAGATGTGCTTGGAAACCTTAAAAGATTTGTGGATGCTGGAAAAATAAGGGAGATAGGATTATCAAATGAAACTCCATGGGGTGTTTCAAAATATCTGGAACTCTCAAAAGAAAAAAAACTTCCAAGGATGATGTCTATTCAAAATCCATATAGTTTATTAAATAGAACTTATGAAGTTGGTTTAGCCGAAATATCAATTAGAGACGAAATAGGACTTTTAGCATATTCACCATTAGCTAGCGGCTACTTGTCTGGAAAATACAGAAACAATCAACTGCCAAAAAATTCTAGGATTGAAAGAGATCCTAATTTTTGGACAAGATATGCAAAACCTAATACAGAAAAAGCAGTTGATGCTTATTATGAAATAGCTAACAAACATGGTCTTGATTTAGCTCAAATGTCTTTAAAATTTTTAGAAATTCAACCATTTGTTACCTCTGTTATTATTGGTGCAACGACAATGGAGCAGTTGAAAACAAATATAGAAAGTGTAAACATAAATTTATCTGATGATGTCATTAAAGAAATTAATAACGTTCAAACAATTTATCCAAACCCATGTCCATAATTAAGAAAATTTTACTAATTTTACCAATAATTTTTATTGGTTTTTACAGTCAACTATCTGCAGAAGAAGTAAAAAAAATTGGTAAATATAAAGATTGGGAATCAATGGTTGTAACTGAAGCTACTGGTAAAGTTTGTTTTGCACAATCTTCGCCTATCTTGCAGGCTCCAAAATCAAATAAAAGAGATGCCAAATTATTTATTGCTTTTAGACCTGCTGAAAAAATTATAGATGAGGTAAGTGTTACTGCGGGCTATGAATTTAACAACAATAACTCTGTAACCGCAACTTCTGGCAAAAATAAATTCAAATTTGATATAAAAGAGCAAGGTTTTGCTTGGATTGCAGATACCAAAGTTGAATTTAGAATGATTAGCAGAATGAAAAAGGGATCCAGAATTATGATAACTGGTTACAATGAAAAAGGTTCTCAAACTATCGACCACTATTCTTTGCTAGGCTTTACCAAAGCTTACAACGCTACAAAAAAAGCTTGTAGTTAATTTAATGAAATCAAAAAAGAAAATTGTTCTAGCTTACTCTGGAGGCCTTGATACCTCTATAATTTTAAAATGGCTCCAAGAAAATTATGATGCAGAAGTAATTTGTTACACCGCTGATGTGGGTCAAGAAATTGATAGAAAAAAAATTATTACTAATGCAAAAAAATTCGGAGTTAAAAATATTATAATCAAAGATTTAAAAGATACATTTGTGAAAGATTATGTGTATCCAATGATCAGAGGTCATGCAATTTATGAAGGTGTTTATTTATTAGGTACATCCATAGCGAGACCACTAATTGCTAAAGATCAAATAAGAGTTGCTAAAAAATTTAATGCTTATGCAGTTTCGCATGGTGCAACTGGTAAAGGAAATGACCAGGTTAGATTTGAATTGGGATACCATTATTTTGGACCTAAAATAAAGATAATTGCTCCGTGGAGAATTTGGAAGCTAAAATCTCGAACTGATTTAATTAATTATGCAAAAAAACATGGAATAGACATTCCAAAAGATAAAAAAGGAGCTCCCCCCTTTTCAGTTGATGATAATTTATTTCATACATCAACCGAGGGTAAAATTTTAGAGAACCCAAAAAATTCTGCTCCTGAATTTATATTCCAAAGAACTACTTCACCTGAAAAGGCACCTAACAAACCAAGCTTTGTTACAATCAATTTTAAAAACAGTGATCCAATTGGAATTAATGGAAAAAAATTATCACCTTCAAAATTATTAGAAAAACTAAATCTGCTTGCGGGTAAAAATGGAATTGGAAGAGTAGACTTAGTAGAGAATAGATTTATTGGAATAAAATCTAGAGGAGTATACGAAACACCAGGTGGAACATTATTAATTCACGCTCATAGAGCCATCGAGTCTGTAACTTTAGATAAAGAAACTATGCACAAAAAAGATCAAATAATGCCAAGATATGCTGAACTTATCTATAATGGTTATTGGGACTCAAAAGAAAGATTTAAACTTCAAAAAATTGTAGATCTTAAAAAGAATAAGGTAAATGGCTCAGTTAAACTCAAACTTTATAAAGGAAATGTAATTATAGAATCTAGACAAACTAAAAGCACTGCTTACTCTATGAAAAAAGTTTCTTTTGAGGAAAACAAAACATTTAATAAATCAAATGTAGAGAGATTTATTAATTATCACAAAAAAAAACTTCGTTCTTAAATTAATGAAAATAAACATTTTTGCAGATACCATTTGTGGATGGTGTTTTATTGGACATACAAACTTAAATAATGCCTTAAAAAAATTTTCTAATATAAAATTTGATATTAAGCATGTACCTTTTCAATTAAATCCCGACATGCCAACTGAAGGAATTTCTCGAGAAAAATATCTTGAAATAAAATTTGGTGGAAAAGATTATGCTGCTCCCATGTATGAAAATATGAGGTTAAAAGCAAAAGAGTCTGGCATGAATTTTAATTTGGATAAAATAAATAAAACTCCAAACACTGTTCTTTCTCATTTACTTATTATTTTAAGTGAACGATTTAATTTAGGAAATGAAATTAAAGAAAAAATATATCAATCATATTTTATTGACGGACTTGATATTGGAAATTTAGATATTTTAATTAAAATTGCTAAACAAAATAATATTCCTGAAAAAGAATTTAAAGACTTTATTAATGAAAAAAATATTGAACTTGTAAATTCAAAAATATCTGACGCTAGAGAAAAAAATATTAATGGTGTTCCTTTTTTTGAGATAGGAAAAGATTTTATTTCAGGTGCCCAAAGCTCTAGCCAATTAGAAAGCGTTATTAAAGCAAATTTAAACTAGTATTTAGGACAATTTGACATTTGTTATAATCTTTAAAGATTATAACTTAATATTATGGAATCGCTAAAAAACTGGATGGTAGATGCTGCAAATATATTGTTTGATGACAGCAAAAATGATCTTAGATCTTTACCAAGATCTGTAAGATTACAAATATTATTAGTTTTAAGTTTTATTTGGACGACAGTTTTTAGTTTATATATTTTTTCTTATACAACTTTTGCATTTGGTTGGGCGGGTCTTTATATAGCTCATATTGGTTTAATATTTGCTGTTTATATGACCTTCAAACATTTCCATAAAGCAGAAGAAAAATCTAGTAGTGTTTTTAAAACAAAAAATTTTGACCCCTTTAAAATAATGGTCATCGTTTTTGTTGTAGTATTTATTTTTGTATTTTCGAAAGGAATTGAAGTTTTAACTAGTCCTAATCCTAGCTCATACTCTATTCCTTATGATGGACCATCTAAATCGGTGTTTGAAAAGTGGCTACCATTTAGTAAAGATAAGTAATGGAAAAAATAGCAAAAAATTTACAACTAATTTTAATGTGTATTATTTTAATAAGCACAGTGATTGCTGTTGGTATAGAAATTAAAAATATGTTTCTAAATCAATCAGTAACACTAGCTGATTTGCTTTTAATGTTTCTATATTTAGAGGTTCTTGCAATGGTTAGAGTATTTTGGGATCAACAATCAATTAGCATTACTCTTCCTCTTTTAATCGCTATCACTGCTCTTGCTCGATTTATAATTTTGCAAGGTAAAGAAATGGATCCAACTGCATTAGTATATGAAGCTGTTGCTATAGTTCTTATTGCAGCTGCAATTGTAATTTTAAGACTAAGACACAGTGATAAATTGGGTTTAAAGAAAAAAAAAACAAAATAATTTAGTATGAAATTTGAAGCTTCGAGGGCTAAGGCCGTTGATAAATTAAATGATTTTGTTGAAAATAATCTTTCAGAATATTCTAAATTAAGAAATTTTGATTTTGGCCCTGATGATAGATCTAATATTTCATGTTTATCTCCATACATAACTCACGGAGTAATAAATGAATTAGAAGTTATTGATAAATCCCTTAAAAAATTTTCATTTGCAAAAAATGAAAAATTTATTCAGGAAGTTTTGTGGCGTGTTTATTGGAAAGGTTGGTTAGAATTAAGACCTAATGTTTGGTCAGATTATTTAGTTGAATTAAATAATCTTAGAAATGAATTTAAAAGCAACCAAAATTATCTAAATGCGATTGAAGGAAAAACAAATATAGAATGCTTTAATCAGTGGGTAAAGGAACTAAAAGAAAATAACTACCTTCATAATCATACCAGAATGTGGTTTGCAAGTATCTGGATATTTACTCTAGAATTACCTTGGCAACTAGGTGCTGAATTTTTTATGCAACATCTTTATGATGGGGATGCTGCCTCAAATACTCTTGGCTGGAGATGGGTAGCGGGTATTCAAACACAAGGAAAACATTACCTTGCAAGTGAATGGAATATTAAAAAATTTACTAATAATCGATTTCAAAATATACAGCTTAATGAAAATGCCTCACCAATATTCAGTGACAAAACTTATTCTATTGGTAAAAAAGATTTTTTAAATTTTGAAATTTTAGAAGATAAAATTTTATTAATATTTGAAAATAATATGACTTTTGAATTTTCTGATTTTAAAGAACATAAATTTAAAAAAATTTTATTAATCTCAAATGAATCAAATAGAAATATTAAATTAAGTGAAAAAGTATTGAAATTTAAAGCTAATCTTTTAGAGGATCAAAAAACAAGATTAATAGAAAAATCAATTAATTGTGAAACTATTAACATTAATGATTTAAAGAATATTACTGAAAAGGTTTATGCTCTTTATCCAACCGTTAGTGAAAATTTGAATTTTATTCAAAATAATCAATTACAAAATATAAAATTTTTATATAGAAAATTAGATCAGTTTTCTTGGCAATATTGTAATAAAGGTTTTTTTAATTTTAAAAATTATATCCCAAAAATTATTGCTAATTTTAATTAAGCCAAGAAAGTTTTAATACCATCTAAAATATATTGAACACTTAATCCAACAAGAATAATAGCTACTACTCTTGAGATAACACCAATTATTTTTTTATTTATTAATTTAGAAAATTTTGAAGCTATAAAAAAAATTATAAAAGTTAAAAATAAAACAAACACTAAAGACAACATTCCTACAGTTTGATTTGTAAAATTAGTTCCAATATCTGAGACAGAAACAATTACTGATGTAATAGCTGCAGGGCCAGCAATGATGGGTGTTGCTAAAGGAAAAACACTAACATTATCAGAATTAAGATCTAGATCCTCTCCTTTCCTTTGTTGGCGCTTATCAAATAACATCTCTATTGCAATTATTAGTAAAATTATTCCTCCACCAATTGTAAATGCTGGATAAGAAATATTTAAATAACTCAATAATGAACTTCCAAGTAATGCAAAAAATAACAATATGATTGAAGCTATTATTGATGCACTTAATGCTATTCTTATTTTTTTGTTAGTATCCATGTTTTGAGTAATACTTAAAAATAGCGGAGTATTTCCCAATGGATCTATAACTATAAAATATAAGAAAAAAGTTTGAATAAAAATTTCTGACATTTGATTGATTTATCTTTTTAAAAAGCAATTACAATTTAAATTAAAACCAACGTATCATTCCAATAATACCTGCCGTTGCGTAAAAGAACTGCAATAAAAGTATTCCCTTGTGACCTCCCCTGAAGGCCCAAATTCCAATTAAAATTGCTGATAATAGTAATAAACAGAAACCAAAAAATTCTATTCCAATATTTAGTGCTACAAACATTGAATACAAAATAGCCGTAATGACACCAGCCCATTCAAAAAATTTATTATTCATATTTTCTTTATCTGTTTAAAATTTTTATCAAAATTTGTCTTTTTTAAATATTTTAAATATCTTTTTTTTAATTTAGGCCATTCTTTGTCTAAGATTGAAAACCAGGCTGAGTCTCTGCTTCGGCCTTTAAAGATGAACATCTGTCTAAACACACCTTCAAAACTAAAACCTAATCTTAAAGCTGCTTTTTTTGAGGCTGAATTTAAATTATTACATTTCCACTCATATCTTCTGTTACCTAAAACATCGAAGGCATTTCTCATCATCAAATACATTGTTTCAGTTCCCTCAACAGAATTTTGTAAAAGTGGAGAATAATTTATATGCCCAACTTCAATTGAACCATGATCGGGTTCAATTCTTAAATAACTCGCCATCCCACAATATTTCTTATGTCTCTTAGAATAAATTGCATAAAAAAAAGGGTCTTTGTTTAAACAAAATGATTTAAGCCAATTTCTAAAACTTAAATATGTTCTAAATGGACCGTAAGGTAAGTATGTCCAAATTATATTCTTTTTATCTTTTGAATATTCTAAATATAGATTTTGTGCATGTTTCCTAACGTTTAAAGGCTCAAGGATTGTATAATCGCCAACCAATCTTTTTTTTACTGGAAGCTTTGCTTTTTTAAATTTTACTTTGGGACCTAGCTTAAATTTTTTCATGATATCTTTTTAAAATTCTCGTAAAGAATTTTAGAATAATTATTCATATCAGACATATTATCTTTTGCGGCATTATCAAATTTTTCTAAAGCACCATCTCCTAACTGATCTTCAAGAGCTTTTTTATATTCTGGAACACATCCCCACTCATTGACAGTAGTATCTTTAATTTCTATATGAAATTGAATTCCATAAGCATGATTTTGATATTTAAAAATTTGGTATTTAGTTACAGGAGATGAAGCCAATAAAGTTATATCTTTATTATTCTCTATCCCTTGAACCT
>ENA-OQVM01005818-OQVM01005818.1-marine-metagenome-genome-assembly--contig:-NODE-5818-length-11578-cov-32.339623_pt1 | contig 11578 bp, 9 predicted proteins | sample MGYA00237776_ERZ505498 | MGnify/ENA primary metagenome ERZ505498 (study PRJEB26159, sample SAMN06265151) | marine metagenome | isolation source: Helgoland LTER site | place: Germany:Helgoland, sampling... | reverse complement strand
AGCCGTAGGTTTATTCCTGCATCACTCACAGACAATCCATATCTTATGGAAGGTGGGCAGTACGAAGCTAACCTTTTATCTTTACCAGAGAACCAGCGCAGACAGCTTTTAGAAGGTGATTGGGCGGTAGCAGACGGTGCAGCGTTTCCTGAGTTTAGACAGTCCGTGCATGTTGTAGAACCTTTTGATATACCAGATAACTGGGTACGGTTTAGATCAGCGGATTACGGATATAGTTCGTGGAGTGCAATTCACTGGTACGCAATTGATCCTGCATTCGAAACCCTGATTGTTTATCGAGAGCTATACCTATCTAAACATACAGGCAAAGACTTAGGTCGTGCTGTTTTAGATGCAGAAATGGGTGACAGTATTAAGTTTGGTATACTTGATAGCTCGTGTTGGCATAACCGAGGGCAAATAGGCCCAAGTATTGCAGAAGAAATGATTACAATGGGTTGCAGATGGCGACCAAGTGATCGTACCGCAGGTGCTAGAGTAGCAGGGAAGAACCAACTGCATGAAAGATTGAAGGTAGACGAAGAAACAGGACATCCTGGTATCGTTTTCTTTAACACATGTAGACAAATCATAGCAGATTTACCTGTTATCCCATCCTGCCCCAAAGGCTCAGACGATATAGATCAACGCTATGCTTCAGATCACACGTATGACTCATTGCGTTACGGCCTAATGAGCAGACCTAGATCTCTTTCACCATTCGATATGGGTAGAGGCGTACCTGAAAGACACTACAAACCATCAGATTCAACATTTGGATACTAAAATATGGCATTAATGGATAAACCTACTGATACGAACCCTGAAGATAGCACGGAAGCTACCAATGTAGTATCTTTGGATGAAAGCGGAGATGTTGAACAAGAGAACTTAGAGTATTCTAGGCTATCTGAGTACGTTTCTGATCAATTTAGACGGTCAAAAGATCACAGATTGCAGGATGAAACACGTTGGTTGTCCTCTTATCGCAATTATAGAGGCATTTATGGCCCAGAAGTACAGTTTACTGACACTGAGAAGTCACAGGCATTCGTTAAGATCACCAAAACTAAGGTTTTAGCTGCATATGCACAGATGACAGACGTTTTGTTTGCAGGATCTAAGTTTCCTATCGGTATGGAAGCTCGTAGATACCCAAATAACGTACAGGATAGCGTACACTTTGACCCAAATGCTCTTACAGACGAAAAAGTTAAAGAAAAAACGCAAGTAGACTACAAAGTACCACGAAATATTGTCCGTCCAGAGATTGCAAGAGACTTAGGGCTATATCAAGACAAGTTAGAGCCTATAAAGGATGATTTAGAGGTAGGCGCAGGTATTAATCCAGGTTCTATCACGTATGAACCAGCAAAACGTGCTGCACAACTGATGGAAAAGAAGATGCACGACCAGTTGGAAGAAACCAACGCCGATAAGCATCTACGATCTGCTGCATTTGAGTGTGCATTGTTTGGTACTGGTATTATCAAAGGGCCATTTGCCTACGATAAGGAATATCCACGTTGGGACGATGAAGGTAACTACGATCCTATCATGGAAACGATCCCTAAGATAGAATATGTAAGTATTTGGGATATGTATCCTGATCCTGACGCTAGAAACATAGCAGAAGCAGAATATGTAGTGCAGCGCCATCGTTTAAGTCGTTCACAGCTACGAAATCTAAAGAAACGACCACATTTTCGTGATGAAAGCATAGAATTGGCTATTGAGTATGGTCCTGACTATGCACGAGAGTATTGGGAAGATGCCCTAGAAGATCACACGCAATCAGACACTATTGAGCGTTTTGAAGTGATTGAATACTGGGGTATGATGGATTCAGAGTTAGCAGAAGAAGCTGATCTGAAAATACCTAAACAATTTAAAGATCGTGACCAGATGGAAGTAAATGTCTGGGTATGTAATGGTCAGATTATACGATTAGTCTTAAATCCATTCACACCAAGCCGTATTCCATTCTGTGCAGTACCTTACGAGTTAAACCCTTACGGATTATTTGGTATTGGTGTTGCTGAGAACATGACTGACACACAATTACTGATGAATGGGTTTATGCGAATGAGTGTGGATAATGCTGCACTATCAGGCAACCTGTTGATTGAGATTGATGAAACAAACCTAGTACCTGGACAAGACTTATCTGTATATCCTGGTAAGGTCTTCCGCAGACAAGCAGGAGCGCCTGGTCAAGCTATCTTTGGCACAAAGTTCCCTAACGTATCTAATGAGTTGCTAATGATGTTTGATAAAGCACGTCAGCTATCAGATGAGAGTACAGGCATTCCGTCTTTTTCCCACGGGCAAACAGGCATCACAGGTGTAGGTCGTACTGCTTCAGGTATGTCTATGTTGATGGGTGCTGCGGCTCAAGGTATTAAGACAGTGGTGAGAAACGTAGATGATTATCTACTAGCACCGTTGGGCAAGGCTTTGTTTAGCTTTAATATGCAGTTTAACTTCGACAAGCAATTTGCTGATGGTGATCTTGAAGTAAAAGCTAGAGGAACAGAAAGCTTGATGCGGAATGAAATCCGTAGCCAACGCCTACTACAGTTTATGCAAATGACGCAGAACCAACAAATGGCCCCGTTTGTTAAATACGATTATGTACTTCGTGAACTGGCAGCTTCAATGGATCTTGATGAAGATAAGATCTTGAACGACCAACGTGAGGCAATCGTACAAGCTAAGATGATGGCTGAGATACAAGCGATGATGCCACCACCTCCACCGCAAGCTGCACCAGCACAAGGCGCACCTAACCCTAGTGATCCTACAGGTAATGGTGGTGGGAATATAGCACCAGGATCAGCACCCGAACCAGGCGCACCAGGATTTACTGGAGCAGGTGGTGGAGACAATGGCGGCAATGAACCCGCACCTACTAATGCACCACCACAACCACCAGTACAATAATAGTTAGCCACTAAGTATTCCAATTTACTGGAACACTGGAACAGCTACCCCCCCCCATACATCACTACAATTAAACAATAGGGTTAATACACCTATGGATAAACAACTGTATCGTGCGCTGCTTATGTTGGTGAACGATAAGAAATCAATGGAACTTCTAAAGGAATATGCAGAAGCAAAGATCGCACTGCACCATAAACAACTAGAAGCCTCAAAAGATCACCACGACATTCTAAGACTACAAGGCGCTATTGCTGAGTTGCGTAGATTTAAAACACTTCGTGACGAAGTAGTTAAGGGAGCAGAATAATGAATACGAATGCTAGAAAAGTAAAAGGTGCAAAAACCCGTAACGGTAAGCCTGTTTGGATTAATGACGAGAATGATGAACCATACTCAGAAAAATCTATGTCTTTTGAATATGGCGATGGGCAACTTGTAACACCTACAATCGATCCTACTACAGGTGAACGCTACAACTTGGATAAGCTTTTTGAGCATTATAAAGAGAATGGCCCTTACGATATATTTACAGGTGAAAAGCTACCTGTATTCGAAGATATCAAAGCTGCGGATGAGTATTCTAAATGGCGCTCAGATAACATCTTTAATTTCGATCTATCAGAACAAGAATTCTACACAGGTGAATCTGGTTTGTACTCCAAGCAAGATGGTTCTGACACAAGTTTTTCAGATAGAAAACAAGACATGATCGATATTGCGGCAGGAGCTAGGGACAAAGTTTATGACTTATTTGGTATATCTGATGATGAGAAGACAGGCTTTGCGTTGGGCGGTTATCTTAGCTCACTTAAAGGCATCACAACAAAAGAAGGTGAAGAAATGGCTAAAGAAAAATTTCAGTTAGACCGTAAAAAAGCCGACAAGAACGGTGACGGTAAATTAAGTAAGTATGAAGAAGCTACAGGCGAAGCCATACAAAAAGCTATGGATGATGATGAGCTAATTGAAATGTCTCATGGCGGTATGGCTTGCGGTATGATGTCTGATCCAGAAAGCGGTAACGAAATACCAATGGGATCTAGTGCAGAGAATGTACGGGACGATATCGAGGTAATGATATCTGAAGGTGAATACGTTCTCCCTGCCAACGTAGTTAAATGGCATGGCCTAAAACATATTATGGATATGCAATCAGAAGCCGAAATGGGCTTGATGAGCATGTATGATACTGGGCTTATCCAGTACACAGACGAAGAAGGTGCTGAAGAACCTGAAGAGGTAGAAGCAGCAGAAACTGATGCTCCTGAAGAGGACATCGAAGTCGAAGTCGCTACCGTAGAAGTAGACGACAAACTTGATGATAGTGAGGAAACTGAGGAGATTTCCCCACGCACATCAAACCTACCAAGTGTAATGCAACGAAAGAGTTATGCATTTATATCTTAATTAAGGGCTACTCGCTTTATGCGACCCCCGTGAGGCAATAATGGCAAAATATCGAAGAATAGAAGAAGAAGACAATGGGCTATCTTACGCAGAAGAGTTCGAAGCTGAAAACCCTGCAAAAGAGTCTGAAGTAGTTGAAGGCGAAGATACAACATATAAGAAAAGATATGGTGATCTCCGACGACACTCGCAACAGTTAATGCAACAAAAGGATCAAGAGCTTACCAAGATGAAAGCTCAACTAGATCAGGCCGCAAAAGGTCAGATTAAATTTCCTAAGACAGATGAAGAGATTGATGTCTGGTCTAAGAAATATCCTGATGTAGCAAAGATTGTGGATAGTATCGCCCAAAAACGTGCTAATGAAGCACTTGCAGAGGGCGAGAAGCGTATGGAAGGATTACGTCAGTTAGAAACTAAGCTTACTAAAAAGGAAGCTGAACAAGAGCTGATGAAAGTACATCCTGACTTTGGTGATATTAGACAAGACCAAGGATTCCATGAATGGGTTGCTATGCAACCAAGCTATATCCAAGATGCTTTATATAAGAATAATACAGATGCTAGAGCAGCTTCTCGTGCAATTGATTTATATAAAGCTGATAGAGGTTCTTCTAAAACTAAGTCTAAATCAGCGGCTCATGCTGTAGGCAGAACATCTTCATCTACACCTAAAGCCGCAGGAAGAGCTACGTTCTCTGAAAGCCAAGTACAGCAAATGAGTAATGTTGAATTTGGTAAGAACGTAGAAGCAATTGAAGAAGCCATGCAAACTGGTAACTTTGATTATGATCTAAGTGGTGGCGCTAGATAGGGTGTTGCAATGACACTTAACTAATGTTATAATAAAGGTGAAGAGGCGAAGATTATATGACTCGCCCCTTCCCAGCTTTTTAATGATACGTCTTCTAAAGACATATCTTCTGAGAGCTAAATTTCTCAACAATAATAGAGCCACCTTACGGTCTACCTCTATGTCTTAATACCATACAGAAGAATATCGACGTTTAGTCTACCAGTGTGTTAAGGCCCGTCTTTCTATTTAGTTGCAACTTCATAGTTATTCGCACCCTTATTTATCACTGCCACTCAATTGTCCTCTTCGGTTTTGTTCAGGCTTCGGCCTAGCCATTTCACAAGGAGTACATCAATGGCATTTCAAAAAGCATCGGGGTATACCAACCTCAACTCAGGAAATTTTTCGAGTGTAATTTACTCGAAGAAAGTCCAACTCGCATTCCGTAAAAATACTGTTACGGGTGCTATCACTAACTCTGATTACTTTGGCGAAATTGCATCCCAAGGTGATACCGTTAATTTGGCGGCTTAGTAGAGAAATCTACTTCGAAAAACTCTGTGAATTGCTGGGACATCTCTACGAGACAATCAGCAGCGAAGCCTAGAAATAGGAACGTTCAACGACCATTCCGAAAGGAAGTAGAGCCAAGTGGCTCGAAGCGCAGAGCATCCCCAGTGGATGATGATATGGTCTGATCTACATGGCGACATGTAGCAGCTTTAAAAAGCGGAATAAGAACTAACGATCTTATTTGAACATATTGCAGAATTATTAAAGAGCCAGAAATTTCAGTATCAGCTTATGCTCGTGGTACAACTATCGCAGCACAAGATTTAACTGATGCAGACTTTTCATTAACAATTGATAAAGCTAACTACTTTGCATTTAAGATGGATGACATCGAAGAGCAGATGCAGCACGTCAATTTTATGTCTCTTGCAACAGACCGTGCAGCACACCGTTTAGCTGACCAGTATGACCAAGAAGTTCTTGGTTATCTATCAGGTTATAAGCAGTCTGCTCTACACGCTAATGCAGCCGCAGTTAACGACCAAGTTAATGGTACAAAAGCGGATACAACAGCAGGTTCTGACGAATTGTTAGCTTCAATGAAGTTAAACAAAGGTTCATTTGGTAACATTACAACGACTTCTGCGGGCGCTCATGCGATTCCACTAGCAGCTCGTTTACCAGGTGCAACAGCACTACCTACAGCTACATGTTCACCAGCAATGGTTGTAGCTCGTATGAAGCGTCTATTGGATCAAAATCAAGTTGATTCAGCAGGTCGTTGGTTATGTGTAGATCCAGTATTTATGGAACTATTAGCTGACGAAGATTCACGCTTCTTGAACGCCGATTACGGTGACTCAGGTGCGCTTCGCAATGGATTGACTTTGAATAACTTCCACGGCTTCCGTGTATATACATCGTCAAATCTACCAGCAGTTGGTACTGGCCCAGGAACAACTGGTACAGCTAACCAAAACGCTAACTTTGGTGTTATCGTAGCTGGACATGACTCAGCGGTAGCAACAGCAGAACAGATCAACAAAACGGAAACATACCGTGATCCAGACAGCTTTGCAGACATCGTTAGAGGTATGCATCTATATGGTAGAAAAATCCTACGCCCAGAAGCGTTGGTTACTGCGAAGTATAACGCAGCTTAAAATTTGTTGGGGCGAGCTTAAACACTTGCCCCAATACTTTATGTAAGATCAAACTTACTGTGTGGCACAATTGATGTCAACATTTAAAATAATAAAGGTACAATATGCCTAGCACCTATATAAGTTTATGTAATCAAGTACTACGCCGACTAAACGAAGTTGAAGTTGCGGAAGGTGCTTTTGATTCTGTTACTGGCGTTCAAGCATTGGTTAAGGATGCAGTGAAAGCAGCGGTTGCTAAGATAAACCAAGCTGAGTTCGAGTGGCCTTTTAATGCTGCTGAAGAAACAGATACATTGGTTGTGGGTCAGGAAGAATACACTTGGCCTTCCTTTTATAAAATAGCTGATTGGAACAGTTTTCAAATCCAAGAAGATACAGCACAAGGTGTAAGCTTTACGACCTTGAAGCATATAGATCGTGACGAGTGGTATAAAAACCACAGAGATAATGATTACGCATCAGGCACAGACGGCATTAGTGTACCACGCTTCGTATTCTCTTCTCATGGTAATGGCTACGGAGTTAGCCCATCGCCAGATAAAGCATACACACTTAAATTCAGATACTACCAGAACTACTCCGATATTACGGCAGCGGATGATGTTACACGTATTCCTGATAGCTACGATACAGTTTTAGTAGATGGAGCTTTATATCATCTCTATATGTTTAAAGATAACTTAGAAGCTTCTCAGGCTTCTTTCATGGCCTTTGAAAAAGGGATCAAGGATTTACAAACCTTATACATAAATAATTACGAATACATTCGTGACACACGGGTTAAATATTAATGCCTGACCAAATACAATCTTTCAAATTAGTTTGTAACGGCGGTCTGAATTCCAATGAAAATCATTTAGATTTATCGGATAACAGTCCAGGCGCTGCTACACGTATGTTGAATTATGAACCTAGCCTCTTCGGGGGCTATCGGCGTATTGAAGGGTATGATGAATACGATCCTGATTATGGTGAAGTAACAGTAGCAGGTTCATCTACAGGCCAAGGCAAAGTCCTTGGTATTGCTATTTTTAAGAATGATGTAACAAGCAGCACAACTGTTATAGCTGCTCGACAAGATGCTGGCGCAAGTACTTACAGCTTCTATTATTACACTGCTAACATTGGTTGGCGTAAGTTTACTTTAGATCATAGCGTTACCCGTCCAATGACTTTGAATGGTCTAACTGTTAATAGACTACGCCACCAACAGTTTAACTTCGGTACTGGCAATAACATATGCTTTGTAGACGGAGTTAATCCAGCGATAGTATTTAATGGTACAAATTGGAAAGAGATAAAGTCATCTCATTCTGGAGGATACCACGCAAGCAATAATACAGCAGGTGGTAATCAGGCATTAAATGCTCCTGCATTGGTAGATGTATTTGAGAACCATTTGTTCTTGGGTGGACATGAAGCTACTAGAGCAGCCATCGCACACTCTGCCCCTAATGATGCCTATACATGGACATCCGCAGCAGGAGCAGGGCAAATAGCTTCTGGCTTTGATGTAGTACAGATTAAACCATTCCGAGATAACCTCTTTGTATTTGGTAATAAGAATATCAAGAAAATTACAGTCACTGCATCTAATGCTTTTGCTCTCGAAAACGTAACAAGTAACATTGGTTGTGTGGCTAGAGATAGCGTACTAGAGATTGGTGGAGACTTAATGTTCCTGTCTCCTGATGGTTTTAGACCTGTTGCTGGTACATCTAGAGTTGGTGATATCGAGTTAGAAACTTTATCTAAGCCAATACAGTCTACACTTGTTGATTTAATTAAGAACGAAGATATGGACGCTTTAACAGGCGTTGTTATACGTTCTAAGTCACAGGTGAGATACTTTGTTACCAGTACTAATGGCGGTAGTGTTGTTGCTGCTACCGATGCTATCGGGATCATCGGCGGCTTAACAGATACTTCTGGATCAATAGAGTGGGAGTTTGGTGAGCTACTAGGCATACGAGCCAGTTGTGCAACATCTGATTATGTAGGCACAGACGAAATTATATTACATGGAGATCACGATGGTAAAGTCTATCGCCAAGAAAACGGAACGAGCTTTAACGGCTCTAATATTATATCTGTTTACGCTACACCTTATTTAGATTTTGGTGAAACAGAACAACGAAAAGTTATACGAAAACTAAACACATTTGTACGTGCAGAAGGCCCATTCGAAATGAATTTGGCGATTGATTATGATTGGGGAGATTATAATACAAAAGCACCTTCTACATATACTCAGACGAGTGCTGGTGCGCCTACAACATATGCAGGTCGTAACATAAACTACAACGGAAGCAACGTGATTTACGGCGGTGCATCTAAACCAATCATGACATCAGACATTCAAGGTTCAGGCTTTTCAGTGCGAGCTACTTTTGTGACAGACGGTCAATCAGAACCATTCAGTATTCAGGGCTTAGTCTATGAATTCAGCGCCGCAGGGAGAAGATAATGGCAGGTTATACACGACAATCCTCCGCTAGTATTGTTAATGGTAGTGCTATTACAGCCCCACCAATCAATGCAGAATTTAACCAATTACTAGCTGCTTTCAATGCTACTTCAGGGCATGGGCATACAGGAGCTACTGGAGATGCTCCACCTATACCATTGGCTACATCAGTCAGTGGATACTTACCTTTAGCTAACGGCGGTGTAGCAGGTAAGAATAATGTAACTAATTCCGTACCTACAGCGAATGATGATAACGCAGATGGATATGCTCCTGGTAGTATATGGGAAAACTCTACTACAGGTCGTGTCTACATCTGTGTAGGTAATACTTCAGGTGCAGCGGTTTGGCGTGAGCTAGTACAGGTACAAAGTGGCAATTCTATTCTTCCTGTATCTAATGACACAATTGATCTTGGCTCTAATGGCGCACGTTTCCAAGACCTATTCCTTAGTGGCGGTATTTCAGCATCAGGTAACGTATCAGTTGGCGGTACTTTAAATATAACAGGGCTAAGTACCCTAAGTACTTTGAACGCTACTACAGCTACGATTACTAACATAACATCTTCAGGTACTATAACAGGTAATGTAGTTGGCAATGTTACTGGCAACGTAACAGGAAATCTAACTGGAGATGTTACGGGCGATCTAACTGGAGACGTTACAGGAGATGTTACTGGCAATGTAACAGGAAACCTTACTGGTAATGTAACGGGTAACGTCACAGGAAATGTTACAGGCAATCTAACAGGTAACGTAACAGGTAATGTTACTGGCGACCTTACTGGGGATGTAACTTCTACAGGATCATCTTCTCTAGCAACTGTTGATATAAATGGCGGTGCTATTGATGGTACAGTAATTGGTGCTAATAGTGCAGCGGCAGGTAGCTTTACTACAGTAAGTACAACAGGCCAGGCTACACTAGCAACTGCCGATATTAACGGCGGTACAGCGGATAACGTAGTCGTCGGTGGAGCAACACCAAACGCTGTTACAGGTACTACCATTACAGCTAATACAGGGTTCTCTGGGCCACTTACAGGTAACGTAACTGGTAACACGGCAGGGGTACATACAGGGGCAGTTACAGGTAATGTTACTGGGGATGTAACTGGTAACGTAACCGCAGGGTCTGGTACTTCTACCTTTACCAACCTAACGGTTAACGGCACTCTAAACATGAATGCTGGTACGTCCGCAACAATTACTAATCTAACAGCACCTAGTTCTGATCTTGATGCTGCCACTAAGAAGTATGTAGACGATGAAATATCTACTCTGATTGGCGATGCTGGTACAGGGCTAGATACGCTAGGCGAACTAGCAGACGCACTAAATGATGATGATGCATTTAGCACTACAGTAACAAACTCTATTGCGACTAAACTACCATTAGCAGGTGGTACTATGACAGGTACTATCGCAATGAGTACCAACAAGATAACAGGTGTTGGCGATCCTACAGCAAACCAAGATGCAGCAACTAAAGCATACACTGATACCCAGCGTGATACACGATTAGCTCTATCTGGTGGTACAATGTCTGGTGCTGTTGCAATGGGCAGTAATAAGATTACAGGTCTTGGTACACCTACAGATGCAGCGGATGTAACAAACAAAAGCTATGTTGATGGTATATTAGGATCAGCTACCGCAGCGGCGGCAAGTGCTGCGACTGCTACAACCCAGGCTACGAATAGTGCTAACTCAGCAACAGCTAGTGCGGCCTCTGCCGTTACTTCTGAAGAGTGGGCTACAAAAACAAGCGGCACAGTAGATGGTTCAGAATTCTCTGCAAAATACTATGCCACTCAAGCAGCTACTAATTATGTAGCTAAAGCAGGGTCAACCATGACGGGCGACCTTAACTTAAATAGTAATGAATTACAGAATGCAGTCCTAACTAACGCAACTATTAACTACAACAATATTACAGGTGTTGAGGCTAATGTTAGGTCAGAGTTTAGTGCTTCTGGTAATATAAATTACAATAGTAGCACTGGTGTATTTAGCTACACGCAACCCTCCACTGTAAGTACTTTCACCAACGATGCTGGCTACGCAACTTTAGCCGAAGCAGAATCAAACTCATTAGCATTAAGCATTGCATTAGGATAATATAAACATGGCAAACGTATTCAAAAATTATACAAGCGCATCGGTTGGTACGGGTGCTACAACTACATATACAGTACCAAGTTCAACTACATCAGTGATGATCGGTTGTAACTTAGCTAACAGAACAGCATCACAGATTAAAGTCGATGTACAGGCGGCA
>ENA-OQVM01005816-OQVM01005816.1-marine-metagenome-genome-assembly--contig:-NODE-5816-length-11579-cov-5.933751_pt1 | contig 11579 bp, 9 predicted proteins | sample MGYA00237776_ERZ505498 | MGnify/ENA primary metagenome ERZ505498 (study PRJEB26159, sample SAMN06265151) | marine metagenome | isolation source: Helgoland LTER site | place: Germany:Helgoland, sampling... | reverse complement strand
ACGCGCGGCTGAGGCCAAGCGTGCCGAAGGTCATAAAGTCTATGTCATTCCCGGCGGCGGCTCAAATCCGACGGGTGCTTTGGGATATGTGAATGCCGCTTTTGAGCTGCTGGGGCAGGCCAATGATCGCAACCTTAAATTTGATCGCCTGGTGCATGCAACCGGGTCTTCGGGCACGCAGGCGGGGCTCGTCACAGGTCTTTGCGCGATGAACGCGCAGCTACCAGTTTTGGGCATCGGCACACGCGCGCCACGCGAAAAACAAGAAACCATGGTGTTCGATTTGGCCTGCCGCACGGCCGATAAGCTGGGCTGTCCTGGCGTGGTCCAACGCAGCGATGTCATGGCAAATACCGATTATGTTGGAGAGGGCTATGGCCTGCCGACACAAAGCGGTCTTGAGGCGATCAAAATGTTTGCGGAACTGGAAGGCATTCTGCTCGATCCTTGTTATTCTGCCAAGGGAGCTGCGGGCCTGATTGATCTGGCGCGCAAAGGGGCTTTCGAGGGCGAGCGTATCGTATTTTTGCACACCGGTGGTGCGGCGGCCTTGGGGGGATATGATTTTGCCTTCGATTTCTCCAACAATTGGGTCACCGTATAAAAGCGGCTAGAGCAAAGACCACATCTTACGGGCGCTATCGTCAAAATATGTGGGATTGGCTAGGGCGGAAATGGTCACAGAGATATTCAAGCTCTGGTCGCCAATGGCGACCAGACTGCCATTTTGCAACTCAGTTTCAACGGCGGTTTGTGGCATCCAGGCAAAGCCGCTGCCCTGTAAAAGGCGCCGGCGGATGGTTTCGACCAGCCCATCAATATAGATGGTTTCGATATTCAAAGCCTCAATAGAAATTGAATTTTCAATAACTTGACCCAAAAAAGACGATTGCTCATAGGCCAGATGGGGGATCGGCGCGCCATCGCGATTGGACAGGTGCCAGCCTTGCTGCTGGGCCGCATCACGGGCGGCAACCGGAATCAATTTATCTGACAAGAGATCTTTGCGCTCAAAGCCTGTGTCATCAATTTTTGGCGATACATACTGATGGTAATAGACCAACATGATATCCACCGCCCCTTCGAGCAAAAGCTCGCAACAAGTGCTTAGGGAATCCGAGATCACCCGTGTTCGTAACTCCGGTATTTCCTTTTGGATACGTTCGATTTGGTGGGCGAGGTAATTGATAGATATCGTATGCAGAGCGGAAATTCGCACGAAGCGCGTATCGCCTCTGTCCGCATCACGGATGGATTGACGGCTTTCAGTTAACTGCGCAATGGCTGCCTTGGCTGTGGGCAGAAAATTCTGCCCGGCCTCTGTCAGTTGAATTGGGTAGGTGGCGCGGTTGACCAAGGGTAGCCCAACCCAGTTTTCCAGCGCTTTGATCCGCCGGCTGAAGGCAGATTGGGTAATGTTCCGCTCGTTAGATGCTCTGGTAAAATTTAGGGTGCGCGCCAAACACTCAAAATCTCTTAGCCAATTCAGGTCCATAGCTTCCACACCCCATATGTGATCCCCAGGGTTATTCTTTAGCATTAAATATGCATTTTGCGAATAGTTTGATGAAATGTTCGAATTTGATATTCGAAAACGTCTCCCGTTAGAGTGAAGGCACATAAGCTTCGCGGGCTCCAGCCCTGTGAATTCATCATGATATGGCTGGGGTGCGCTGCATATAACAAAAAGAACATGACTGGCGCCAATTCGGTGCAGTCCAACAAAGGAGACTGACATGCTAATAAAATGTAAGACACTGTGCCTTGCTGGGGCCGTGGGCCTTCTATCCTTGCCGGCGATGGCGGCGGAAGAGGTGAAAATCGGCCTACCGTCCTGGACGGGTGCGCAGGCCATTGGCCATTTGCTCGGCGAAATCGTAACCTCGCGCATCGGTGGCTCGGTAGAATATGTGCCGGGCAATAACGCCACAATTTTCCAAGCCATGGATCAAGGTAAGGGCGATATTGATGTGCATCCGGATGTGTGGTTGCCAAACCAAGAAAGCTTTACCAAAAAATATGTGGATGGCGCGGGCACCGTGACTCTTTCTTCCAACCCCTATGAAGGCAACCAAGGGTTTTGCGTTTCGCAGGATTTTGCCAAGGCCAATAACATCACCGATATCGCAGATCTTGGCCGTCCTGACGTTGCTGCAATGATGGACAGCGATGGCAACGGCAAGGGCGAAATGTGGATTGGCGCGCCAGGCTGGGCCTCTGCCAATGTCAATGAAGTGAAAACACGCGACTACGGTTTGCTGGATTTCATTGAGCCGATCCGGGCCGAAGAAAGCGTGAAGACCGCCCGTATCAAAGACAGTATCGCCAAGGGCGAGGGCTATGCATTTTATTGCTATAAACCTCACGCGGTGTGGTTCATGTTTGATGTCGAAATGCTGAGTGAGCCGACTTATGATCCGGCCAGCTACAAAATGGTGCAGCCGTCTGATGATGCTGATTGGTACGAAAAATCTTATGTCGCCACCAAAGATGCGTTGAAAAACGTGCAGATTGCTTGGTCAAATTCCTTGGCTGATCGGTCTCCGGCTATTGCGGAATTCTTCGCCAATTTCTCGCTCACAGCGGATGATGTGTCGGGTTTGGCATTTGAAATCAGTGCAAACGGCGTGTCTCCAGCTGCAGCGGCACAGGCTTGGATTGCTGCCAACTCAGATCGCGTTGATGCGATGCTGGGTCTGTAACGACCAAAGAGTGGCTGGTTCGGCACGGTCGGACCAGCCTATCCAAATTTCAAGAAAAAGAGAAATACTATGACGTCCCAACCCGTTGTCGAAATTTCCAACGTGTGGAAGATTTTTGGGAGCCGCGCGCCGGAGGCTTTGCGCGCCGTGCGCGATGGTGGATTAAGCAAGGCGGAAATTTTAAGCGAATTCAACGCCGTTGTGGGCGTGGCCGATGTCAGCCTATCTGTCTCACGCGGAGAGATCTTTTGCATCATGGGCTTGTCTGGCAGTGGGAAATCAACCCTGGTTCGCCATTTCAACCGTCTGTTGGAACCCACCGCCGGCCAGATTATGGTTGAAGGTGTTGATGTCATGGCTTTGGGGCAACGTGAGCTGCAAACGTTCCGCAATCAAAAGATTGGCATGGTTTTTCAAAATTTCGCTTTGATGCCGCATCGTTCGGTTTTGGACAATGTTGCCATGCCTTTGGAAATCCGCAACGTGGCGAAAAATGAGCGTATGCGCCAGGCCGCGGCGATTTTGGATATTGTGGAGCTTGGTGCTTGGGGATCAAAATTCGCCCACGAGCTGTCAGGAGGGATGCAGCAACGGGTCGGATTGGCCCGTGCGCTCGCCGCCAACCCGGATGTGCTGTTGATGGATGAGCCGTTTTCGGCCCTCGACCCTTTGATCCGCCGGCAGTTGCAAGACGAATTTATTCGGCTGAGTAAAATACTCAAGAAAACCACAATATTCATCACCCATGACCTCGATGAAGCGGTGCGAATAGGGGATCGCATTGCAATTATGCGGGATGGAAAACTGGTGCAGGTTGGAACCGCAGAACAAATTGTGATGCAGCCTGCCGATGACTATGTGGCCGATTTTGTAGCGGGTATTTCCCGACTTAAGGTCGTGCATGCGGATGCGGTCATGCAGTCAATTGAGGCCTATACTGCCGCGCAGGGACCGCTGCCGAGCGATTTGGTCAGGGTGCCGGCAAAAGAAACGTTAAGTGCCATTATGAACATTGCAATTGAAACGGATCAACCGATTATCGTGAGTTCTGACCAGAAAGATATTGGCCTTATTACCCGTGCGGATCTTCTGCGAACTGTGATTGAGGGAACTGAAATATCATGAGCAACAGTGATGTAGATTTGGGTGTGAACCCTCTCGAAGACATTGATTCAGAGGCTGCGATTGCTTACCAAGAGCAAAGATATGAGAATATCCGCAGTTTTGTGCGCACCAATTCTGACTATTATATTCGCAATTTCGATAAGATTGGTGCCTCAGCCAAATTCACCGCAACTTTCAATTTTATGGCGGGTTTATTCGGTCCGATCTGGTTCGGTGCGCGCGGGCTTTGGAGCTGGGCCTTACCCTTTCTCATTCTAGAAGCGGTCGGTTTTGTACAAATTGCCCGCGGATTGTTTGGTGATCTGGCCAATGATGCCATGCAGCGGATTGCGTCGATCGAGGGCACGTTGGAATTGCGACGCAAACAATTGGCAGCAGCGCTCGAAAGCGGTTCGGACAAAGTTGATGTCTATCGCAGAACTGTTGAGTCTCTTGAGGCCAATATTGGCGGCATACGCGGTGAGGCGGCAGCCATGGCCGCCGAAGGGCCCATGATTGCTTTGGCAGGTCTGACACTTCTGATCGCAGTTAAGTTCGTCCAATCTATTGTCGCCAATTGGGCGTTGGAGGGCCGTTTTTCGGAGTGGCTTTCTGACGGTGAAATTCGTTCGGGGATGCCCGTAAGTCACATGATTTTTAGCGCCGTTTTCATGGTCACGCTCGTGGCCACCGCGATGGTACATTACAGCTTTCCAGGGAGTTTTTCCGTTTTGGGAAGTTTTCCAACCGATCCAGATATCAGACTTATCAGTATTGATAGCGTTGAGGCATTTTTTAATTGGGCCGTGCTCAATGGAGACGCGCTCTTTGATGCTATCACCTATTTTATTCGTGTGGTGCTCGATACGTTAGAGCTGGTTTTTGTCAGCACGCCTTGGATCGTGATTGCCGCTTTAATCATTCTTCTGACCTGGCTCACGGCTGGGGTGCGCATGGCGATTTATTCCGGTGCGTTCTTATCTTATATGGGCCTGCTTGGATTTTGGGAAAAAGCGATGACGACCTTAGCGCTGCTCGGCACTGCGGCATGTTTGTCGATCTTGATTGGCATCCCTCTGGGAATGTTCGCAGCTCGGCGCCCCCGGTTTTATTCTTTCATTCAGCCGATTATGGATTTCATGCAAACTATGCCGGCCTTTGTCTTTATGATCCCGGTCATTGCTTTTTTTGGGACCGGAAAGCCCGCGGCCGTGGTCACCACCATGATTTTTGGTGGCACGCCGGTGGTGCGTCTGACGGTCTTGGGTCTGCGTGGCGTTCCAGAGAGTGTCAGAGAGGCTGCAATTAGTTTCGGGGCCAATAAGTGGTTCTTGCTCACCAAGGTGGATTTGCCATTGGCGAGCCCCTCCATTCGGGCAGGGATCAACCAAACCATCATGCTGTCGCTCGCCATGGTGGTGGTCGCTTCGCTTATTGGTGCCAAAGGTCTTGGGGAGGACGTCCTGGAAGCCTTGCAATATGCCAATGTGGGGCAAGGTATCCTCGCAGGCTTCTCCATTCTATTCTGTGCCATGATTTTGGATCGTATTGTGCAAGGTGGCCGCAAATGATCCCTTTGGTTTTCGTTCATGGGTTTATGGGGGGGAGTGCGCAATGGGATGGGCAAGTCGCGGGCCTGCCCGACGTTCCGGTGATTGCGTTGGATTTGCCCGGATATGGGAAGAATTCGCATATGACAGCCTGTCATGACATTGTGGATTTTGCCCGTTGGGCCTTGGATGAATTGACGCGGCAGAATGTGGCGCGGTTTCACCTGCTGGGGCATTCCATGGGCGGCATGATCGCGCAAGAAATGGCGACCTTGGCACCAGATAGGGTCGAGCGATTGGTCCTATATGGGACGGGAGTCCAAGGGGTTTTGCCCGGGCGTTTTGAAACGATTGAAACCTCTAAGGCGCGTGTTAGGACCGATGGGGTGCTCCACACAGCGCGGCGGATTGCAGCGACCTGGTTTTTAAAATGCGAGCAAGCCCTTGGCTTTGAGGCCTGTGCGGCAATTGCGCAAATGGCGGCAAAACCGACCTTACTCGCAGGTTTGGACGCAATGGAGCGCTGGGACGGAGAGGCGCGGCTCAATGACATCACAGCGCAGACGCTGGTCATCTGGGGCGACTGTGATCGCACCTATCCCTGGCCGCAGGTTCAAAAGCTGTGGCAGGCCATACCGAATACCAGCCTTGCGGTTCTTCCAAACTGTGCCCATGTCCCGCATCTTGAAAGCCCTGATATCTTCAACGCAATCTTAAATGATTTTGTGGGGCAAGCTTAGGCTCGACCTACGGTGCCTTGCAAATATTGTGTCTTGGCGGCTGGATTATGCAGCGGTCATAATGCGCCAATAATGCGCCAAGCGTGCAATCTGCGCGGGCCACGACCGACAGCATGGCACAGGTCATCTGCCGAGTAGTCGGACCTGTGTTCCTCCATGAACTTAAATGTCAGGGTTTTGGACCCGCGCAGATCTGGATGGGTTTATCCTCCCACCACATTGAAGGCGGGGCCGTAGGGATATTTCGTGATATTTTCATTGCCATCTTCGGTAATGATCAAAATATCGTGTTCACGATATCCGCCCGCTCCAGCTTGCCCATCTGGAATTGTGATCATGGGTTCCATGGAAATGACCATGCCCGGCTCGAGGATCGTATCTATGTCCTCGCGCAGCTCGAGCCCAGCCTCCCGGCCGTAGTAATGGCTTAGAACGCCAAAGGAATGCCCATAACCGAATGAACGATATTGCAGCAAATCGCGGTCTTCAAAGAAAGCATTCACACCGGCTGTGACCTCCGCGCAGCTGGCCCCAGGCTTTAGCAAGCTGATGCCAAGTTCGTGAGCGGCGACATTGGCATCCCAATAGGATTGAGATGCCGAATCAACGGTCTCCACAAACATTGTACGCTCTAGGGCTGTGTAATATCCTGAAATCATGGGAAAGGTATTGAGGCTCAGAATATCACCAGGCTGCAAGACACGGCTTGTTACGGGGTTATGCGCCCCGTCAGTGTTGATGCCAGATTGGAACCAGACCCAAGTGTCTCGATATTCAGCATCTGGAAATTCCTGCGCGATATGCGCCTCCATCGCGTCCCGGCCAGCCATGGCCACGTCAATTTCGCGCGCACCGGCACGGACAGCATCTTTGATCGCGTAACCGCCGATATCTGCTGTGGCAGCACCGGCGCGTATCAGTGCGATTTCGGCTGGAGATTTCATTATGCGCTGTTGCATCGTCGCCTGCGCCAGGTCGACTTGAGCTTTCGGGGCCAAAAAGCTGGTGAGCGCTGCGGCCTGGGTTACGGACAAGTGATCACCCTCATAGCCGATCACACCCCCTTGACCCGTGACGAAAGCAATTGCGCGCCAGTAGTTATCGCGCTGCCAATCAGTATAGGTAATGTTGTCGCCAAAGCTGCGGCGCCATGGCTGACCCGCGTCGATGCCGGCGGAAATGGTGACGCAGTCCGTTGCGGTGACAACCAGCCCATAGGGACGGCCAAAGGCACAGTATAGAAAGCCAGAGTAGTAGGCGATATTGTGCATAGATGTAAATACAGCCGCGTTGACACCTTTGTCGCGCAGGATGCTGCGCAGCCCGGCGAGGCGGGCTTCATATTCCGCATCGCAAAAGGGCAGAGCCGCTTTGGATCCATTGTAAAATCGGTGAAAATTTGGGCGCTTAATTTGGGTCATGTCGACACCTCATTGAAAAATAAATCCCGGCGTTCAGGATCCATTTTGCGCAAGTGGAATATGCCACCCGCCAGCGACGCCATCGCTGAATGCCAAGCAATCATGATTGCGTTTCCCGAATTTTTCCATCACATTTGCGACCCATTGTTACGAGAATTGCGACCTTGTGATGGGAAACTTGGGGGAGGCCAAGGGGTAGAAAGATTGGCAGATGTAACGGATCAAGACAAGGCCCTGGGCAACGCCGGAGGTGGTAAATTCGCGCTGAAGTGATAGCAAATGAGGTCCGCATTATCAGGCAGAAAAATTTAAGACCTATTGCATTTTAAGACCTACTGCATTTATAATTAACAGAATTGTTATCTTCAAATTAATGTTTCTAATATTCCAGCCGCTAGATCATACAATGATTGCCAGGTTAGTGCCAAATTGCTATTTAGGTTCTGTGTTAACGTGAGGCTTAAGTAATGAGCGATGCAATGAAGCAGCTGTCGCGCTTGGCCAAGTTGATTTTTGAGATGGAAATCGATTTGGGATTGAGCGATCTGTCGCAACCTGAAAAATTAGTGCTCATGGCGGCCCATGAGCAATCTGATGCAGATGGGCAATTCCACACACATCAACTGTTGTCTCATCCCTTGAGCGCTAAGATGGCCCGACCCACCTTTTTTCGGGCATTGAAGCAGCTTGAGCAAAAGGAATTATTACTGAGAAATCCGGAGAAAAAGCGCGGACTTTATAGTGTTGCGGAAACTTAAGCTCGATTGGCTCACTTTCGTTGTGGTGAGTGTTGGGTATATCTGTTCATATACAATTACCTCTGGGCTTGTTTTGCCCCTTCAAAAAATATTTGCGCCGCATTTGCCGATTGTTTTTAGTGTGGTTTTCTTACCCCATGGCATCCGGGTCTTGGCGGTCTATTTTTTGGGATGGCGCGGCCTCATATATTTGCTACCGTCCAGCTACCTCATGTGGGCAACCAGCGTTTACGGAAATTCTATCGACCTAACGATTTTGAGCCCTGTGGCCTCTTTGAGCGTGGTCTATGTCGCCGTAAGAATGGTCAAAACATATAGCGGTTCGCAGAACAAAGGCGCCTTCGATTTTTCATGGAAAGAATGTTTGGTGATAGCGGCGATTGCATCGGTGCTCAACGGTGTTGCGCATTCCATGCTTTACGACAGTGCATTTAACTGGATTTTGATAATCGGATATTCTTCCGGTGACATGGCCGGGCAGGTAGTTTTACTGTTTCTTATGATTGCTCTTATGAGGCTCAATCGTAAGCTATCAAAATTCATTTAACAGATTTCTTGGCGTGTTAAAGATAACACGCACAATCCCGACCTGATAGGTTTGGGGTGTGCTATCCTCATCTGTCAGTTTGATGCCGGGTTGACCGGATCAACTTGCTAAGAGGTCGGGGTTTCCTCCTGCGGCGGTTGTATTGATGCAAATGGATTGCTCGCATACCAGCCAGGTTTTGAATGTCTCATCCATCAGCAAGGGAGTAATCGCACCGCGACGCGCGCTCAATGCTTGGCGCAGGGCCTGCGCCTGCGGGCCTGCATAGACCACCGCTTGCAAATCAGGGATCCTTGTTACATCAGACAGCGTAACCTCTGCGGCAATGGCACAACAGCCCATGTCGCGGGCGCTTTGTGCTCGGGTTTCAGCCCCGGGGCCCATGCATAGAACCCGTGACTTGGGTCGCAAGTGGTAACGGTTCGACTCGCCTGTGGGACCAGGTAAATCCTCGGTGGTCTGGCGCTGCGCGGGGGCCTGGCGGGCAAAGGCTTGCTCGAGTTCTGACAAACTCATCTCAGGGGGGAACGGATCCTCGGCCGTCAAAAGGCTTTGCGCCGCGAAGCGCTGCACATAACGCGGCCCGCCGGCTTTTGGTCCGGTGCCGCTCAACCCGTGGCCACCGAAGGGCTGGGAACCAACGACAGCGCCAATTTGATTGCGGTTTATGTAAAGATTGCCGACGTTGACACGGCTCACGACCTTTTGCACTCGATCATCAATGCGGCTGTGAAACCCGAAAGTTAATCCATAGCCGCTGGCGTTGATTTCATCGATAACCCGATCTAAATTGCTGGCGTCGTAACGGGCCAAATGCAGTACGGGTCCGAAGATCTCCTCGTGCAGATCAGACATTCCGCTTACGGATAAGATTGTCGGAGCAACGAAATACCCTTTTTCTGGGGCTGAGGTTTGAAACAATATCTTGTGGCTAGCGATATGCGCAGCAATGCGCCTCTGTGCCGCCGCATCGATCAACGGCCCGACATCGCAGTTTGCGGCCTCTGGGGGTCCAACCACGAGTGCTTGCATCGCGCCGCATAGCATGCGCTCAAACGCATCTGCGATATCACTTTGCACATAAAGCATCCGCAGTGCGGAGCAGCGTTGACCGGCTGATTGAAAGGCGCTGTCGACCACATCCTGCACCGCTTGCTCAAGAAGCGCCGTACTGTCGACAATCATTGCGTTCAACCCGCCGGTTTCGGCAATCAAGGGCGCATGTGGCTCTAAATTGTCCGCCATAACTTGGTTGATTGCCTGCGCGGTCTTGGTTGAGCCTGTGAAGCAAACACCTGTGACATTTGGCGCGCCACACACTACAGGTCCCACGATAGCGCCTTGTCCAGGCAGCAGCTGCAGGCAGGTTTTTGGTATGCCGGCTTGATGCAAAAGCGCGGTCGCTTGCATCGCAATCAAACTCGTGGCCTCGGCGGGTTTGGCCAAGACACCATTGCCCATGGCCAAAGCAGCGGCAATTTGTCCGGTGAAAATGGCCAAAGGAAAATTCCAAGGGCTAATGCAGGTGAAAACGCCATAAGAGCTGCAATCCAGCGCCTCTGCCTGATGGGCGTAATAGCGCAGAAAATCCACTGCCTCGCGCAATTCACTAATGCAATCGCTTAATGTTTTACCTGCCTCATGGGTGAGCAGCGCAAAAAATTCCTCCGCATGGCTTTCATAGAGGTTTGCCGCTTTGCGCAAAACTGTGGCCCGCTGAGCTGCGGTGACCTTCCAAGGGGTGGCAGCAGCGGCCAGCTGCCGCGCTTGGTCTGCGGATAAAAATTTAATCTGGCCAATCTGATCGCCCGTGGTGGGGCTGTGCACGGGATGAGGCTCGCCAAGATCGCCATAGCTCCAGGTCTGGCGTCTCGCGCGCTGGGCTTGCAGCTTCGCCAAAACCTCGGGATTTGACAGATCAAAACCTTTGGAATTGGGGCGTTCTGGCGCGAATATATCCGCAGGTTGGGAAATTTTTGGGCCGGGCTCATCTTGTTTTTCAAAGGGATCCGCGGCCACCACATGGGCCGGAACTTCGGCATCAAAAATCTGGTTCACAAATGACGAATTGGCGCCGTTCTCCAAAAGTCTACGCACCAAATAGGCCAAAAGATCAGAATGGTGGCCAACCGGCGCATAAATGCGGCAGGCCACCCCATGTTTGCGCAACACTTGATCATGCAGCGCTTCCCCCATGCCATGAAGTCGCTGGAATTCAAAATGTTTCGCCTTCTGTTCAGCCGCGCTGTGTAATACGGCGGCAATGGTATGGGCGTTATGCGTTGCAAATTGCGGATAAATACGATCAGACATGGCCAGCAATTTCTGTGCGCAACAAATGTAGTTCATATCGGTATGCGGTTTCGTGGCCAGTACCGGAAAACCTGGGAGTCCTTCAACCTGCGCCAATTTGATCTCCGTGTCCCAATAGGCGCCTTTAACCAAACGCACCATGATGCGGCGATCTAATTTTTGCGCCAATGCATAGAGCCAATCAATGACATAGGCGGCGCGCTTGCCATAGGCTTGAACCACGACTCCAAACCCGTCCCATCGCGCAAGGCTTGGCTCTGACAGGACCGCTTCGATCACATCTAAAGATAGATCCAATCGCGCGGCCTCTTCGGCGTCGATGTTCAGCCCGATGCCGGCAGATTTTGCCAAAAGCGCCAAGGATCGGGCGCGGGGCACCAAAACATCCATCACTTGCTTGCGATGTTGCAGATCATAATTGGGATGCAGTGCGGAGAGTTTAAT
>ENA-OQVM01005807-OQVM01005807.1-marine-metagenome-genome-assembly--contig:-NODE-5807-length-11597-cov-14.743316_pt1 | contig 11597 bp, 6 predicted proteins | sample MGYA00237776_ERZ505498 | MGnify/ENA primary metagenome ERZ505498 (study PRJEB26159, sample SAMN06265151) | marine metagenome | isolation source: Helgoland LTER site | place: Germany:Helgoland, sampling... | reverse complement strand
AATTGAGCAACCGCAGCCTCAAGTTCTTTAAGCATATCCATATAGATATCTTGTTGAGCATCATACTTAGGTTTTAGTATACCATTTATGTAGCCTTGACCTGCTTCACTGTAAGGAATATCTCCGTGAAGATCGGTAAGTCTTGAATAAATAAACACTCTTAATATACGCGTCATTCCCATTTCAGAACCACTATTGCCTTCAGATGTTAATTGAGCTCTGATGTCTTCGATCTCTTTAACTGCTGATGGGTAGTAACGATCCCATAAAGAAGTTGCGTATCCATCATTTCTAAAATATCTGTCTCCAGACCAGTATCCAGCTGTAGACGAGAAATGTTGAATCATTACAGATTGATAAATCAAACTGGCTCTCCAGTTTTCGTATCTACCACCTGATGTTTGCAAAATAACTGAGGCAAACTTGTTTGCTACGTCAATTTGACTTGCTTTTGCTGGGTTTACGTTCAACTCTTCAAATCCTTTATCGAATTCACAAGAAGAAAGAACTAAACTTAAAGCAAAAAATGTTAGTAATATTTTTTTCATAATTATATAAGTTTAAAATTTAAGATTTACGTTAAGTCCAATTGTTCTAGGAACAGGAAGACCGAACCATTCTAAACCAGCAGAGTTTCCGTTATTATATGCAGACTCCGGGTCAATATTATCAGTACTATTGCTTAAGAAAAATAAATTTCTTCCAATAAGCGATACAGTAGCTTTATCAACAAACGTTCCTTCTAGCATGCTAGACGGTACGTTGTATCCAATACTTAATTGGCGAACTCTCATATAATCTGAATCTTGTATAGCTTCTTCAGCAATTGAGTAAGTTCTTCTGTAATAGTCTTCTTGTTGAGCTTGAGGAATAGAAGTTGTAATGGCACTTCCATCTTCCATTACACCAGATGGTGTAAATCCAGCCTCACGACCTCCAGCAGGAACAGTTTTTTTGTGATGACCATTTCTGATTAAAAAAGCATTTGTTCCAGAGTAAATTTGCCCACCAGTTTTCCCTTCGATTAAAATTGAAGCGTTGAAATCTTTATATCTAAACGAAGATCCTAAACCTAAAGATGTTGGCGCAACTCCAAATCCTAAGATTTTTCTAGCACCAATTTTTGGAATTGGAATTCCGTTAACCATTTCGTGAACAATGGCACCTGCATCATTTCTCACATATGAAGAACCGTAAAGTGCTCCATATTTCTCTCCTACAATGTGAGTTACTCTTAAGTTTCTTGAACGAGGCTCATCCATTGAGATATTACCTCCAGTATCATTAGTTGCAACTACTTCACTTGTATTATTAGTGTAGTTAATTGATGCATTCCAAGCAAAATCATCAGTTCTCATTATCTCACCTTTAATAAGTAATTCAATACCTGAGTTTGAAATATTACCAAGATTGGCAAGTGCACTTCCAAAACCTGATGTTGCAGAAGCACTAACTCCAACAATGTCTCCTAGAGTTTCATTGTCATAGTAAGTTGCATCTATAGAAAGTTTGTTGTCAAACATTCTTAAGTCTACACCAAATTCAGTTTCGTTTTTCTCAAAAGGAGTAATTTCAGAATTTGGAATTGTTCCTCCGGAAATATTTCCAAGAGATGCACCTAAGTGACCTTGTCCGTATATTCCGTAAGATAAACTTAAAGCATATGGGCTATCAGCACCACCTGCTACCTGAGAATAACCTCCTCTTAACTTTAAAAAAGAAACAGTATCTCCAAGATCCATAACATCAGATAATACTAATGAAACAGAAGCAGAAGTATACAGATCATTGTTTGGTGATTTTTTATCTTTTAAAGATAAAGTTGAGAACCAGTCGTTTCTAGCAGTTACTGTTAAGAAAGCCCAGTCCTGGAATCCAAATTCTGCGGATCCATATGCTGAGTTAATTTTCTTTTTCCAGTAGCTGTACCCACCACCTTGGTTTTTAGTATTTTGAACATTAATTAAAAATGGAACAATAAAATCAGAACCTGATTTTGATACTGCATCATATTCTTGAACGTTTGTTCCTATACCAACAAACGCATTTACAGTTAAATCATCAACGATTTGTAAATTATCTGTCCCCAAAAACGCATCGGCATCGTATTGCTTAAACGTACTTTTATTTTCATTTATAGAACCTCTAGGCTGAAAAGCAGTTCCCCAAGGAGTTGAACCAGTTTTATGTAAATCGTAACGATCTCCACCTAGTCTACCTCTAAGGTATAAATAATCAGTAACATCATATCTAGCATTTAATGCACCTATAAATCTCGCTTTTTCAGATGAATTTATAAAATTATAAGCAGCAAAATATGGATTCTGAGAATAAGAATTATCACTAATTCTAAATTCTGTTAAATCTGCATTTCTACCAAGTCCACCTTCTCCCATCATGTCATCAACAGAAACAGTAGGGGCAAATAAATTAACAGCAAAGTTTCCATTACCTGGTGAATCTGATAATTGTGGATTACCTTCTTGGTCTTCTAAGATGTATTTCATATTTACATCAACATTAAACTTATCTCCATATTTTCTAGAAGAATTTAATCCAAAAGAATTTCGTTTTAATGTAGAGTTAGGTACGATGTCTAAATTATCCAAATTTGTTACGGAAAATCTAGTACTACCGTTTTCGTTTGAAGATGAAACAGCAATAGTATTTGTGTAAGTTTCACCAGTTTGATAGAATTTATCTAAGTTACTTCCCTTATTAGTGTAAGGTCTAGCAACACCATCCCACTGCTCAACTAAAGAACCGTCCATTTTTGGTCCCCAAGCTTGATAAGTGTCAATTGCATCAGATACTTTAGAAGCATCTCTACCCTGACCATAAATTTCTTGAGTGTCCCTTAATGAAAGATTTAACATGTCAAATTGAGTTGAAGAATTGAATTCAACTCCGATTCCCTTAGTACCAGCTCCAGTTTTAGTATTTATAATTATAACACCATTAGAAGCTCTAGATCCGTAAAGCGCTGCAGCTGCACCACCTTTTAAAACAGAAACAGATTCAATTTCATCTGGGTTAATACTAGAGATACCATCTCCGTAGTCAGCACCTCCCCATACACCAGCAGATCCTAAATTTGAATTGTTAATAGTAATTCCATCTACAACATATAAAGGTTGGTTATTTCCAGTTAATGAACTAGTACCACGAATAACAACTCTACTTGAACCTTTAGCTCCCATCGATGAACCAGTTACCATAACACCGGCAACTTTACCTTGTAAAGCATTAATTGCATTTGTAGTTTTGTTATCGCTTAGTTCTTCACCGCCTACTTGAGTAATTGAATACCCAACCGCTTTAACATTTCTTTTTACACCAAGTGCAGTTACAACTACTTCAGATAAAGCATTATCTGGTTGTAAAGAAACGTTAACTGTTGCAGAAGATCCGACAACTACTGATTGACTTGAATATCCAACAAAGCTAAAAACAAGGGTGTCACCACTTGAAGCGTTAATTGAATAATTACCATCAAAATCAGTGGAAACTCCATTTGAAGTTCCTTCGACTAAAACAGTTGCTCCCGGAAGAGGTACACCGTTATCGTCGGTTACTGTCCCGCTAATTGATTGGGCTTGAACGGTAAAACCGAATGCAAACACCAATAAAAAAGAGGACAAAATTGTAAAAAATTTTGTTTTCATAAATATTTAGTTTTGTTTAAATCAGTACTAATTTAACAAAATCGTTAACACTTTTTTAACATATTCGTAAAAATTTTGAAATATTTCGACAAAAGCGGAATTTATTACGATCAATTTTTAGCTAAAAAATCAACTAGACATTACCTTAACATCACTTAAACATTTAATATTGAATGTTTTAAAAAAAAAAATTTTAAAACTTATAAAAATAGAATTTCATCAACAAATAGCCAAGCATATTCTCCTTCAGCTGGATGACCTTTGGGAAGTTTTTTATTACTCTTTACAACTAATTTAACTTTTGAAGGGTTTTCAAGAATAGGAACCTTAAAAAACTTAGTAATATTAGGTGCTCCCAAAGATGATTTAGGTAATTTATTAGAATAAATTAACTTATTTGAGTTCAGCGAAATATCGTATAATTCTATACTTTCTGGGAACATTATATATGCTCCTATAGATTCAAGAGCATGGAATCCAATTGAATTATAATTTTTATCGCTAAGGTCTATTTCCAAAACTAAATCACCGGAATTTCTTTCATTCACTCCTCTTTCATAATCGCTAGTTCTTATGAACCCGTTCCAATGACCATCTCTAAAATTGATGTCACCAATAATACCATCAAATAATTTTTTTGGATGCCTATATCTATTATCAGGTGTTGTTTTTAAAACATAATTTTTTAAAATTCCTTCCACTTTAATAAAATCCATTACACCAACTTTACTGTCCAGCCAACCTTCTTTAAAGGCTTTCGTTTTTAAGGTTAATGAGCTTGAAATAGAGAAAGGCTTTGAATAAAGAGAAGATAATGAATCTGGATCTTTTCCATTTAGAGTGTATCTTATTGTAGGGTTTCCTAAAGACTTATAAAACTCTATTTTTAAAGAATCTGAGAACATAGTTTGGCCAGAAATTGGTTTCGGAATAGAGAGAGGAACGCCTTTTGCAAAATCACTAACTCCAAAATTTAATTCAGCAGTTGAAAGGCTTAATAATTCTGTTTGATTATCCTTACTAATAGATGTATTCCATAAATAGACTGCTTTTAAGCTTTTTTGTTCAAGTAAATTTTTTAGACCATCAAAGCTTAATTTATTTTCATTTAAATTTAAGCTTTCAACTGAACTGCTTATTGAAGAAAGTCCCTTATCTGTAATTTTAGTATTATTAATTTTTAAATACTTTAAATTTTTAAGAGAATTAAGTTTTGATATTAAATTATCATTCAAATTAGTATGACTAAGATCTAATTTGATTAGCTGTTCCTTAACTTTTAATAAAGCCTTAATATGTTTTGATTTTAAGGCCTTTCCTAGAAACTTAGCTTCTACATAATTATTAGTGATACTGTTTCTTTCAAGCCTAAAATCTAATTCTAAAAGCTTTTCTAAATCTTGTTTTCTTGGCGGATCTACTATTGGCAGATCGGATGGCATAAAAGACATCACCATTTCTTTTTGATCAATATCAAAACTTTCTAAAGCGCTATATTGATCGAAATTAGCGCCTTTGTCAATCCATATTTTTAGAATTTCAATTTCATTTTCAGTTAACTGCACGTTACCCTCAGGTGGCATATGCATTTTATCGTTCATCGGTAGGTTTGGGTAATTATATAAGTGGCTTGAACTTGCGTCAAAAGAAACTAATATTTGACCAGATTCTCCGCCTTTTAAAATTGCTTCTTTAGAGTTTAACATTAAATCCCCTTTAGACTTGTTTTGATTATGACACTTAACACATTTGTTATCAAGTATTGGCATTACAACACTTGAATATAGGTTTATACTATCTAAACTAGTTACGCTTGTAGTCTTACTAAAATCTGGTATTTTCAAATATTCACTTCCGTGTGTAATTTGACCTCCAAAATGACCAGTTACTGACAATAACACAACAGTAAACACAAAGGAAGGAGTGAAATAATTCAAATATTTAGAAGTTTTATGCATCCAAAGTAATCCTCCAATAGAAACAGTTGTAGAAATACCAAGCCACATGTGTCTGTCAATTAGATCCCCTGAAAAATCATCTCCCAAGTATAGAAAATAACCCAACAAAGCGCTTAAAATTGAAAAAGCAAATGAAAATAATAATCCAAACCGTATTGGAATAGTGTATTTAGTTTTAAAAAACCTTTCTAATAAAACTAGACAAAAAGTTAAGTATAAAGCACCTATAGGAAGGTGTAAAACTACTGGATGAAATTTTCCTAAATAATTTAAAATTTCCATTAACCTATTTCATATTTAGCATCAATCAATAAATCTTTATTTTTTTCATCACAAAGCGAATAATTAAATCCTTTTCTCAAGCTGTATCCGGCACATTCACCATTTTTATTAAGAGCAATAAATCCAACTTGAAGGTAATCCCACTCAGGTCCTGACTTATGTATTTTCGAAATCCTTTCAACTATGGTCTTGCATGCTTGTAATGGAGAATACCCTTGTCTCATAAGTTCAACAACCATAGCGCTTCCAGATGTTTTTATTATGGCTTCGCCCAGCCCAGTAGCAGCAGCAGCTCCAACTTCATTATCTAAAAATAAGCCCGCTCCAATAATAGGAGAATCTCCAACTCTTCCATGCATTTTCCAAGCTGCGCCACTAGTTGTGCAAGCTCCAAAAAGATCACCGTTTTCATCAATTAATAGCATGCTTATAGTATCGTGATTTTCAATATTTATAACTGGTTTGTAATTTGAATTTTCTTTCCATTTTAACCAGTCTTTTCTTGATTCATCGGTCAATAAGTCTTCTTGATTGAAGCCTTTTGATACTGCGAAATCTAAAGCCCCTTTTCCTGATAGCATAACATGTGGTGTGTCTTCCATTACATGTCTTGCTACTGAGATAGGGTGTTTAATATTCTGCAAAAAACTAACCGATCCGCAATTACTATTTTTATCCATTATGCAAGCATCCAAAGTAACTATACCATCTCTATCAGGGTAACCACCATAGCCTACAGATCTTATTTTTGGATCAGCTTCCGAAACCTTAACGCCCTTCTCAACAGCCGAGAGTCCTCCCTCTCCATTTTTTAAAACTTCCCAAGCTTTTTGGTTTGCCTCCAAACCGTGATTCCATGTAGAAATAATTCTAGGATAGGTTTTTTTGATATTGACATTGTTTAACTCGTCGCAGCTTAAAATACTTGAAACCCCTAAAGTTCCTAAAGCAGATTTTTTTATAAAATTTCTTCTATTACTCATTTTTAAAAAATTATTCAATCATCCCAACTTCTCTATTTTCTAAACCAACAACATTGGTTAGATCATCTCCAATTTCTTTTCTTTTATTATCAGCTAAAGCGTTTATTTTTTTTACAATTTCAGGAAATTCATTAAGAATATTTTTAGTTTCAGAGGGGTCAGTTTTTAAATTATACAGTTCATTTTCTTTGAGATCTACATATTCATATTTTATTGGGGTTCCATCATTTCTCCCTTTTTTCCCGTTTAAAGTTCTATATCTATGTGGAAAATACATTTTATAATCTCCGTATCTAACTCCATGAAGACTGTTTTTGTGATAATAAAAAAACAATGCTTCGTGAGGGTCTGAATCTGTTTTTCCAGTTAAATTTTCCCATATATTTTTACCATCTATTTTGTTTTCCGATAAACTTGAATTAGTAATTTTTGCAAAAGTTGGAAGCCAATCTATTCCCATCAAAGGATTTTGAATTACAGAGTTAGGCTTGATTTCGTTTGGATACCAAACAATACAAGGCACCCTTTGTCCACCTTCCCATGTTGTGCCTTTTCCTTCTCTATATATTCCTGTTGAACCAGCATGTCCTCCGTAAGATAGCCACGGTCCATTATCGGATGTAAAAACAACTATAGTGTTTTTATCTAAATCATTCTTCTTTAGCGTTTCCATTATAAGACCTACAGAATGATCTATTTCTTCAATTACGTCAGTATAAAGCCCATGACCTGATCTTCCATTAAACTTTGAGGAAGCGAACAATGGCACGTGAGGCTGAGGATGTGCTAAGTATAAAAAAAATGGATTGTCTTTATTTTTTTCAATAAAAGAAATACTTTTTCTAGTCAACTCCATAGTTAAATCGGATTGATCTGTTAATACCTCGATCGGTTTATCATAATCGTAAAGCATTAAATCAGGATAACTATTTGGATACTCTGCATGAAAAGGCCACATATCATTTGAATATAATATTCCAAAAAAGTCATCAAATCCGTGATTTGTAGGTAAAAACTTTTTATTATCACCCAAATGCCATTTACCATAAATAGCAGTATTATATCCATTTTGTTTAAACATTTCAGACATTAAGAATTCACTTGGGTTAATTCCTTTTTTTGAGTTAGGCCCAAGAGCTCCGCTAAATCCTATTCTGTTTGGATAACTTCCAGTAAGGATTGACGCTCTTGATGCTGAACAAACAGCTTGTGTTGAATAATAAGAATTAAGAAGTGCTCCTTGACTGGCCATCAAATCCAAGTTTGGTGTTTCTATCATTTTTGAACCATATGAACTCAAATCAGCAAACCCTAGGTCATCTGTTAAGATAAATATGACGTTAGGAGACTCTACATTATCATTATTCTGACATGAGGAAAACAATATAATTACTAGTAAAATTTTAATAAACTTCATTATTACACAATTTTTCAAGAATGAATTTTTAAATTAGTCATTTATAATTTAAAATCACAAAATATTATTTTTTAACTATCTGTAATAGTTTTTATAATTAAATATACAAATCCCATAATGAAGGTTAGTAAAAGATCGTTATTCACAAATCCAACTTATAATAAAATATCTTCGATTCCGATTTCTAGTCAAATTTTATTTTGGCTAGGTTACTTTACTTTTAACACTATTAGATGGGGAAATTTTTATGAAGACTATGCATATTCCATTAAATCTAATATTATTGAGTTTCCTTTTCATATTACCTTATCTTACATATTTATATTTTATCTTCTTCCTAAACTTTTTAACGGAAAGGTAATTGAGTTTTTTACTCTTCTATTTATTAGTTTGGGACTAACTCTAGTTTTAAAGTTTCAAATCACTTATTATTTTACAAGTGGAGATGTCTTACCTGAATTTGCTGGAATAACTTCCAAGATTGACCTTACTTATGCAATCAACGTAATTCTTGGAGAAATTTATGTTATTGCTTTTGTTACGGCCATTAAGTTAGCTATTGACTGGATTAAGCAAAGAGAATATCTTACAAGAACTAACGAAATACTTTTAGAAAGCGAATTAAAGTATTTAAGATCTCAAGTTCAACCACACTTCTTTTTCAACACTTTAAATAATTTATATTCTTTAACTATTGATAAATCAGATAAGGCTCCCGATTTAATTTTAAAACTTTCTGATTTAATGAAGTATTTTTTATATGAAACCGGAAAAGAATTTCAAACACTAAAAAATGAAGTCTCTCATATTAAAGATTACATTGATATTGAGAAATTACGATATGATGAAACTCTTGATGTAAGTTTTAGCATTAGTGGAAAAACAAACAAAATAATAGTTAAACCATTAATGCTTATTCCACTTGTTGAAAATGCTTTTAAACACGGAGCTAGAAATTCGAATAAAAACGGATATATTAAAATTGATTTGAAAGCAACTAAAAATCTTCTTGATTTTAGAATTGAAAATTCATTTGAAAAACAAACCAAAAAAATTGAAGCACAAATTGGAGGAATAGGCCTTACAAACCTAAAAAAAAGATTAGAGTTAAATTACGGGCCTGATTTTTATAGTTTTAACACAATAGAAGAAAAAAATAAATATATTGCACACCTTAAAGTCAAACTATGATCAATTGTATAATTTTAGATGATGAACCTTTAGCTATTAAAGTAATAGAAAATTTTGTTAAAAAAATTGATTTTTTAGTCTGTGTTGGAACTTTTTCAAATGCTAATGATGCTTTAACTACTCTTAAAAAGGAAAAAGTTGATTTGATGTTTTTGGATATTAATATGCCATTTATTGATGGTATAAGTTTTTTAAAAAGTTTAGAAACACCACCCAAAACAATTATAACCAGTGCTCATTCAGATTATGCGCTTGATGGATACGATTTAAATGTAGTGGATTATTTAATGAAACCAATCCCATTTGAAAGGTTTGAACAAGCTGTGGAAAAAGCTTATAAGCTAATAACTAGAATTAGAAATGAAAAAAGTCTTGATCTTGATTTTGTTTTCGTAAGAGTTAACAAATTAAATGTCAAAATAAATTATGATGATATTTTAGCCATAGAGAGTTTAAAAGATTACATAAAAATAGTTACTAAAGAGAAAAACTTTATTGTTCATACTACACTAACTTCATTTACAGAATCTCTTCCTAGAAATAGGTTTATTAGAATACATCGATCCACTACTGCAGCAATTAATAAAATTGATGTAATTGACGGTAGTAATGCCTACATTAACAAAAAGCCTTATAAAATTGGTGGAAGTTACAAGGAAAACTTTAAAAACTTGGTCGTTAACTTTAATTAATCTTTCATTAAGTCTAAAGCCTTAGAAACTGTGGTAACAGGAAATTTACAAGTATTATCCACGCATACATAAATATAAGTTTCATCCTTAAAATATCTGTCTTTAAGCAAATAAAGATTGGATACGTTTTCAGAAGCAGCTATTAAAACATTAGGCAAATATTCTTCCATTATATCCTCAGCTTTTGCAATCGCATTATTACCAGATATTGCGATTTCATAAAACTTTTGAGAATAATTATGTGAGTTATTAAGCCACAACAAATGATCTGTAACCCTCTCTTTTATTGTTTCACTTACATTATTTATCATTATTTTAGAATGTGATAAATATTCTTTGTTTCCGTTAAAATGGCCAAGTCTAAATAAATTAAAATTCATTACAGAGTTTGCAGAGGGTATAACTCCATCTTGAAGATTAATTAATGTGTCTGCAAACAAACTTTCTTGATTAGTTGAAAATCTATAAAATCCTGATTCTTCTTTAAATTTTTCGTTTGAAAACACTACCATTTCATCAGCTAATTGTAAATATTTTTCATCAAAGGTAATTTCATATAGCCCAATAAGAGCATCAATATAATAACTGTAATCTTCAAAAAACAAAACCTTAGCAGGGCTGCTGCTTGTATGTCTTATTACGTTATTCTCAATCATAATTTTTGATAATGAAGAATTTATTAAAAGAGCTTTATTTAGAAAAATTGGATCTTTTGTTGATTTATAGCTATCAACTAACCCTCTAATAGTTAATGCATTCCATGAGAAAATTATTTTAGAATCAATTATTGGGTGAACTCTTTTTTCTCTCTCTTTTTTCAATAAAGAATTTATCTCGTTTAATTTCTTGTTAAATTCTTTTAATGTAATGCCTAGTTTTTTAGAAAACTCTTTATCAGAAATAGTTTGATAAAAAACATAGCTATCATTTTCCCAATATCCCGTTTCATTTATATTGTAATATTCTGAAACCCACTTGAAATCGTCATTCAAAATTTTCTTTAGTTCTTCCTCTTTCCATATGTAAAAGTCACCTTCGCTTTTTGTTCCGTCCTGATAATTAGTATCAGCTGAAATACTTGAATAAATAAGATTATCACTTCCTGTCATCTTGGATTCTAGGAATCTGTAAATATTATAAAGCTCCGATTTGAAACGTTCTTCTTTAAATAATTTAAAAGCACTTGAATAGAGACTCATGAGCTGAGCATTATCATACAGCATTTTTTCAAAATGAGGGATATGCCAAGTATTATCAACAGTATATCTATGAAAACCACCGTCAATTCTGTCATTTATTCCCCCACGTGAGATTTGCATCAAAGAAGTGTACACAAAATCTTTCATTTCTTGATTACTATACTCATTTGAAAATCTCATAAAGAAATTTAACATTGAGGGTAAAGGAAA
>ENA-OQVM01005804-OQVM01005804.1-marine-metagenome-genome-assembly--contig:-NODE-5804-length-11602-cov-3.303167_pt1 | contig 11602 bp, 9 predicted proteins | sample MGYA00237776_ERZ505498 | MGnify/ENA primary metagenome ERZ505498 (study PRJEB26159, sample SAMN06265151) | marine metagenome | isolation source: Helgoland LTER site | place: Germany:Helgoland, sampling... | reverse complement strand
TTTTAATACATCAATTTTATTACAAGAGGTGCGGACCAATGCTTCTGTACAGGCGTTAAAGGGTATAACCGGGACGGATGTTATTGAAGACTATCGGGGGGTCAGTGTTTTAAGCTCTTATGAACCAGTTAGATTTGGTGATCATACTTGGGCTTTGATTTCAGAAATAGACACCGCTGAGGCTTTTGCTCCGGTGGTCACTCTCGGCTGGGCTTTGGGCTTTTCCAGTGTTCTGATTGCCACAGTGCTTGTCGCAGTTTCTACCGTGGGTGCGGAGCGAATTGCCGCACCGATTAAAACACTGGCGGATGCAACGGACCGTCTGGGCAAGGGAGATCGAGATCTGGAATTACCAGTAACGTCCCAAGATGAGTTGGGGCATCTGACGCAAAACTTTAATGAAATGGTCGTAAATCTGCGCACCCAGAGACGTGTAATCGAACAACAAAATTCAGAGAATGCCAAGCTGCTTTTGAATATTTTGCCGGAACCCATCGCGGAGCGTTTGAAGAGTGGCGAGTCGCAAATCGCCGACGCCTTTCCCAGCGCCAGCGTTATTTTTACCGATCTTGTCGGCTTTACAACGTGGTCGCAGGGCCGTCCACCAATGGAAGTGTTGTCAATGCTTGATGAATTATTCGGATCCTTTGATGAATTTGCCACCACGCTTGGGGTTGAGAAAATTAAGACGATTGGCGATGCGTATATGGCGGTGTGTGGATTGCCGACACCAAATGAAGATCATGCTAAAGTAATGGCGAAGTTGGCTTTAGGTGTTTTGCAGCGCCTGGATGAGTTTAATGAACGCAAAGGTACAAATTTAAAGATGCGTGTGGGTCTGCACTGCGGGCCGGTCGTGGCGGGGGTGATTGGCACGTCGAAATTTATTTATGATCTCTGGGGTGAATCCGTCAACATGGCAAGCCGTATGGAATCGACCGGTGTGCCAAATGAAATTCAGATATCTCAGGCCTTTTATGACGCGCTTGAAGGCGACTATGCGACGGTTCTGCGCGGCGAAATCGAGGTGAAAGGGGCCGGCAAAATGCAGACCTATCTTCTGCAGCGTCCAGTGGAAGCTGTCGCCTAACTGCCGTACCAGGTGGGCCCTATGTCTTGAACTGAGAAACTGCAGACAAACCGCCTGTTGGTTCTGCCGGATAGACGCTCGTACGCACAGTCCAGACAGCCACGACCGTGATTTGTTGGTTAAGTCGTCTGCGTAATGGCGTTTTATCGGCTTCACGATTTGAGCAGACGTATTTTCCAGTCCGCTGCGATTTCAGTGGACGAATTTGCGTTGTCGGTTTGCTTTATGCGGTTGCAGAGGTCTTTGGTTAACGCTTGGCTTGTCGGCTAAGCACAGATGCAATTGTAATCTGCGCTGACCTTTTGGGTGCAGGCTTCGATCTCATTTGCAAAAATACAGAGACAAGTCAGGGGTTTTTAACAGCTGGGCTACCAGGCTCTGGATGTATTGTGGGACCTGCTTTAAGCCACGCGATGCTGAACAGTTACCCAGACATGGCGTTCGCCTAAGCATGACAGTAAAGCAGGATATAACATGACAGCTTAGTTGGTTCTGAAGCCATCAAAGATTGAGTTAGCAAACGTGAGGATCCAGATTTTGTCGGCGCAATGACCTGAGCGGAAAGTCTGGACCTGATGATTAGGACTTGGCTTTGAATACAAATAATCAGCTGCCTATCTTTATATATGCAGTCAATGAATTATTGGTGCTCGGTTCTGGGTGTGAAATGACTGTTGCGCGGTACGGTAAAAAGGTGCCTGCGCGGTCTGGACCGGGCAGGCAAGTTTAGGTTAAGAAAATTTTGCGCCCAGAATTTTTCCGATGGTTTCATCGTCCACCAAAGGCGTAATATTGATCTCAATCAATCCGTTCCAGTCAAGCGCATAGTCTGCCAAGGCACCAGCATCTGAGGATTCGACAATTGCAAAACCGCCGGTTCCGTCAGCATTGTGATAACGTGATACAAGCTTTGCACCCTCGGGTGGCATGCCACCGGTTGCCATAAATTGTTTGATGGTGTTGTCTCTGGCTTGCGGGGAATGGGTCCAGGCAAATTTAAATAGCATCGGTCTCTCCTTTTGACGGCAACTCCAGTCTGCTGCGGCTTCAGGCTAAGGTGTTTGACACAGTCATGCAAAATAGCTTTTGGGTATTTAATGATAACTTTGGGTAGATGTTCTTGCCACCTCGTCTCATATGAAGCCGTGCTTTATGGCCGGAGCGCAACACGTTGGTTGCATTTAAAAGAACACCTAGGTCGCTGATCGGTCTCTATTGCGCAAAATTTATCTCAACAACACCAAAGGGTCCAAAGTCAGCATGAAAGCGGCTGCATGGCTCAGCTTCGATCGGGCGAATAAAGGACCCGGAAAGAACAATGTCTCCTGCGGATATTTTATCACCGTAATGATCCATGCGTCGCGCAAGCCAGCACACGCTTTCGACCGGATCGTTTAAAACGCCTGCTCCAAGGCCAGTTTCCTCGACGGCATCATTTTTTGCAACAATGGCACCAACCCATCGGGGATCGATGGCGTCAAGTCGATGGCGTTCGGAACCCAAAACAATACCAGCATTTGCAGCATTGTCGGAAATGGTATCCAGCACCGTGCGCGCACGTCCAGTTTCAGGGTCCAACCTGAGAATGCGCGTGTCGAGAATCTCAAGACTTGGAGTGATATATTCAGTAGCGGCAATTACGTCGGCGCGGCTGACGTTTGCACCTTGTAGATCATGCTTCATGACAAAGGCGATCTCGGCCTCGATACGGGGTTCGATAAAGCGATCTTTGGGAACCGTTTCGGCGGTGTCAAAAGCCATGGTATTCAAAAGAACCCCGCTGTCTGGGATGTTAATATTCAGCGCCAGTTGCATCGCCTTCGAGGTCAGGCCAATTTTCCACCCAATTTTGTGCCGCCCCTCGCTATAGTGTAGACGCATCAACGCTGCCTGAACCCGGTAGGCGTCATCCATATTCATGTCGGGATTGGCCAAGGTGATCATTTGAATTTGATTGCCGGTCTTTTCCGCCTGAAATAAGGCCTGCGCTGTGGTCTCAATCGTCGCAGCATCCAGTGTCATATTTCATCCTCTACGCTATTGGTTAAGCTACCGATGCCTTCTGCGCTCACAGTAACCTTGTCTCCGGGCTTGAGGAACAATGGCGGATCAAAGCGAGCGCCGGCACCAGTCGGGGTTCCGGTAATGATTATATCTCCCGGCACCAGCGTGGTGAAAGTCGAGATATAGGCAATCTGTCGACGGATTGGGAACAACATTCTGCCGGTACGGTCATCTTGGCGCAACTCGCCGTTTACATGGGTTGTCAGGTGAATATCATCCAGTTGTTCGGCATGCTCGAACGGCACCAGCCAGGGGCCGATAGCGCCGGAATTATTCCAGTTTTTACCTTGGGTGACATTGAATTTCGCATGGCGCACCCAGTCTCGGATTGTACCCTCGTTGCACAGTGTCAAAGCAGCTATATGCGCATAAGCGTCGCTTTCTTGAATGCGTCGCCCCGCCTTGCCAATGACAATTGCAATTTCGCCCTCATAGTCCAGTTTATGAGATTCGGGCGGTCGGATAAGCGGTCGGTTTGCGCCGGTAAAAGACCGTCCAAAGCGTGGAAAAAGCGACATATGCGCAGGCGCCTCTTGGCCATCTTTATATTCGGCATTCCGGTCGGGAAAGTTTACCCCGACACAGATAATTTTTTCGGGGGCTGGTACCGGAATTTCAAATTGAAATTGGCCAGTTGGATGGGTGACCGTCCGACTGCTTGCCGCATCTTTCAGTGCGGTTAACGCACCGTCTGCGATCACCTCCCGCAAGGTGGGATATTGCGGAAACGCGTCAGATAAAGCAATCATGCCCTGATCTGTTACCAATCCATAAAAAGTGGCGCCGTTTGATGAGAAGGTGGCGAATTTATCCATAAGACACGTCCTGTCTGCCTGCGATCTCGCATATCACATTATAGGCAAATGTGATGTCCTCTTGCGTGCAATCAAACTGGCCAACCTGAAACCGGATGACCTTTTCGCCGTCGATAAGGGTTTGCGTCAGATAAATCCGTCCATCATCATTTATTTCATCCACCAGCTTTTGATTTAGCGCAGCAAGACCTGTTGCACCGGCGGGAGCATAGCGGAACGTGAAAAGGGACAAGATAGGTTCTGTCACAATTTCGAAATTTTCGGTGTTGCGCAGGGTCTCGGCCATAACGAGCGACCATTCAACGTGATTGCGAATGCGGTTACGCAGTTCTTCCAGGCCATAGTTGCGCAGCAAAAACCAAAGCTTTAGCGCGCGGAAGCGGCGCCCTAGCGGGATGGACCATTCAGAGTAATTAATCAATCCATCCTGACCATGGGTTTTCAAATACTCGGGTTGAATGGCCAGGGTGCGTACCAGATCCTCTGGGTTTTTCAAAAAATGTGCCGAGCAATCAAATTGAACACCCAACCATTTATGCGGGTTGAAAACGATGCTGTCGGCCGCGTCAATGCCGTCCCAAAGCTCGCGGAACTCGGGGCAGATCATCGCGGAGCCTGCCCATGCGGCATCTACATGCAAATATAGATCAAACTCTTTGGCGATTTCGGCAATGTCGCGGATGCTGTCACAAGATCCAGCACCTGTAGCGCCGGTTGAGGCGATAATGCCAGCGGGTTTATATCCTGCCGCGATGTCGCTTATAATCGCAGCCCGCATCGCTGCGGCACGGAGACCGCGCAAGGGGCCCTCAATTGGCAGGCGGACAATGTTGCTGTCACCCAAACCTGCGACCCAAACCGCTCGGTCGATAGAACTGTGCACCTCGCCCGAGCAATACAGGCGCAGGGCTGGCATACTTGACAGACCTTTGGTATTTCCCTGCCAGTTCAAACTGCGTTCACGCATTGTCAAAACTGCCGCGAGCGTTGCCGAGGATGCGCTGTCTTGGATCACGCCTGCAAAATCGCCTGACAGGCCCACGGCCTGTCGCAGCCACTCCATCATCCGAGTTTCCATTTCGGTTGCCGCTGGCGAGGTCTGCCACAGCAAACTATTGACTGCCATTGTCGAGGTCAGAAAATCGGCAAGAATAGCGGGCGGTGATGCGTTTGATGGAAAATAAGCAAAGAAACGCGGGTGTTGCCAATGGGTTATACCGGGCATCACAACTCGCTCAAAATCCTCCATTATAACGGCCATATCCTCGCCCTGTTCGGGAGGTGACAGTGATAAAAGTGCGGCGATGTCACCGGGCGCGACCTGCGCTCGAACCGGCCGGTCACGCAGGGTCTTGTGATAGTCGGACCCCCAGTCGGAAATTTCTTTACCCCAGCGGGCGTATTCGTCCCAATTCATATGTTTGTCCTATGGTGCGATAATTGGTTGGGCAGTCAGGTCCGAGGGCTGTGGCTCACTGCCTTCGAACGGGGTTCCATGTTCAAACCAGCTTTTTGGTGCAGGCGCCCCCCATAGGGTCTGGCGCTGTGGATCTTTGAGGTCCCATTTAATTGGTTCGTGATCAGGATCAACGGTTTGATAATCCGAACAGTAAATTTCGATACGGTGGCCGTCTGGATCCAGAATATACAGGAAAAAAGCGTTTGAAATACCGTGGCGTCCGGGCCCGCGCTCGATATTACCGACATAGCCAGTGGTGGCCATCAAATCCAGCAAGTCAATAATGTTCAAAGGTGTTGGCACCCAAAATGCGACATGATGCATGCGCGGACCAAGCCCGTTAGTGAACGCGATATCATGCACTCCGCCTTTGCGATGCGCCCAAGCCGCCCAGAGACGGCCGGTTTGTGGATCTTCGGTGTATTCGGTGACCCGAAAGCCGAAATCAGACCAAAACGCCATGCTGTCATCGACATGGCGCGAAAACATATTGAAATGATCGATCCGCAGCGGTTTGACGCCGTGATAAAGCGCATAATTTTGATGAATTGACGGAAGACGGTCCATTTTGTGATAAAACTCAATGGGAATTCCGTGCAGATCTTGCGTCAGCAACGTCCGGCCCTGATAGGGTCGTTCAATCCAGGATACGGGTCGCCCTAAATTTGCAAAATATTTGTGCGCCCGATCAAGGTCGGTGTCATCATAGGTCTTGAAACCAAGAACTTTGACAGTGATTTCGTCGCTTTTCTCTAGGATGACGCAGTGATGTCCCCGCTCTTCCATGGCGCGCAGGTAAATGCGGCTGTCATCTTCGTCGGTAACCTGAAGCCCAAGCGTGTCAGCATAGAATTTGCGCGACGCGGCGAGATCGCTGACCCCAAAGCAGGCATGGCTGAGCCGAACAGTGTTAAACGCGGGGTACAGGTTTGGTGCGGGCAGGGGCATGGTTATCCTCCTAGTTTTGGAATTTTGTGATCGGTCATGGCAAAGGCGACGTTTTTGGTTTCCATATAGAACTCGAACGACCAATCACCGCCATCGCGGCCGATACCGGAATTTTTTGTCCCGCCGAATGGGGCGGGTAAATGTCGGTTGTTCTCTGAGTTTACCCAGATCATTCCAGCCTCAAGTGCATCCGAGATCCGCAATCCGCGTTTAAGATCGTTGGTCCAAAGGTAGCCGGCCAACCCATAGCTGACATCATTGGCCATCGCGATGGCCTCTGCCTCGGTGCGGAACGGTAGCGCGGTTAACACGGGGCCGAAAATTTCCTCTTGCGAGATGCGCATGTCGTTGGTGGCATCGGTGAGCAGCGTTGGAGCAACATAGCAGCCGCCACCCGGGCCATCGATCGTGCGGCCTCCGGTGGCAATGGTGGCACCCTCCTGCTGTGCAATGTCAAAATACGACGTCACTTTTTGCAGATGGTTTGGATCAATTAACGGACCGATGGTCGCGGCGGGATCCAAAGGATGCCCCACGGTAATTTTGGCAGCTTTTTCAGCAACTATTGCAGTGAAGTCTTCATAAATTTCGGCCTCGACCAGAAGGCGGGACGATGATGTACAGCGCTCTCCGTTCAACGAATATATCATGAATACGGCCGCGTCGGCGGCGCGCTCCAGATCGGCATCTTTAAACACAATAATCGGGTTTTTTCCCCCCAGTTCAAAGTGCACACGTTTCAACGTATCGGCACCTTGTTTCATAATCATCGCGCCGGTGCGACTCTCACCAACAAAAGCGATGGCTTTGATATCTGGATGTTCTGTCAATGCGCGACCGGCATCTTCACCAAAGCCATTGACCATGTTCCAAACCCCTGCGGGTACGCCTGAATTCTCGGCGATTTCGATCAAAAGGCGGGCGGACAGTGGCGATAATTCGGCGGGCTTATGCACAACTGTACACCCCGCTGCCAACGCCGGGGCGATCTTCCACGTCGACAGCATGAAGGGGGTGTTCCAGGGCGTGATAATGCCGACAGGCCCGATGGGCGTGCGCGATGTCACGTTCATTTGTGTGCTGGTAAACAGTGATTTCCCATCTGCGGCAAACGGGGCCTGATCGGCGAAGAACCGGAAATTCTCGGCGCCGCGCATGGCCGCTTTAGACATAAAACGAATGGTTTGCCCGGTGTCCATCGCTTCAATAAAAGCTATTTCCTCGGCTCGGGCGACAATGCCGTCGGCGACCGCGTGCAGGATGTCGCGGCGCGCTTTTCCCGTTACGACGGACCAGTCCGCAAAGGCCTTTTTCGCGGATTTTGCAGCTTGGTCGATTTCGCTCGCACCGCCGCGCGATACTTGAGCCAGAGCGGTGTGGTCGGCCGGAGATTTGGTTTCAAACTGGTCGTTTGACGAAACATCTTGCCCGTCGATACGATGCATGACGCCCTGAGTCCTGAATTTTTCAAGATACTCATGCGCTTTTTTTATATTGATTTCCAATGACATGGATCAAAACCCTTCATTTCTTAGGCGGTCGTGGACGGGATTGTATTTCCAAGAAAATTTCGCATCCATTTCAATGATACTGACCGATATCATAAAGTGTCCGCGTGCCAACTCTTGTTTGAAAAAAAGCTTAGATTCCTTCAAAAGGGTCTCTCCGCTATCCGTTTTTTGCGCGTCGGTGCGCCCCTCTCCTATCCGTAATATCATATCTAAAAATGCATTTTCCGGATGGTTGTCAGCGATCGAATATGCATCGTGCGCCACGGCGCGCACGCGAATGCCCGCTTCGGGAAAAAGGTTTAGATTTAACAGACACAGACGCATTTGGTTGCAGAATGTTTTCAAATTTGCGCGCTGCGCCAGATTGCTGGAATATTGAACTATCAAATGCGGCATCTTGACCTCGACCCTATAGTTACTTAACTTGTTAACTAATTGCTGGAAAGTCAAGGGGGTTGTTTGGTTTGCCCGCTTGTAACCACTGTGTATCAGGAATGTGATGACCAAGAACCCGAGCCTGTATGACCCGACAAGCCGCAGTTTGCCCATCTCGCTGCTGCAAACCCGTGAACTGATCATGGAGGTCGTGCGCCCAATGTTGGTGCGGCACAGCATCACCGAGCAACAATGGCGTGTTTTGCGCGTCATTTCAGAAGATGTCCGGCTTGATGCCAGCACGGTGGCAGCGCGAGCTTGCCTGTTGGCACCGAGCGTGACCCGGATCGTCAGGGCTCTGGAAAAACGGGGCTTTATCAGTTCCGTACGGGATGTTTCAGACAAGCGCCGGACGGTTCTGCAGCTTACGGAAGCGGGTGACGCATTTCTCGAAAAGGTTTCCCCTGAAAGCGCAGAGATTTTTGCCAAGTTGCGCCGCACCGTTGGTGCAGAGCGATGGGAGCAATTGACGACACTTCTGTCTGATATTCGCTCTGATATTCAAGCGACAGATTCAGATCAAAGCGACGCAAAACCCTGATCCACTGCTGACAAAATTTTTGCTGTATCTGCCTCGTCGATGATCAGGGGGGGAGAAAAAATCACATTGGGGCCGGAGACCCGCAGCATCACGCCGGCCTCATAGGTCGCTGTTTGCAATCGCTGAATGGTATGTTTGTCAATTGGGGTTTTCCTTGCGTGGTCACTGACCAATTCCAACGCACACATCAATCCGTGGCCGCCGCGCACGTCGCCGACAAGATCGTATTTTTCTGCAATCTGGCCTAGACCTTTAAACAGCTGAGCGCCGCGCAAGCCTGCATTTGTTTTCACATCCAGGCGTTGGGTTTCTTTTAGACACGCAATCGCTGCCGCTGCGCCCACGGGATGGCCTGAATAGGTATAGCCCGACCCGATTGCTGCGCTGCCACTGGTGTCGGTTTCAAATGTTTCGGCGATCTCTTCGGCAATCATCACCGCGCCAAATGGAAAATAGCCATTGGTTATTGCTTTTGCGATGCAGCTAAAATCCGATTTTACGCCCCAATGACGCGCGCCTGTCCAGTCACCGCTGCGGCCAAACCCGGTTATGACCTCATCTGCGATCAACAAAATGCCGTGCCGAGAGCAAATTTCTCTGACTTTTGGCATGAAACTGGCGTGGGGAGGGATCACCCCTCCGGCGCCAAGAATGGGTTCCATAATCATCGCCGCAATGGTTTGTGCGCCCTGAAAGTTGATTTCATCCTCAAGCGCATTTACGCACAAATCGGCAAGTTTTTCTGGATCGGTTTCATTGAACGGGTTGCGATAGGTATAAGGGGCGGGGATATGGAAGCATCCGGGCATCAGGGGTTCATACTGGCCGCGAAAGTTTGCGTTTCCGTTGACTGAGGCACCGCCCGTATGGGTGCCGTGATACCCTTTCTTGAGACTGAGATATTTAACACGACCCTGTGCGCCGCGCAATTTGTGGTATTGGCGCGCAAGTCGCAAGGCGATCTCGACACTGTCTGATCCACCCGATGTAAAAAATGCCCGCGTTAGCCCGTCTTCGGCAAAAAACTGGCTCAGCAAATAAGACAGCTCGATCACGGCGTCATTGCTAGTCCCCCGAAAGGTTGAGTAATAGGGCAACGTGTCAAGTTGTCTGGCAATGGCATCTTTAATCGGCTGACAGGAAAACCCTAAGTTGACGTTCCACAGTCCGCCCACAGCATCGATTACGGTATGTCCGTCCACATCGGTAATGCGTACCCCCTCGGCTTGGGTCACGATGGTGGGGGCGTTTTGCTGACTGTCTGCCGGATGCGCCATAGGGTGCCACATGTGGCGGGCGTTATGTTCTTTGAGAAAGTTCTCGTTCTTCATTCATTTGCTCCAATTTCAGATGCCGCTTTGCTATGTTCATCCCATACGTCATCCAGCTTTGTAGGCACGCGGCCGCCCCAGTGCGCCGTGATGGATCGGGCCGCGATGATGAGTTGGCTTTTGATGGTGTGGTCGAGACGCGCATTTATCCTGTATGCCGGGGCTGCGACGGCAATGGCGCCTGCCACTGTGCCACTGTCGTCGAACACCGGCGCGCCAATGCCGTGTACCCCGGTTTCAAATGTCTGGTTTGCGATGCCAAACCCTGTTTTGCGCGTGTTTGTAAGACGCTCTTCAAGGTCCTGGGGGGTCGTCACTGTGTGCTCGGTGAACCGCGCAAGCGGCGCATAGCTTTGCTGCCGCAGCGTGTCGCCTGAAAACGCAAGCACTGCAAGGCCGGAGCCGCTTGCATGCAGCGGAAGGGTCTTTTCGTTAACCACGACGCCGGTGCTATGCGCTTGGGACGTTTGACGGGCCAGTGTCACTAATTTGGCGCCCTGTAAAAGCGAGGCATGGGCGGTCTCGCCGGTTGTTTGTGCTAAAATGGCCAAGGGCTGTTTCACTGATACGGCCCTTGGCACCGTGGCTTCGCGCAGTCGGCTAAGCGGCAAAACCGCCGGTCCCAGTCTGTAGTGTGATGTCCTTGGATTCTTTTCGATGAATCCACTCTTTTCGAGGGCTGACAGATGCCGGTAGACGGTTGCTTTGTCACGTGCGGCAGCTCGGGCGAATTCGGATAGGCCCAATTCAGGCGTCTCGGACGAAAAATAATTCAAGAGTTCAAGCGCTTTAGTGACGGTGCTCATAGGGCGGATTTAAAGACCTATTTTTGGTAACAGAGAATAAAAAAAGTCAGATAGCAAATGACAGATAAAACAATGTGGTGCAAGCTTAATTGAACTATTGGTTCATTTATTGAACCAATACATCACTGAAATCTGGTTTATACAGGTCTGCTTTAACAGTTTGAGAGAGGGTTGTTTTGGGTGCCGCACCGCCGATGAAACGGCCACCTCGCGGACAGAGATTGAAATAATATGTCTTGTCATAGATATTTTTTTATGCGCAACTTTGAAAATAATAGGCAAAAAATTGGATGTATACGTCATGACTGACGGCATTTTAAAGCTTGATACGGTTCCTGCCGGGGCCAGTTCGGTCGCCATAGCGACCCAACGGCTTTCTCGTTTGCTGACCGGTCAACTGGGAACACTTTTGGCGCAACAGAGCAACCTTAGTCTTGTTGATTGGCGGATTTGTGTGGGATTGGCCGATCAGTCCTGGATCAGTCAAACTGCCTTGGTTGGGTTTACGAAAATGCAACAGGCGCAGGTCAGCCGCTCGCTGTCAATGTTGGAGCAGCGTGGCTTCATCAAAGCCAGCCGCAGTAAAACTGATCGCCGGATCC
>ENA-OQVM01005798-OQVM01005798.1-marine-metagenome-genome-assembly--contig:-NODE-5798-length-11615-cov-12.786618_pt1 | contig 11615 bp, 14 predicted proteins | sample MGYA00237776_ERZ505498 | MGnify/ENA primary metagenome ERZ505498 (study PRJEB26159, sample SAMN06265151) | marine metagenome | isolation source: Helgoland LTER site | place: Germany:Helgoland, sampling... | reverse complement strand
ATGCAAATAGGCTCTTACCCAATGGCGATAACAGGTAATCATCGATGTTACGAACCACTGCTTTGATGTTTTGTGCAGCAGCCCCCATTAACATACTCATACCTGATGCTGTACGCCCTACTCCACCAACAGCCCCTGAGCCGTGAGTATAAGATGGTATGCCAGTAGCCTCATCCGCAAGCTGTCGGCTCTTATCAAACATCATTAGTAGCTCTTGGGACACATTAGGGAACTTTGTGCCGAAGATGGCCTGTCCAGGCGCACCAGCCTGTCTTCTAAAGACTTTTCCTGGATATACAGACATATCCTGTCCAGGAACTAGGTTGGTTTCATCTACCTCTATCAATAGGTTTCCAGATAAAGCGCCATTGTCTACAGCCATACGCATAAAGCCGTTCATTAGCAGTTGAGTGTCTGTCATGTTCTCTGCAACACCAATACCAAAGAAAGAGTACGGATTTAGCTCATACGGCACTGCAAGGTATGGAATACGGCTTGGAGTGAACGGATTTAGCACTAAACGCAGTATTTGACCGTTACAGACCCATATATTGACCTGAATTTCGTCTTGTTTAGCTAATTTCTTAGGTATTTTGATATCAGCTTGTTCAGCTAATTCGGTGTCTAAAACCCCCCAATATTCAAGAACTTCGTATCTTTCGATGTCAGATGCAATGGAATCGTCCTCTAAAGCGTCCTCCCAGTACTCTCTTTGGTAGTCAGCACCGTATTCTAAGGCTAATTCTATGCTCTCTGACCTAAAATGAGGTCTTTTCTTCAATCCACGTAGCTGAGAACGGTTTAAACGGTGTCTTTGGATAGAAAACTCAGATTCTGCCATATTTCTGGCATCTGGATCGGGATAAAAGTCCCAAATACTAACATATTCCATCTTTGGAATGGTTTCGAAGAGTGGATCGTAGTTTCCTTCGCTATCCCAGCGCGGATATTCCTTATCTTGGGCAAATGGCCCCTTAAATACGCCTGTTCCAAAGAGACAGCACTCAAAAGCTATCGATCTAAGGTGTTTTGGGGCATCAGTTTCGTCTAATTGGTCGTGCATCATCTTTTCCATCTTCTGTGCTGCACGTTTTGCCGGTTCAAAGGTAATAGACTCTGCCGTTTTACCTACCCCAAGCTCTAAATCGTCTTCTACTTCTTTTAAATCCTCCGCATAGATACCTAAATCCTTAGCGATGTCTGGTCTAGCAATAGAACGCTTAGGTTTATAGTCTACCCCAGCTTTTTCTTTGATATTTTCCTCAGTTAAGGCATTTGGATTGAAACTTACTGCATCAACTGTGTTATTTGGGAATTGTCGGGACTCAATACCGATTGGAAACTTACTTCCGGCGAATAATACGTCTACTACTTGAGCATAGGCCGCTAATACCTTGGTTTTAGTAACTTTTATGAAGGCTTTTGACTTTTCAGTCTCCGTAAACTGCACTTCACTTGAGTATAGCCCTCTATAATTGCGATATGCGTCTAACCAACGCTCCTCATCAACAACTCTAGCGTCCTTAGATCGTCTATATTGACCTTTTATAAAGGCAACTGCACCAGAATAACTAAGATTTTCCGCTTCTACGTCCCCGTCTTCGGCTAAAGGCACTGCAACGTCAGTATCTGTAACGTCATCTGGTAGAGGTTTATTCATTAAAGCCATATTTAATATCCAAAGGTTGCGTCAGCAGGTTGCCAAACTTGTTGTGGTATGCCTCTTCCCGTATCAAAGGGAGAAAACGCTCTAGGTCTGCTCATAACGGCGTATCTAACGCTGTCGTAAGCATGGTCAGTGGCATATCTGGGATCAATATCATCAGAGCCTCTGGGATCAGCAGGTATAACTGGTAAATCTGCTATAATTTGTCTGCAAGTATTAAAAAATTGAAGGCCAGGCACTCCTGTAACCTCATCTACCTTTAAAACTTCATGAAAACGGTTCTTTCCAGCTATTCTAGCTCCATTAGTTCTATCACTAGGTCGCCATCTACAGCCTTGAGAGATCATTTCTTCAGCTATTGAGGGGCCAAGTTGCCCTCTATTGTGCCAACAGCTTGAATCTAAGACCCCGTAATCTATACGTTCACCTTCTTCAGCCGCCATAACAGCTTTAGCCAAGTCCCTGCCCGTATGCTTTGTTAAATATAACTCACGGTAATTAATTAAAGTGCTAAAATTGGGATCAATAGCAAACCAATGAACGGCGCTATAAGAACTGTATCCATAGTCGCATGATCTAAATCTACGCCAATTATCTGGAATATCAAAAGGCTCAACAACATGAGTATTTAACCTAAATTCTGAGAACGCAGCCCCATCAGAGATTGTCCAATCGCCTTCAAGTAGCTGTCTGCGCTGCATTTCTGGAAGAGATAGAAGGTTAGCCTCGTATTGGCCGCCCTCCATGAGATAGGGATTATCCTGTAACTTAGCTGGAATAAACCTACGATAGAATAAAGGCTCTCCAGCCTTCTCATGGCTGTCTGGATATACCAAATCATCGCCAGTATCTAAGTCTTGAGCTACAAATTTAGTATTCTCTGGAGCTGGGTCTATAAACATACGCTTAACCCAACCATGTCCTACACCACCAGGGTTTGTAGTAGCCCTCATGTAGGTTGGAAGGTCAGGATCAGTAGTTCTCAAGCGACTCCTCATATAATTCCACGCGAACTGAGTGGGGTATTGAGTTAGTTCGTCGAAGGCTATGTAACTAAAAGCCTGACCTTGGTAACGTAAAACGTCCTGATCTCTCTCAAGGTAGGTAAGCCATAGCTTTGCACCACTTGGGAATGTCCACTGGGACTTCTTTTCGCCCCATTTAGCACCCTTAAATATCTTTGGGTATAATTCTTGAGTTTTCCAAACAATTTCTCTTAGCTCATCAGTACTTCTACGAAGAATAAGGCCATTGAAGTTAGAGTTTTCAAAGTATCTCATAGCGTCTGCTATAAGGGCATAAGTTTTCCCACCGCCTCCTGCGCCCCCATATAGTACCTCTCGTTCAGAAGAAGCAAGGAACTCTGTCTGAGGCCCTGGATTAGGAGAGAACATTACATCCCTCTTCTTTTTCTCGCTTTCAATTACAGAGAAATCAAGGTTTGCAGTACTAAGTTCTTCAGTAGGAGTTAAAGCTTCAAGCTTCTTCTTTGCTAGAGTTAATCTACGTTTAGCGTCTGTCTGTTTGCGTTTAGCTGCGCTAATCTTCCTATCTTCAGGAGTTTTAGGCTTCCTCTTACGATTACTCTTAGCTAATTCTTTAAGACGCTTAGAAGGTTTCTCACTATCTTTCCCTCGCCGTGTCTTCCAAATGTGTATCAATCCCTGATGACTTATCTTGTCCCCAGTTTTAGAACTTAACCATTCCGCAGTCTTACGAGTAGAATGCCCTTCCTCAAGATAATCCATAGCCTCTTCTACTAAGGCAGCCTTCTTTTCATCAGCTACTAATATTAAAGGATCATCTTCAGACTGCTTGTACGCATACGGTATCTTTGCAGTCTTATTAGGCCGTGTTCTGTTTAACCAGATGCTCAATCTTCATTCTTCGGTGGTAGGATAAACATCGCACCGCCTGTATTCTTAACCTCAACCTGCTCTTTTTTAACAAGACCTGTTCTATCCATGATCTGTGCAGCCGCAGCTATAGAGTTTCTAGCTCCCATAGCACCTGGATCGTCTAAGACTTCAACCATACCCCATGCAGCTTTTGGTGCATTCATTTGGAGTATCTTATTAGCCCTAGCATGGATTTCAGTACCAAGAGATTCAATCATTGAATTAATAGTAGTCGTTTTAGAATACCCTGCTAAGTCCATAGCCTTACGGATACTACCCTTAACTTCCTTAAGCATCAAAGCTTCTAAGAAAGCATTCTGCTTATCGGTATATACCTTTTCATCTGGCATTATTTCTTAGCCTTTTTTTTCTTAGGCCATCCAGCCTTCATGTCCTTATACGCCTTAGCGCTTACGGTACTTTTCTTTTTGGAGCGAGAAGTTCCAGCCTTTTTACGGGCATTCATGTTTTTAACTAATGACATATAAGCTACTTTTTTTTCTTAGCGGCCATGCCGCCTTTAGCCATTTTCTTTTTAGCGGCCATGCCACCCTTCATATAACCAGCTTTCTTAGTCATCGGCTTGCCGGTCTTCTTGGCTTCAGCCTTAGCTGCGGCCTTACCTTTAGCGTCGTAACCGAATTTCTTACCACCTACATTAGGCATAATATTCTCCTTACCATTTCTTACATGACCAATAACGGGCCGTTAGTTTACTTTTAGCCGTGTCGCATTTGTGTCTTGCACGAAATGATTTACGAGCTTTGGGATTATCTTTTCGAATTTCCATATTAGGATCGCCAAAGGGAATATACTTAACGACATCACCTTCTACAGCTAAGACCTCAAACTTCTTAGGGCCGCCTCTACGGGGCTTATTAACTGCTGTGAACCCATGCCGCTTCTTACCGGCAGCTATCTTCTCAGATTTAGTCTTTGCCATGTATCCCTATCTCTAATTATTCATCATCAAATTCATCATCAATTAAGTCGGGGATAAATCTTCTAGGATCATGTGGGACGGCTACGGAGCAGTCTTCTGTGACGAAGTATCTTCCGTAGCCATCAAACTCTTTACTTAAAGGATTATTCTCTAGCTCTGCTTCAGAGACTAGACCTTCTTCTACCAGTAATTGACGGATGCGATCAAACTTTAATCTTTGACCTGTACGCTGCTCTATGGCAGCACGTATATAGTATAAATTAAAAGACAATTCTTCTTTACCCCTACATTGTAACATTTAGTTAATAGTTTAGTCAAGCAGTTTATTATGCGATAACTGCATTATTCTATTGACGATTAGCTAATCTATTGGTATAATGAATTGTCGGTTGAGAGGTCTACTATATATAAGTAGTACTATACTCCTAGTATAATACTTTAAGCAGTAGTACCGCCGAACTTATCTCCATACACTTTCCTATAGATTTCCATTCTTGTTAGACCTACGTCTCTCAATTCTCGATCAGTCATGTTTATTAATTGCCAGTAGGCTACTCTTTTAGTCTGTATCTCAGATATCTTACGCACCATTGCGCCTTCTCCTGTAAATACGTGTACTAATATTGCAAACATCTTTGTGAACATAATTAACTCCATTATAATATGTACCTACATTATACCAAGTAGATGCTTTATGGAGTAGATAGTTAAACGGTATACCCGTTATGCTTTAGTAAGGTAAGCAATAGCCCTTTTCATCATATCAACATTATCTTCAAAGCCACCTAAGCTTCTATTACACTTATGACACAACCATCCTCTAAACTTATCGCTGCTATGACAGTGGTCTACTACCCAGGAACCAGCAGACTTACCCCCCGACCCTGCAACATCTTCAGATGACTTTAAGCATATAGGACAACAGTACTCATCATCAGGCATTCCGTAAGTCGAGCGTATATCCTTACGAATACGTGTCATATGATTAGTACAACTCTTGCACTCGGTTCTGAGATAACTACCCCCAGAATGAAAGCTATATGCTGCTAGTGGCTTATCTGTCCCACATTTAGAACATACCTTTGAGTCACCTTCTACAGGATCATCTTTAGTCCAGCCAAATAGATTATTCTGGATCGTAAACTTGATCGAATAAGTCAGCAACATTCGTGTCGCTATCTTCAATGCGCTGGGCTACATCCCTCAGCTTTGCAGCTTCTCTCTCAAGTTCATTCGCTATTGCGTATAGCTCACGGTATTCCGGCTCAGATGTATCCAACACAAAGTCAACAATCTCGTAGAGTGTCTTAGAAATCATGACTTCATCAAGATCACCTACAGTCAGGGTAGAATTAAGATATAGCATCCCTGAGTCTGCTACTTCAAAATCATGATCTAGATAAACGGGTAATCCTTTGTCAAACAAAGTGGCATCCTGCCCAAGGTCTTCAATCATATGTAAACTTCCATATAAATACATTTATGATTGGTCACCCCCAATATAACAAATACATTAACTAAATGCAAGTACTATCGCTTTACAAATACCAACATATAACACCTTGCCCTATATATAGACACTTTACGTCCACGGCTGCTAGGGGTTGGCCCCCAGGCTGTTTACGGTTGCAATTTACCCAAATTCTGTCGGCGTTGTATACGGTAACGGAGGGGGTGGGGGTGGCAGTCGCCCCCTTAAAAAAAATAAATTAAATAAAAAATTCTAAATAGCACGTAAAAATCTAAGTCATTGTTTTTATTATATAAAATACAAACCTAGTAATATTATAGTCGTAGGTTAATAAGAATTTATTTAATTAAATCAGGCATTTAAAAGAATTAATATCTGGGATTTGTGGCACAATTATAATTATTAAAAGTATTCTGTTAAAATATTCTAAAAATAAATTGATAATAAAATTAATTTATAAATATGAATTCAATTTAAATAATATGACGAAATAAAATACAAAGAGTGAAGCGCTCAATTGTATACCCTCAGCAGTCATTTTTTAGTTGCATATATATAGTATGGATTAACTAACCTACTAACTGTTGCATTAGTAGTCGCTTTAGATTAGAGTGAGGCCACGGGCATTGTGCCTGATGATAATTTAACCAATGATAGGATGACCAATCCAATGACAAAAGCAAATGACACACTTAATAATATTGCGCTTCAAGTAATTGATCTAATGAAAGAGAACGGCACTCAATGGACTAAACCTTGGAAAAATGCTGTTGCAGAATATGGAGAGCCTAGAAGCGCAAAGAATAGAGCCTACACCGGCATCAATAGATTGAACCTTGGATTGGTTATGGCATGTGCAGGTTATTCGTCGCCAATCTTTGGGACGTTTAAGCAATGGAAATCTTTAGGGGCAAACGTCAAAAAAGGTTCTAAAGGTATAGCCGTTATTTTTTACAGTAAATCAATGATTAAAGATAAAGAGACAGGCGAAACAAAAGCAATTCCACTAATTAAAACTTTTACTGTATTTAATGCAGATCAGGTTGAAAATTGGTCAGGAGCTTTTTTACCTGTTGAAACTCCAAGCATCCAAGATTGGGATAATATCTTAACTGCTGATCAATTATTAAATGATACTACAGCAGTTATAAATTATGTCTCCCAAAATGATGCCTTCTATTCTCCTGCAAAAGATTTAATTCAATTACCAAAGAGAGAGCAGTTCAAAAACGCATCAGGTTTTTACGGGACGGCATTGCATGAACTAATTCATTGGACGGGGCATACTAGCCGCTTAGAGCGTAAATTTGGAACTAGGTTTGGTAGTGATGAATATGCATTTGAGGAATTGATTGCAGAACTAGGGGCGGCAATGCTGTCAAATATTACTAAGGTTGATGCAGAACCTAGAGCTGATCATGCCGTCTATTTAAATAGTTGGATACAATGCCTTTCAGATAATCCTAAAGCTATTCTTAAAGCGGCATCGATGGCTGAGAAAGCTTCTCAATTTGTTATTGATACTACAAGCAATATTAAAATGAGGGCGGCATAATGTTAGCGATCTTAAAAGAATTGTCAGATGATTTATCTTGCTTGCGTAATATTATTACTGCTGAATTTTGGCTGTCACTGGCTGTAGTCGGTGGCTTCATGGTTTGCTTACCAATTGTTTTTCACTGCCTTTAAAATGCAACTATTAGCCGCCCCATTGGGGCGGTCTTTAGTTATATTTTATAACACCAACAAATTAAAGGATGACCAATCTTATGGCTAATAAAACTATAGTAGAAAATTTTCTAGATTATTGTGAAACAGTATACGAACATAAAGCTGACTTACATTTATTGCAGGGCGTTTTAAGTCGCTATCTGCAAACTAATCTAGAATATTTTAATTTCTCAAAAGATGATATTATTGCAATTGCAGAAATATGTAATGAGCAATTCGGCCATGATATCAAAACTGATAATTTTATAGATGTAAAACCAACTGACTTTTTAACTGAGCATAAAGTTTTTATGTTAAAATGGGATAATGAAAAGGCCACAAAGAAACCTACTAAAAAACCCCAAAGCGTAGCTAAATTATTTTTTGGGGACTTGGCATGAGAGTTCTAATCGGTTGCGAATGTTCTGGAACTGTTAGGGATGCATTCTTAAGGCAAGGCCATGATGCATATAGTTGCGATATTAAACGGGATGAGAAGGGTTCTAACCGCCATTTTGTTGCTGATATATTAGACGCAATTAATCCGGCTAATGAGCATATTTTTGGTAAATGGGACATGCTTGCAGTGATGCACCCACCTTGCACCCGTCTTTGTAATAGTGGTGTTAGATGGTTAAAAGTACCGCCACCTAACAAAACTTTAGATCAGATGTGGAAGGAATTAGACGATGGCGCAGCCTTGTTTAATAAGTGCTTAAATGCTGATATCCCATACATCGCAATTGAAAATCCTGTAATGCATAAGTATGCTAAAGAGCGCATTAATTTTGGAAATACTAAACCTTTTTATGTGCAACCTTGGCAGTTTGCTGACAGTGATGATAGCCCTGATAATGAAAAGAAAAGAACGGGCTTTTGGACTAGGGGTTTAAAGCCACTAATACCAACTGGTAAATTAGACGGATCTACAGCTCGTAACAGCGTCCATTTTGCATCACCTGGTAAAGACCGTGCAACTGAGCGTAGTCGCTTTTTCAAAGGCATGGCTGATGCAATGGCTAATCAGTGGGGGCAAGTAGCTTAGATGAAAGATCTATTAAATCGTCTATCAACCCCCGAATTTTGGGCAGACTTTAGTCTTATATCAGGGATTATTGTTACAGTTTTAATTGTTGTCTGCGGCCATAATTGACAAAAAAGTATATAACAGAAGCGGCATATGTTGTGTCGCTTTTGTATTCCGAATCATTGACTCAACAACAAACGTAGTCTCACTATTAGACTTACATAACAAAAAGGGAGAATAAAAAATGAAAGAACAAGCTGACACACTAACTGTAAAAACAATGTTTTGGTGTAACATGTTGAAGATAATAACGGCCTTAAACCAATCTAACGGTGGCAACTCTAGGCCAGTGTCCTCTTGGGTAAATCCATACACAGGCCCACCCCTTGTTTCTATGGCTCTAGACCTTCTGTCCACCCTACAGAGTACACAAGGGAGAACAAAAGTATGAGCAGAGCAGTAATTAACAATGAAGAACTTGTGAATAAACAAGTCGCACTCGAAAGACAAATGATAGACAACGGTGAACAAAGGTTCACTAAAAGGTCTAACGCTCTAAAGTCAACATCGTTAAAAAACGAACCCCATAAACTTATAACTAAAGCACTACCGGCAGTCGCCGCAGAACTTACAAAGGTCTTTGAGGCTGAAGAAGCTAAGTTCAACTGCGGCGGCACTAAAGGCCGTGTGTTTGACTTTTATAAAGACGTGGTGGGAGTGGACGTAGATACACTTGCCTACATAGGTCTAAACATGTGTTTCGATAGTATACTAAAGTTTGCATCTCAAACTACGACTATGACGTCTATTGGACGTAGAGTTGAGCTAGAGAACTGGGCGCTGGGTCTAAAGGATTACGACCCACATATGGCTAAACGCATTGAAGCTAAAGTCACTAAGGATCACACTAGTCAACGCTATCGTATAAAAGCCGCAAGGATCATAGCAAACAAAGGTGGCTACAAACCTGAGAAATGGGATGCACCTAGATGTACTAAAGTAGGCAGCTGTGTACTAAATGCTGTCTTAAAAGCGTCTGATCTCTTTATGGTCTTTGACGCAGACCCAAACCCAGTGACTGTAGTTAAAGTTAAAGGAGAGGTAGTTAGAGGCAAAGACGGCAAGGCCCAGGTCAAAAGAAAGACTAAGTTCTGCATAGGTCTAACTGATGAAGCTAGAGAAGAGCTGAAGACACTAGAGATTGATGCATCTTGGGCAGAGCCTATGTACGGGCCTATGATCGTACCGCCAAAGCCTTGGACGTCTTTTGACACTGGTTGCTACTATGACCCTGCCCTAGCTGGCTCTGTGTCTCTTGTTCGTGGTGCCTGTAAAGAACAAAAGGATGCTATAGATAGACACTTCGTCAACTATGTAGAGCCTGGTTATGTCAAAGCGCTGAATGCTATCCAAGCTACACCTCTGAAAATAAACAAAGGTGTCCTCGATGCGTTGTCTTGGGTACAAAATGAGATCAAAGGCGGTAGAGCTATACCAAAAGGATCACTAGATGATTTCCCAATTATCGTAGATCCACAGCTACCTATAGTGCCTGAGAACCTTATGGAGATGGATGCAGATATCATTGAAGAGATCTTTGCAGAGCGAAAAGAACACCACTTGAAACTCCGTGAAGCTGATGCGTCTAGAGAAAACTTACGTGTAGTCATTAAGACTGCCAGTGAGATGGATGAGTTCGAGCAGTTCTACCTTCCTTGGAACTTCTGTTGGAGATCCAGGATGTACCCAGTGTCTACATTCAACTACCACCGCGATGACCACGTAAAAGCATTGTTCTTGATGGCCAACGGCAAGAAAGTCACAGCAGAAAATCGTGGATGGGTCATGGTTGCTGTGGCAAACACTGGAGCATTTGACGGCATTGACAAGAAGTGCCTGGAAGACCGTATGCAATGGGTGTCTGACAACCACCTCATGATTATGGAAGTTGCTAGTGACTACAAAGGTACATTTGATCATTGGGGCGCCGCAGACAAACCGTTCCAATATCTGGCTGCTTGTCAAACCTATGCTGACATGATTGATCAAGGTGATGATTGGGTAGCTTACCTTCCTGTCGGGATGGATGCGACGAACTCAGGCACCCAGATCTACTCAGCTCTATCTCTGGACACTGAGGACGGAAGGAAAACAAACCTAATACCTATGCCTGATTGCCAGGACGTTTATTCTGATGTTGCAAAGCAGACAGTCAGTGTTCTCAATCAGAGGCGCAAAGAAGGCTGTATGACAGCTGGTCTTTGGTTAGACTTTGGTGTTGGTCGTAAACAGGTCAAAACTAATACAATGACCTACGGTTACTCCAGTGTTGTAGCAGGGTTCACTGATCAATTAGTTACACAGATCATGATACCTATGCGCCGCTCTGTAGCAAAGCACAACATTGCTAATCCAGGTGAACTTATGAAGCACCACTTTGGCACTAGGAGACAGCAGACCACCAACGCAAGGTATCTAGCTGAGATCAACTACAACTCTGTACAGAACGTCACAAAGTCAGTGGCTGTAGGTATGGAGTTCTTACAAGGGATGACAGATGCCGTCTCTAGTGAAGGTAAGTCTGTACGTTGGCAAACACCGTCTGGGTTTCCTGTAGTCATGTCGTACACAAAGTGGACAAAGAAGAAGACTAAAGTCTACTTGTGGGATCGCAAAGTAAAAGCACTTGTACGCAAGCAAGTGACCACTAGAGAGCCAAACCCTTACCAAATAGACAAGCGTAAGATGAGGGCAGCTGTGGCGGCTAACTATGTACACTCACTTGACGCAAGTCTCATGCAGAGCACAGTTCTCTTGTGTCTGGATAATGACATTACGGATTATTTTATGATACATGATTCATTTGCTACAACAGTCCAGGATACTTGGACTATGTACCA
>ENA-OQVM01005796-OQVM01005796.1-marine-metagenome-genome-assembly--contig:-NODE-5796-length-11616-cov-6.939856_pt1 | contig 11616 bp, 14 predicted proteins | sample MGYA00237776_ERZ505498 | MGnify/ENA primary metagenome ERZ505498 (study PRJEB26159, sample SAMN06265151) | marine metagenome | isolation source: Helgoland LTER site | place: Germany:Helgoland, sampling... | reverse complement strand
TTCTTTTATTTTTTCCCAATCTTCTTTATTTGTAATATAATTATCACTATCTTTATCTTTTACAAAACTCATTTATAATATATAATATATTTTATTTATATTAACCTTTCCATAAAAATCGGACCGACCAATAATTTGCTGTATTTTTATCTTTCCAAGTTAACTCACCTTTTTTATTCCGTATTCCTTTCGCCCTTGCTAAATAACTTTCCCGTTGTTGTTTGGTTGCTGTTCCACTTTTAAAATCGTCTGCCCCCTTCTGACCAAAATGTATAATTTTAAATCCTTTCTTATTATTACTTTTTACGTAAACTGAATACTTCTTTGTTGATGGGGTTGACCTACCCCTAAAGGGTTTATAGAGAACGGGTTTACCTTTGCTATCTAATGGCATTATATATATTACAATTATTTTATTATTTCTGTATCAAAATAATATTGTCTTCTTTTTAATTCACCATCAGGTTGAACCATACTATATCTACCTTTCTTTTTAGTACAATAAACAGTTAACATTTTGTAACACATTTTAGAATAAATACAATCTTTATAATAAATGTATCTTTTAGTTTCTTTTAGTTTATCCATATATACTTTAATAATATATCTTTTATATAATATAAACGCTATGACTTGGTTTGTTAAAGATGTATGGGAAAGGATATTCGTTGATAAAAACGGACAAATGTATAAAGTAGAATATCTCAATTATAAAGATGCTTCAAATAATAATAATGGTAAAATTATTTGTAAAAAAATTATATTATAATAGTATAATGAATGAATCTTCTCTTAAACAACTTTTAATTGACAAATGGCATAAACCTCTTAATGATAAAACTGCTACAAAATATGTGTATGATTTATATGCTCTTCACCATCGCATCTATAAAAATAAAAATATAACTTCATTTGATTTTTTATATGATAAAGAGAAAATCATGAAAGGTGCTGAATATAAAAACGATACTGATAAATATAGTTATTTAACATTCAGAAATAATTTAAATAATGTTGTTGTATGGTTAAGGGTTAATGGTGATGATGAGGAAGCCGACAAATATGTTGAACTTCGAGATTCATTTAATGATAAATATAATTCAGACAATGCCACTGGTAAATTTCTAAATCAAAATCAAAAGGATAAAATGTTAAGTTTCGATAATTGGGATAATATTATTAAAACATTAAGTGATAAAAAAGATAGAAATAGTTCAGAAGATACTTTACTACTTGTCATGACAATCCATAGGCATTACCCGTTGAGGAATGATCTCGGGGATATGGAGATTACCACACAGGCTAATTATGACAAATTAACTGAAACCGAAAAGGATGATAGGAATCGTATTATTAAAAATCAAAAAGGTATGAAATTTATTCTAACGAAATATAAAACTGCCGGGACTTACCACCGAAAAGAGATTATGATAACAGATATTAAAGTAAAATCATTTTTAACAAAATGGTTTCGTAATCATAAAACTAATAAATATTTAATTCAAAATAAAGATGGACAACCATTGGGTAATTCGGCACTGGCCGTATTGATGAATAATACCGGTTCTAAATATAATGATGGATTTAACATCGGATCTACATCTATGAGGAAATCATATTTAACTAATACATTTGGTGATACAAAAAAAGAAATGAATGCTATAGCGAATGTAATGTGTCATTCAACATCTATGGCTATGGCGATCTACATAAAAGAAGATGGAGGTGTCATTTAATTTGAAATAATTATATTTTTATTTAATAAGATAATTATGGTTTTTGATAGAAAAGAATATTATAAAAAATATAATGAAAAAAATAAAGAAAAACATAAAAAAAATAAACAAAAATATTATATAAAAAATAAACAAAAAATAGATGAAAAAAATAAAGAATATAGAGATAGTCACAAAGAATCATTTACAGAATATAAAAGAGAATGGAAGAAAACAGAAGTTGGGAAAAAATCAGATACTATATCATCTTGGAAACGAAGGGGATTAAAGTTATTTGGATATACATATGAAGAAGTATATGACTATTATTTAGATTGTCATAAGTGTGAAGTTTGTGATAAAGATATCAGTGGTCGCCAAAAGTGTATGGACCATTCTCATGACACCGGTATATTTAGGTGGGTATTATGTAAAAGTTGTAATACTAAAGATAGTTGGATGAATAAAATTTAATTATATATTATTTTTATAAAAGGGTAATATATAACCCAAAATGGTAAAATAAATGAAAATAAAAATATATATTATATATTATAATGAAAATAGATTCTAGTCATACGAAGAAGGACATTGTTGAGATTATAGAAACATTTAATTTTATTATCGAGGATTACTCAGACCTAACAAAAACATATCTTTTCAAAGTGGTCGAGGCATATATTGATTGTTGTCATGACTTTCAATCAAATGATGATTTTGCTAATCTAGATACATTAATTGATTATTTACAAAAACCTTCACAAAATAGAATTAAAATAAGTGAACGAGATAAATACATTGATATTGCAAAAAGTATCATTTTTTATTGTAAAAATGATTATAAATTATCATTTACAGAATATTTATCTGAGGATGATTTAGTTAGAGATATTGAGTTGATATGTTTATATTGTAATTTACCGACATGCTACCGAGCTGTTAATTTAATTAATAGTTGTACCAAATTTAAAAAAAAGTTTGAACCAATTATAACTGGTAAAACAAAAATATTACTTAGAAAAAAAAAAGAACAGAAATTAAATATGAATAATAAACTGGTAACTAGAACCACCGAAGACAATGGTGGTAATCCATTTGTATTAACTTTTGATTAGTTATCCCGCCCAAAACCAACTATTGATTTTATCTTCTACTTCTGGTAGATGTCTTTGTTCATTTTCTTCATTATCTTTAAGTATATTTTTAATCTCTTTGATTTCATTTCTAATGATTTTAAATTCAGTAATGATTTCTAACAATAACTCTTTATTTGTTTGCTGAATCATATCCATAAAATATATTTAACACTTATATTATAATATAATATAATATAATAAACTTAAATAAACATAATATTTTAAAGTTCATTTAATTTGAAATTTAAAATATTTACGTTTATTAAAGTTAAAATAAAACATATTATATAATATGGATATCTCAAAGTTTATTGACAAACTAGAAAAAAAACAAAAGGGTTGTGTTAGAAAGATTAATGTAGAAATTATTGATGGTAAAAAAAAACCAAATGGAGAACATAAAGATTGGTCTATCGAACAAATTTTAAAAGATAGAGGTAGTTGGTCTTCGGTTGGTGATAAAACATTTTCAATTTCTGTTAAACATATTCCAAATCTATATGTCATAGACTTTGATACAAAAGATATATCCAAATCTAAATTATATGAAATATTAAAAAATACCAAATGTTATTTTACTGAAACAAAGAAGGGATGGCATTATTATTGCATTATTAATAATATGGATATTTACAAAAATCAGATTAATATTGGAACTGAAGGATTAGAAATGGATTTATTAAAAGATAATAATTGCTGGGAAACCAGTGATAGGAAAGTTAATGGTGAAAAATTCACTGAATTCGAATGGAATAAAATTAATAAGTTTTTTGATGAACCTAAAATGAATTTTAATAATCAATGGGTAACAGTTGAAGATGCTAATGACGGGTCACTAGAAGTAACGCATGAAGATATTGAGATTACCGAAGTTTTAAAATGTGAGGGTGAGATGTTAAAAAATATGTTAAACAAATTAAAAAAAACGAGATTCGAATATACATATTGGTTAGAGGTTGGAATTGTATGTTATAATAATTTTGATGGAGATATGGCTGGATTAACAATTTGGGATGAATGGTCAAAAAAAGATTCGGGTTATTCGGGAATGCAATCTCTTCTACAGAAATGGAGTTCATTCACAGATCAAAGGGATAGGAAATTATCTTATAAACGAATTCAAAGTTGGTTAATCACTGACAATTCAGCAAATGTTTATGAAATCGCATATTATGATAATGGTGGTTTTGATGCTATTACATTAGAAATGAATAAGGTATGTATATTTTATAAAGGAAATATTATTTTACTCAATGATAATACATATGATCAATTAAAAGAATCTAATGTTAGAAGTCATTTTAAAAAGTATAGTTTCCAAGTTACTGTTGGAAAACAAAAAGTAAATGTGAACCCATTTAATATTTGGTTAGAAAACTTTAACAGAAAAGATGTTGATCAGATTGTATTTAATCCTAAGGATGATTCACCTCCTAATCATTTTAATACTTGGAGAGGTTTTGTCTTTGAAAATACTGGTGATTATGATATTCATGAAGTTCAACCAGTATTAGATTTAGTTAGAGATGTATGGGCAGATGGAGATGAAGAGTTTTACAATTATGTATTAAATTGGTTCGCTCATATTCTCCAAACCCCTTGGGAAAAGAATGGGGTATGTATTGCTCTCCAAAGTATGCAGGGGGTTGGTAAAACTTTATTAGTTAGTTTAATCGGTAAAATAATTGGGGATAGTTATTATTATACTGCTAGTTCATTAAAACATATTTTAGGAGATTTTAATGGAGATGCCGAAGGTAAATTATTAGTTAATATGAACGAATGCACGTGGGGAGGTGATAAGAAACAGGAGGGGGCGTTCAAAGAATTTATCACTGATGAATCCATTGTAATTAATCGTAAAGGATTAAATACATACCGGGTTAATAATTTAGCAAATACTATTATTACAACTAATGCGGATTGGGTTGTAGCTGTTAGTCGCGATGATAGGAGATATAATATTAGAAGGTGTAAAAATATTACTCTTCAGGAAAAAAAAGATACATATACAAAAGAATATTATAATAAAATCGCAAATATAAAACTTCAACATTTAGCAAACTTTTTATACAATCGAGATATTAGTGAATATAATCCAAGAGTTTATACTAAATCTAAATTACATAGAGAACAAACTGAAAAGGGTATGGGTTCTGTAGAATACTTTTATTCTTCTATGTTATCATTAGATGTATATAGTGCGTGGCGTGATGAAGATTTTGATTGTAAAGATTTTCATTCTAAAACTGAATTATATGAAAGATATGTTGAAAGTGTTAGAATGTGTGGATATGCGAAACCCGAATATCAAAAGGATTTCTTTAAAAAGATATTTGAAGTATCCAATCAGGCAATCTTATATCCAACTGATAAAAAATATGCTGATTATTTTAAACTGGTCCCTCATGAAACTGCAAAAGTATATTATGAAACTGGCGTTTAGTATTATTTACTAATATATTTAAATATAATATATTATATATAACTATGAATTTTGAAGCAGTTAAAACAATACTCTCCAAAGAAATAACATTTAAAGATGATAACCAGCGTTATAATTTTTATAAAAAAATAAAAAAAGATAAAGATCATGATGATTTTACTGTCCAACTAGCATATGCTTTATTATTATATGATATTACATATCAATCACATATGGAGAAACTAAAAGAAAAAGATCAGCAATTGGTATTATTAACCAAAGAGAATGATGAATATATGGAGAATGAATTATTAAGGGAAGTTGATGATAACGATAAGGATAAGGAAATACAACAATTAAAAGAAGAAAACAAACGATTATTACAATTAATGAATATTGGTAAATAGATGGTATAATTCACTAAATAACGCCCTTTTTTGAAATGACTTCAGTTCAGATATAAAACTGACATCAGACAAAAGTGAATTGATTTAAATAAGTGGTTATTTAGTGAATAATACTAATCTAAGTTGTAAATAATACTAATAATATAATATAATATAATATCTAATATGTGGAATTATCAACCACTTTTACCTTAGGTTTAGGTTTTGATTTCTTTTTTGTTCTTTTATCTGGTTTAGATTGTTTTCCAAATACGTCTTTCTCTTTTACTCGTTTATCATCTTCTATGGTTTTCTTAAACTTAATATCTGTTGGTTGACATTTAAAATCATCCGGGCATGATCCTTTTTTCATTATATATATTATTTAAAATATATTATTTTTTTATATTTAATATATATATATACAATAATGTCATTAGTAATCCTATCCAGTCAGCAAACATTTAATTCAGCATCAAATGATCTCAATGTAGAAAGATCTTCTACGTTTCAGAATCATTTCTCTAAAGCTGTTGAAATACCTGCGAATTCTGAAGTCGCTGTTATTTCTGCTAAAATTAATCGTCAACAACTATCTAATATTGATAGTAGAACTAATTTTAAATTATATCTTGGTGAAGAATTAAGTTCATCAAAAGCCTTAAGTGATACAACTTCAGCTCCATTCACTGTAGATTTATTTAATAAAGGAGAATCAAATAATCTATCACCAATTGAATTTGCCGAAAGAGTGCAAGAATCAATTGATGACTCCTTTTTTCATCCTAATTTTATTGGAACTACTTTAACATCGGCAAGTTATACCGGTAAAGCATATGAGGGACTTCAATTTGTTTATACTTCGACTTTAAATGGAAGTCAATCAAGTTCATTATCTTCTACTCAATGGTTACCGTTTAATGAAGATTCAAGTGGTAATGTAACTGTTACTGCGAGTGGAACATATGGACGAGTTATTCAAGGGACCGGGACATCCGGCGAGGGTAATAATGTATTTGTAGGTACAGATAGTCCACTTGACCCAAATGGTGGTTTATTTGAGTTTTCTCCGTCTAATGGAAGTTCTAACTCAACTCAATGGGTAGTGGGATTATCAAGAGCGTTACCGAATATCTATGGTATTGAACCAACAAAAGATTTAGATGAAGTATATCCACCTTCATATGATGTTGATGGAAATCCTAATGGATATTTAGGGTATTATGATTATATGATTGAATGTAGGGCTGATAGAAATATAAGAGTATACCAATGTGGATATGCTGGGTCGGTTCGCCAGCTTGATGAAATTGATTATACGGATGCGGGGGCAACAGCAAATACATCTGCTACACTTGATACATACTTTACATCCGCAGATTTTACTAAATATAAATTTCAGTTAGAAAATGAAAAACTATCTATCTATGGTTATGATCCTGTTGCTAGAGTATGGAAAACCATTATTGCTCCCAATACGACTACTACTATTGATTTTGACCATACTATTGGACCAGTAAGTCAGAATTGTTGGAGTATGTACCCGATTTTAGAGTTATTAGTAAAAGATGATTTTATTAAAATCGAAAGATGGAATGGAGCTTATAAATCGGGTCCAGTTAATATATCATATGCTACTCAAACCTACTATGGACAAGTCTTTTATGCTCCCGGTATGGAAATATTTGAGACTACTGAAGATCTAGAATTCAGATCATTTTATAATATACTAGGTCAAATAAATAAAACTTATATTGGATTAAGAAGTGTTAATCACGGGAGTCATATAGATAATACGATTGATAAGAATATTGTCATGATACTAGGCGAAGAAGAACTATATACCCCCAAATATTTATTTCCTCAAAATAATTTTGATATGGCTAGTTTCTTTGGTTGGGATGTTGCAATTGTAAATGAAACTTTATATGCTGATATTAATGCTTCAAAGAATGTAAGAACCTTTGACCCAGTTTCTAGTGTAATAGATATGAACCTAAAAGAAGCTTTCATTAAACTTGATTCATTAAATATTGAAAGTTATAATGGTGCTACATCTGATATTGGTAAAATATTATATGGTGTCCCTCGTTTCGATAATAGTGGGGCATCAGTTGGTCCATTATATTTCGAAAACAGCGATAGATACTATCTTAAATTAAATAATCCTTCTCCACTTTTACTTAATCGTATGGATGTATCAATCGTTAATGTTGATAACACTTTGGTAGAGGATTTGTATGGAAACACCGTCATTTCTTTACATATCAGAAAATCGGTCTAATATAGTTGTCTAAATTTTCTATTTTAACATAAAAAAAATATATTATATAAGTATATAAGTGAAATATGACAAATTTTCTACCTGAAATCGTAGAAGCACCCGAACCTGAACCGCAACCGGAAGTATTTGTTGAGGAAACACCTGAAGTAGATGAAGAAGAAGAAGAAACTAACGATTTGGATGAAAAACTATCAATGAACCCAAAGGAATCTGTAGATAATGATATGTTTGAAAAAGTTAAAATAAAAGATGAACAATTAAGTGAGATTATTAATGAAGAACCACCTGTAATTGTAAAACCAGTAAAAAAACCAAAAAAAGTTATAAGTGATAAACAACGTAATGCTTTAGCAAGAAACCGACAAATATTAGCAGAAAAACGAGAAGCAATTGCTAATCAGAAAAAAGAAATCAAAGAAAGAATAACCAAAGAAGTAAAATCAAAAGGATTACCTAGTGATGGTGTAAAAGTAAAAATTAATCACAAACCCGAATCACCTCCACCACAAAATGTAAATGTAGATGAAGCAGTATTTAATGGAATTCAGAGATATGAGACATTACGTAAAGCTCGTAAAGTTGAAAAGAAAAAACAAAAAGAAGTTGAGAAAAAAAATGAACAACTTAAATCTACAATTCAGCATGCTATTAATGGGGGACATAAACCAGAAGCAAATCCATTTGACCAATGTTTTAATTTTACATTTTAATAAGTAAATATAAATAAATAAATATATATTATATTATATATAACATATAATGCAAGCACCAAAGATATTACCGGTTGTTGAACCTCCCAATGTTAAAGCAAAACCACATCATCCTTTTCTACCAAAAGTTGGTGTAGGTGTTCCCGGAGGTGGTTCCCTACTCCTTATGCTGAGTCCAGTAAAAACTGGTAAATCGACAATAATTTCGAACCTACTTTTAAACGAATCCTGCTATGGTCAGTTATTTTTTGATGATGTTCAGATTATGAGTAATACAATTGCCAATGATGTAACGAGTAGGTTTTTAAACAAAGCATTTAATACTTGGGACCATTACGATGATAAAATTATTGATAAAATAATTGATAGACAGAAATCTTTTAAAAAGGAAGATCAACCTGAGATTGCATTAATACTTGATGATTGTTTAGGGTCAATTAAAAGAGAAAGTAAAGTAAATCATTTAGCATCTAGGTATCGTCATTTTAATATTAAATTATTAGTTATAAGTTCTCAAAAATTTAAGGGTTCCGTAAGCCCGATTATAAGAGCGAATGCCACTGATGTAATTGTAGGTTCTCCATTTCCTAATCAAAAAGAATTACTTGCTGTTGCTGAAGAATATGGTGATTTATTTGGTGGTTCTGATAATTGGTTAAGATTATACCGGGAATGTACTCCATCAAAGTATGATTTTTGTTATATGTCACTCCAAGATAATCCACCGGTAATGTATCATAATTTTGAACGAGTTGTAGCAACTGGTGGTTATAAAGGAGCAGAGGAAAAAGAACCAAATACTCAATTACATTATTCTAACAATATGGATAAAGAAGATTCATAAGTTTATTAATATTTTTATTTTTTTTAATTTATATTATATATATATATATAATAAAATGAGTGCAGAAGACATGAATTATGCTTCGGCAATCAATGAAGGATCAAATATGTCTAGAAATGTATCAGAACATAATGAGGGTATACGACAAAATAATCAGTTATTAGTTCAAGCTTGGAGTGGAACTATTCAAAATGATAAAAATCAAACAAAGCAAGACAAGTATGTTCATGGGGGTGAAGATGCTTATGGTGCCGTTACGGCAGTAGCAAGTATCGGTGATGCTATATCAAGAGTTAAAAAAGCGGGTGGATTTTTTAGTGCCGTTAAAGCAGACGCTCAAGCAACCGCTGATAGATTTACTAAAGTAACAGATTATATCTCAAAAAAAGTAAGTGGTAATCCAACGGAAGAAGCAAAAGCGGGTTCTAATCCAGTAAGTGAACCTAATAAACCTGTAGACCCCGAGGCACAAGCAGCAAATCCAAAACCAAAAGCAACCGGAGAACCAGAACCAACTGAATCTGTTGAACCGACAACAAAACCAGTATCTGTAGAACCAGCAGCAACAGCAAAACCAACAACTACTGAACCAACGGTTGAACCAGCATCTAAACCAACAACCACTGAACCAGCGGTAGAACCGGCAGCAAAACCAACAACTACCCCGGTTGAAGAACCAACGGTAGAACCGACTGATACTAGTGGAACAAAGTCTATTGTAAGTGATGTTGCTAAAAAGGAAGGAAGTAATGCTGAAGAACTATCTGGAACAATATTAGGTGGTGTTAAAAATGCTGCTAAAGTTGGTAGATTTGTAGGTGTTGCTGGAGGTGTAATGCAATTAGGTATGGGTATCCACGACATCGCAGATGGATCATTTTCTCAAGAAGACGGAGCACATAAATTTGGTAGTATTCTAGGTGATATTGGTGGAGCATTAGATGTAGCATCTGTATTTATTCCAGTTCTAGCACCTTTTGCTGCTGTAGCAAATGTAGCTAGTGCGGTTGATTCAACCGTTAATGATATAGCAGATGATAAAGCAAAAACTGGAACAGACCAAGGGGCAGAACAAAATCAAGTAAATGAAAATAAAAAAAATATGGAGATAAGTCCAGCATTTGCTAGCATGAGTTTAATTGGTTCAGCTCAGCAATCTTCAACGGCGGCAATTGCTGGTTCTGGAAGTTTTTAAGTTTAATATTTATTTTTGTAAAAAAGTCAATTTTTTTATATTTTTTTTTTTATATTATATTAATATATATATATAAAATGCCTGTCAAATCTTTTTGGTCAAGTGATAACAAAATTCCAATCGGTCAATCTTCGGTTGCTATCCCTAGTGATAATAACTTAAATCAGACTGCTGGTCAGAAAGTAACTTTCCATATTCCCGGTGGAACTGAATTTATCAATCCTAAAGAAACATATTTCCGATGTGATGTTAAGATTGATATTACGTCGGGACCTAAAACAAATCTTCAGTTAGATAGTGATATTGGAGCCCAAGTTTTAATCCGCGATATAACGGTCAGCACAAATCAAGGCGTAATTTTGGAGGAAATTCAAGGCTACAACACTCTAGTTGCTGCTATGTATGATTATGATACCAATGATAACTTCCGTAATAAACGAGCTTTAACTGAGGGTGCTACTGTTAATAATCCTCTGGTTGGAACCAATGGTGGATGCCCAGTTCTACAGAAAAATGATTGTCTTACTAATCCTTATTTCAAACGGGAAACTGCTACGACAACGACTTCGGATGCTCTGGCTTTTAAAACAATGAAAGTATTACTACCCCTTCATACTGGAATTTTCCAAAATGATAAAGTGTTCCCAACAATGCTAACTGATGGCCTAATCGTAACAATGGTTCTTGCGGAAAACCGACAAGTATTCCGACAGCTTGATACTGTAAGTAAATACCGATTTGCTTACAATAACCCTCACTTCCTCAATATCACTGGTGCTGATGCTACTGCCGGTATTACTGTCGGGGATAATGTGAGTCATATATTTGTTAATCCCGCTCATAACTCTATGAACTCATTAGAGAACTTTCCTTTCCGAGTTGGTGAAACTTTTAAGCTGTTAGATGCTAGAACTTATGTTG
>ENA-OQVM01005795-OQVM01005795.1-marine-metagenome-genome-assembly--contig:-NODE-5795-length-11616-cov-10.375682_pt1 | contig 11616 bp, 3 predicted proteins | sample MGYA00237776_ERZ505498 | MGnify/ENA primary metagenome ERZ505498 (study PRJEB26159, sample SAMN06265151) | marine metagenome | isolation source: Helgoland LTER site | place: Germany:Helgoland, sampling... | reverse complement strand
GGACAACAGGTCATTTATGTCTGCTGGGTTGCGTAAAATTGGCGTACAGGCTTTCACTAATGCTGCACGCGCTTTGCGATCCGCGCGTTCGAACGCGATACCCTCTTCGCGGCTCACGAATGAGAACCGCAAAGTCTCGCCCACATCCGCCTGCGCCACCCTCGGTAAATCACACGGCAAGATCGCAGCAATCCTAGGGTAGCCCCCTGTCGTTTGACTATCCGCCAAAAGCGCAAACGGCGCCCCCTGCCCCGGAACTTGAATATCACCGGGAATCACAGTTTCAGACGGTATAGATTGACCGCCCTTAAGCGCAAAACTCACATCCGTCTCCAGCGCGATTCCTTGCCGATTGCCACGCGCCCCACGTGTGAAAACCGTTCTCTCAAACGCCTCGCGCTGATCCTTTGAAAAGAGCAAGGTATGGGCTGTTGGCACCATGCGAATGGCACCACTCTTGGCATTCATCTGCGGCAGCTTAAGCCCAACACGATCTGGCGTAGCATCTGCCCCACAGGCGAGCGTTTGTCCGGCCTCGATCACTTGCCCCAGCCCCGCCCCACGATGCGTACTCGCAGAGCCCAAGAAGCGCGGTGTTTCAAGTCCGCCGCCAACTCCAAGATATCCATAGGTTCCGGCGCGCGCTGCACCAATGTCAAGAACCTGCCCGACCTCAACGCGGTGCACTGCATGATCCAGCAACGCTTCGCCATCCAACCGCAGATCCATATTCGCCCCCGCGAAAGCGATGCGCGTAGCTGAGAGAGCTTCGAATCGTCCTCCAAGACCCGCCAGCTCCAGAACGGCGGAGCCCTCTTGCCCGAGCAAAGCCCAAACCTGTGCCAAAGCCAATGTGTCTGCCGCCCCGCCCCGCGACAAACCGCTCGCCAACGTTCCGCGCCAGCCCGCGTCTTGAACAGTCACCGCAGGGCCGCAGTGTTCGACATAAAACGAGGAGGTCATGTCAAAGTCTCCAATCGCGCCCCGCCAAAAGTATCCCGGCGTAGATCCTCAATCTCTCCTGCGCTCGCTTGCGCGAACCGGACCACATCCCCAGCTTCAAACGCAAACGGCGTTGTGCGGTTCTTGTCAAAACATCGAAATGCAGTTTGGCCAATATGGCGCCAACCTGTCGGTGCCTCGAAACTAAAAATAATAAGCTGACGCACGGCGACAACCAGAGCACCGGCAGGTACTTTCGGCGCGACTCCGCCCATGCGCGGAATGTTCCAATGTGGCTCTAAACCATCCATATATGAGGGAGGGGTTGGCTGCCATCTTCCTTCATCTTCAGAATCTACACTAAATTTTGGCATCGTTCTAGTCTGTGCATAATTATCTTTATTCATCCAATCGGATATGTATGCTGCAACCTCCAAACCGTATGCCTTTGATTCCTTGAATTCTTTGGGGTTTTTAGCTTCCCAAACATTGTATAAGCTATCTCTGTGTGTTTCTATTTTAGCCTCAGAAAAAATTAGTTGTTTGCTTAGATGTATATGTGCAATTAAGGCAGCAAGAGGATAATTTATACGCTTTGATTCATCTGGAGATGGAATAGCTCCTAAATGTTTAATCTGATTTTTTAGAGAAAAATAAGTCGTGTCATTCTGAGCTAAAATTTCATAGGCTGCTATATTTGGATAAGCAAAAACTCTACTTGCCACTGGTGGTGAAAATATATCATGAATCATAACCTCAACTACCTCGTCAATTACCGAATGAAAATGATCTGTGGTAACTTCTATGGGTTCAGAACGCTCTGTACAAGAAAACAATCCAATAGCAATTGTTGTTACTATTATATATAATTTGAACTGTTTCATAACCATTATTTAATTAATTGATATACTTGGGCGCTATCATTATTAATAGTGGCCAATAGATATAACTTATTTTTAACTTTAATACTATTAAATTTCTTTACTACTTTTTGACTAAAATCAAGTCCAACTTTATTTCCTAAAATAATGTTTTCTTCATTAAAGATTAATGCCCCTGGGAAAGAATCAAATCTTCCATGATATGGACTCACACCAAAATAATTTCCTGCTACTAAAACTTCATTTTCTCCATTAGCATCAAAATCAAATTCTAAAAATGCTGAAATAGGGGAAACTTGTAACTCATTTTTAAAAGGTACAAATGTAAATATATTATTATCATTTTTTAAATACCCTGAAGCCAAGGTATTCACTTCAAATATACGTGCCTTTTTTAACACTGATTTTTCAAAAATAGCATCAATTGATTTTCCTGCAAAACTTTTATAATTGGTAAATTTCTTACGTAAACTTACAATTTGACTTGCTAATTCGTCTAATCCTAATAATGGATAATAAGCTCCATCTTTAAAATTACATAGAATAGTTTCTGTACTCCCGTTACCATCAAAATCAGCGTAATACATTCGTAAAGGATATTCTTTTGAAGCTTTGAACTTTGAGTTTTTACCCCAATTCCCAAGAAGATAGTCTACATCTCCGTCTTTATCAATATCGAAAGAAGTAATCTGTTGCCATAACCCAGTTAATTTTGACTTTATTAGATTTTCTTCAACAAAATTACCCTTTGTATTTTTAAAAAATTTAGGAGTCATCCATTCGCCTACCAATATCAGATCTTCAAAACCATCTGAATTATAATCCTCCCATATTGCGTCTGTGATCATCCCTGTATTTTGGAAAGGTTGGTTTTCTAGGATTGAAAACTTACCCTTATTATTTTGTAAAATATAGGAATTAGGAATTGCTCCAAAATTATTGGATACCATATTATTTCCAACAAAAACATCTAAATCTCCATCATGATCATAGTCTGCTGCTTTTATAACTGATGCATTTTCAAAGTACGCTGGTAATTGTTGTTTTTCAAAACCAACTTCACTCTGGGTATAATAAGTATCAAGTAAAGGTGTCATTTTATTATAAAAATCTGAACCACCTGTTCCAACAATCACATCGTTTTTTCTATCGTTGTTTAGGTCTGCAATTAGCGCTACAACATCCTCATTAATAGAGTCATTTGCAATAATTTCTATTTTTTCTTCTTTAAAAAAACTGTCTTTTTGAACAAAAATTTTAGCAGAATTAAACTTAGACCCTCCAAAATAAATATCTTCTTTCCCATCATTGTTTAGATCACCAACTGCAACGGCAGGACCTCTGTCTGAGTTTTGATAAGGAATTAATTTTTGACGATTAAAATCTGTGTAATTGTCTTCAGTATGAGTGAAATTAACTCCTAGATTATTTGAGACTTTTTTAAAGATTGGTGTCTCTTTTTTTAATAAATGTGAATAATTAAAAGGCTCTGTTCTTTCTGGACTAATTGTCAATTGCTGGTTTACAGTAATATTTTTTAGAGTTTGAAAGGTTTTATTGGGCCAAACAATAGTTATTGAATCTACTTCTTTAACTTGACCGTAACCAAAATGAACGATGGGTTCTGAAGAGGATTGAAATCCTCTCACTGTATACAATTCTTTAAATTGTAATTCTCCTTTAGCGTAAGAATAAACCTTGGTTCCAATACCAAAAGTGTTCGGTGAAGGGTAGTCAAACTTTAATTGAAGGTAATTAGCTTTCTCATTGGTTTGATTGACGTATAATGATACATTTTCATTAATATTACTTACTACCAAGTCAAGGTCTCCGTCATTATCGAGATCTCCAAGTGCTGTCGCTCCAGAAACTCCTTTTTTATTGGAAATCCACTCACCAGATTTATCTTCAAATTCTAAGTTTTTAACCCCTTTGAAAATATAATTATGAGCTTCACCTGTGGGCATCATTTGTAATGCTTTTTGATCTACTAACTTTGTATTATCTATCTTTTTCTGAATTTGTTCATTAGAAACAAATTTAATAAAGTCTAAATCATTTGGTCTTTTAGAAATTCCGTTAGAAATAAATAAATCTTGTTCACCATCTTGATTGAAATCTGCAAATAAACTACTCCAACTCCAATCTGTTGCAGCGATACCGCTAAGTAGTGCAGTTTCTAAATAACTAGAATTTTTCTGATTTACATAGAGCATATTTCTGGTAAACTGATAATGATACCCATATTTTTGAGTTCTTAATTTTTGAATCTGAATATTATCATCTCCTTCTGAAGTTTTTAAAACTACCTCATCTTCTGGTAGCATGTCTAATGAAATAATGTCTGGTAATCCATCATGATTAATATCAGCTGCGTCATTCCCCATGGAAAAACGAGACGTATGCCCAAAGTAATTTTTTAATTGATCAGAAAAAGTACCATCTCCATTATTTATGTAGTAATAATCATCTTCATGAAAATCATTACCAACATATATATCAGGGTATCCATCTTGATTAAAATCTGCTATAGAGATCCCTAATCCATAGCCATTGATTCCACCAAAAATTCCAGCAGCTTCGCTTATATCTGTGAAGCTTCCTCCATCATTTCTAAGTAATTTATCTCCAGTTTGCTCATTTCTTTTGTAACGTAAATTTGCTTTACCAAAAGATTCTTGAGTGTGAATGGCATGATTTAAGAGATAAATATCTAAATCTCCATCTAAATCAAAATCTAAAAATGCTGCAGAAGAACTATAGGAATCAAAATCTAATTTATACTGTTCTGCACTTTCCGTAAATGTTTCATCTCCATTATTGATAAATAGTTCATTATAGCCATAAAACCCATTAACACCAACTACAGCACACACATAAATATCTAATAAGCCATCTCCATTAACATCTCCCATTACTGCTCCTGTATTCCATGAACTGTTTCCTAAAACATTAGCTTTTTTGCTAATATCCTCAAATATTAAATCCCCTTTATTGATAAAAAGCTTGTTTTTTTCTTGATTTGCTGAAAGAAAAATATCAACAAGACCATCGTTATTTATGTCACCTAAAGCAACACCCCCTCCATTATAATAATATAAATAGTCAAGAATATTTAGTTCGTTAGTAGGCGTAATTGTGTTCTTAAAGTTTAATCCTGTTTCTTGGGAAGTTGGATTTTTGAATAATAGTTCCCTTTTATTACATGCGAACAATAGCAGAGAAAAACACAGTATAATTGCCTTATTACTCATTGATTAAAAATAGTTTTGGGCTTTCATTATTAATGGCTGCTATGAGATAGGTCCTTCCTTTATTATCTTTAATTTTCTTCAAATGCTTAGCTTCATTCTTAACAACAAAACCTGAGGTATTGTAATCTTGCCAAGTAAAACCAAGTTTTCCATCACCTAGTAGAACCGATCCATAATTTGCATCTAGTCTAGAATATTGAGGTTTAAACTCAAAGTTATTTCCTGCCATAATAATATCTAAGTGACCATCATTATTAATATCGGAACATACTATTCCACAGACACAAGAAAGTTGAACACGGCTTGGAAGTTTTTTCACAGTAAAATTCCAATCGCCCTCATTTACTGCAATGATTGATTCCGAAATAGTACTCTTTTTCATAATGGAGTTTTTGAAAATTGAGGGAGAAAATAATTCATCAATAGATTTTCTAGCATATTCAGAGGCCTTTAAATTTTGCTTTTTTAAAGAAACCAGTTGAGCTGTTAATTCCTTTTTCATGTGAATTGGATAATCTTTACCATTCTTGTGATTGGTCATAATTTGCTCAATTGTTCCGTTATTGTCAAAATCATTTACCCACATTTTTACAGGGCTATCAAAAGAAGTTTTATGGATAGTATTACTCCCTTGATTTCCAAGAATGAAATCTATATCGCCATCATTATCTATATCTGTAGCCTCAACAACATTCCACATTCCAAATAAATCATCTAATGTTGATTTTTGTTTAATGAGCCTTCTTCCATTGTTTATGAAGATTTTTGGTGTGTCCCATTCCGAAACAGTAATCAAATCTTTTTTTCCATCCTTATCTATATCTTTCCATATTGCGTCAGTCATCATGCCAGCACTTTTCACATCATAGGCAACTTTTTCTGTGGTATCTACAAAAGTTCCATCACCGTTATTTTCTAGAAATTGATGTGTTGGGTCTATCCCATAAGTAGCCACCATACTTCTAGCACCTACAAAAACATCAATATCACCATCATTATCAAAATCATAAGGAGAAATCACTGCAATATTTTTTCTTAAGGCTGGTAGTTTGTTTTTTGATGACTCAAAAGTTCCCTTACCATTATTAAGATATAACCTTACTTTATAATTATTTTGTTGTCCTATTTCGTTTCCACCAGAACCAATCATCAAATCTAAATTTCCATCACCATTGGCATCAAAAAAAGAAGCAGTAGTGTCTTCAAATAAGACATCTTTCTCAAAAGACTTTTGAATTGATAACGCTACTTTTCCATCACCTAAGTTTAAGTATAATAATCCTGATTGACCTTTGGCTCCACCAATATAAAAATCTTCATTACCGTCATTATTTATATCTCCAACAGCCAAAGCTGGGCCTTCTTGTGATAGCATTTTATTAATCAAACCTTCATAATCAAAATCAGAATAACTATTTTCCTGATGTTTTTGAAAATTGTTTTTTGTAATCTCAGTAACGAATGTTTTTTCTTTCTTAGATTGTAAAGGTTTTTGAACTTCTACGGCCTCAATTTGCTTTAAGGTTAGTGATGTATCTACAGCAATATTAGTCCATTTTTGGGTTGTATTATCTGGCCAAATTACACGTAGTGAATCTATAGTTTTTGCTGAGCCAAGACCAATTGTCATTACATAATCCATAGAAGATTGAAACCCTCTTGAAGGCATTTGCTCTTGTACGTATATATTGTTGTTGTTAAAGATTTTCACAGTACTTCCAATGGCAAATTTATTGGCTTTTGTACCTTCCAATTTAATTTTTAAATAACTATTGTTAGTTAATGAATCTGTATTGTTTCTATAAACAAAAGGCAACATATTTACGTTATTGACAACCAAATCTAAATCGCCATCATTGTCTAAATCACCATAAGCAACACCATTTGACAAACTAGGTGTTTCAAAACCCCATTCCTTATTTGCATTGTCAAAAGTAATATCGCCATTATTTTTATAGGCGTAATTTGGCTGAGGTTTTACAGGCATTTTATTAATAATAGAATCTATTGCCTGTTTTCTCCCTGTTAAAGCCATTTTTTGAATGATTTCATTTGCAAAAAAGTTAACAAAATCTAAATCTGTTAAATCATGATTAATTCCGTTAGTAATAAAAATATCTCTATTTCCGTCATTATCCATATCAAAAAGTAGCCCAGCCCAACTCCAATCTGTTTTTGCAACACCACTATGATAAGCTATCTCCGAAAAAGTATTATTCCCATTGTTTAATTGTAAGGTGTTTTGAATATATTGTTGAGAAAAATCTTTACTTTGTTTTAGTTTAAAAACATTATACCCTTCAAATTCCATCACAGACTTTACTCGCTGATCTGCCTCTGGCAACATGTCTGTAATAAAAATATCTGCATTGCCATCATTGTTTATGTCTGCAATGTCTACACCCATGGCAGATAAACTTAAATGAGATGTCCAATTTGTAATATCCTCTTTAAATGTACCATCTTGGTTATTGATATATAGGTAATCTCTTTCGTAAAAGTCATTAGAAACATAAATGTCTGGATATAAATCCCCATTCATATCAGTAACCATAACTCCTAAGCCAAAACCTATTAAGCTTCCATAGATTCCAGCCTGCTCACTAACATCTACAAATTTACCATTGTCGTTTCTTAACAACATATCTCCAACCCCTCTAAAAATTGCAGGAACATTTTCCCAATCTTGAGCTCTTTTATCTCGCTGTTCTGCATATCCAAGACTACTTACAGGAATGTTGCTGTTATTTAAAATATAAGCATCTAAATCTCCATCTTTATCATAATCAAAAAAAGAAGCATGGGTAGAAAATCCTGTTTTAGCAAGGTTAAATTCGGCAGCTTTTTCTGTAAAAGTTAAATCTCCATTGTTAATGTATAAATCATTATCATGATTGTTACCCTTTAAATTTCCAGCATTACTTACGTAGATATCTAATAATCCATCCTGATTGATATCTACCATTACAACTCCAGTAGACCAAGGTTTGTTTCCTTCAATTCCGGCACTTACAGAAATATCCTCGAATGTTAGATTGCCCTTATTAAGATAGAGTTTGTTAGCAACCATATTACCTGTTAGGTAAATATCAGCTAAGCCATCATTATTAATATCACCAATAGCTACACCTCCGCCATTATAAAAGTTTCGGTATTTAAAAATATTAAAATTCTTTTGGTTTTTAACTTTGTTTAAAAAATCAATCCCTGTCTCTTTTGCGTCTAATAATGTGAAAAGAGTCTCTGTATCATTTATAGATAAATTATTATTTTTATCTGTACTACAAGAGTAAAAAACTACTGTAAGTAGCACTAGAATAATTGCTCTCATTCTAAATTGTATTATCATTTGTGTAACTTTATAAAAATAGGTACGTCGTTGTTTATTGAAATGACATAAAACATTTCGTTATTTATTGATAACTTATCTATGTTTCGTGCTTCACCAGAAATATCAAAATCTTGGTCTAAACTTTCATAAAAAAACCCTTTTTTATTATTCAACAAAATTAAGCCATGCGAGGCATCTAATTTACCCAATTGTGTATTAATATTGTAATTATTTCCCACTAAAAGAACATCTGTATAACCATCATTATTAAAATCGTCTACAGCAATATCATTTACAGAAGATATTTGTGCCATAAACGGCAATTGATGTTTTTTAAATGTATTATCCCCTTGGTTTTCAAAATAACTACTACCCAATTCAAAAACTTGTTTTTTAAAAGCTCCATTAATTTTATCTTTTGGAAGAAGGGCTGTAAAGGAAGCCTCTGCAAAATCTTTGTAGGATAAGAATTTTTTGTTTAAAAATGGGATTTGTTTCACCAATTCATCTTTTGATGCAAAAGGAGTTTCTTGTTTTTGATAAAAATAAGTAATCACAGGATCTATAGTCCCGTTATCATCAAAATCATTGCTGTATAGTGTTATTGGTTCGTCAGAAGTTGCTTTTAATCGAGTATTCAAGCCCCAGTTACCAACAATGAAATCTATATCTCCATCCTTATCAAAATCATTTGCTTTAATGCTATTCCACCATCCATTTGTTTTTTGTAATTGTGTATTTTTTTGTAAAGTTAATTTTTTACCATCATTTAGAAATACTTTTATTGGCATCCAGTATCCAACAACTATAGCATCTAAAAAATTATCTTCATTCAAATCAATCCAAACTATGTCTGTTACATTTCCACTTTCTTTAAAATCAATTCCAAATTTTAATGTTACATCTTTGAAATTTCCTTGACCATCATTCTCAAAAATATATTGAGTTGGTGTTTTCCCAAATTGCCAGGGAACGATGTTTGAAAGTATTGAAATATCCATATCGCCATCGTTATCAATGTCTAATGCTGTTACTTTTGATGCATTAGTTTCTATATGTTTAAACTGTAGGGTATCTTTTTCAAATTTACCTTGATTATTAATGTATAATTTTGGTTGAAGAGGAGCTCCTTGTTTAAATTCATTACCACCACTAACAACCAATAAGTCTTTAAAATTATCAGCATTAGCATTAAACATAACAGCATATACATCTTCATGAATCGCATCATGTTTAAAAACATCTGATTGTTCTGATGTAAATTGACCTTTTTTATTTTGAATAAAAAGTTGACTGGACTGAGACTTTCCCCCAGTAATAAATAAATCGTCAAATCCATCATTGTTGACATCGGAAACCGCCGTATGTGGTCCTAGATTTGTACTTGCATAAGGTATGATTTGATCTCTATTAAATTCTAGAGATTGTGAATCTTTATGTTTGAAATTAAAAGGTGCATCTTTATTAACTAAATAAGTTTTTTGTTCTTCAAAAACCCTGTAAGGATAGCTCTTAGTGGCATTTTCATAAGAAACTTCAATTTCTTGATTAACTTCAATATTTTTTAATGTTTGATATGCATTAGTACTCCAAATAATTTGCAATGAATCTACAATTTTAGTAGTTCCAAACCCTAAATGAATTTTAGGTTCTACAGATGATAAATATCCTTTTGTTGTATAATTTTCTTCTGTAATTACTTGACCTTTATAAAAGGCCTTTACTGTAGTTCCTATTCCAAAAATATTATTAGAATTCCCTTTAAATTTAATTTTGAGATAGGAGTTTTGAGAATTTTGATCTGAGGTATTCTCCAATACAAATGCTTCCTCATTAATATTATTAATAACCAAATCTAAATCTCCATCATTATCTAAGTCTACTGAAGCACCTCCATTACTGTAGGAATTACCATGAGAAACCCATGTTGGAGTTACGTTACTAAATGTCTTGTCTTTGTTATTTTTATAAAAATAGTTTTTAACTTTTTTTTGAGGAATTTGCTTTGACAATTCTAAATTTCTTTGCGATTTTTCTGTTGCTAATTGTTTTTGAATGTCTTCATTTGAAATGAAGTTTATATAGTCCATATCATTCGTAGCTCCTAAGATTCCATTTGTAATATAAAGGTCTTTAAAGCCATCATTGTCATAATCTCCTACAATTGGGCTCCAAGACCATTCTGTTGCAGCTATCCCGCTTAAATGCGCTGTTTCACTGAATGTTTCATTACCATTATTAAAATGTAATGTGTTTTGCATAAACTGAGGCGCATAACCATTTTTTAAATAGTATTGATAGGTTTGATATGGGAATTCTAATCCCGAGGTTTTATAAGTTTTTAGATTTTCAGGAAGCATGTCTAAAGAAATAATATCTTGATGAGTATCATTATTTAAATCAGATATCGCATTCCCCATAGAAAAATGTGATGTATGTCCTAGAATGGTTTTGTCTCTTGTAATTACTTCCGAAAAAGTTTTATTTTTTTGGTTGACATATAAATAATCATTTTCAAAAAAATCATTACCTACATAAATATCAGGATAACCATCATTGGTAACATCTCCAATGGATAGTCCTAAACCATACCCTATTTTCCCTTGAAAAATTCCGGCTTCTGAAGACACTTCTTCAAACTTGCCTTGTTTATTTTCTAACAGTTTATCTCCAGACTTTTGATCTACCTGGCCTCTTAAGGCGCCTTTACCGTAATTACTATTAGGATACAGGGAATGATTCATCAAGAACAAATCTAAATCTCCATCTTTATCATAATCAAAGAAAGTAGCTTGAGTAGCGTATGACGCAATGTCTAAACCGTAATTAGAGGCGTCTTCTTTAAATCTAGGGACTCCATTATTATCTAATCCTTGATTTACATATAATAAGTTTTTCCCTTTAATTGAGTTATGTGCTCCAATTTTACAAATATAGATGTCTAAAAATCCATCGTTGTTTATATCTATAGTAGTAACTCCTGTAGTCCAGGGAAGCGCGTTATTGATGTGAGCCTCTGATGTAATATCTTTAAACTTTAACTCTCCTAAATTTAAAAATAATTTATCTTCAGTTTGGTTGCCCGTAAAATAGAGATCAGCTAAACCATCATTATTAAAATCTGCAGCAGAAACTCCAGCTCCATTGTAATAATAGAGATAATTTAAAATGTTTAAATCAGCAGTACTAGTGAGGTTATTTTGAAACT
>ENA-OQVM01005790-OQVM01005790.1-marine-metagenome-genome-assembly--contig:-NODE-5790-length-11622-cov-4.796795_pt1 | contig 11622 bp, 7 predicted proteins | sample MGYA00237776_ERZ505498 | MGnify/ENA primary metagenome ERZ505498 (study PRJEB26159, sample SAMN06265151) | marine metagenome | isolation source: Helgoland LTER site | place: Germany:Helgoland, sampling... | reverse complement strand
ATAACCGACAAAGAGCAGTGCGTTTTTAGGGTTGTCCATGAAGCCACGTGCAAAACTATTGGATACGGTCTTTTCAGTCATCATGCCGCTGGAAAGGGCGTAGATCGCTCCAGGCTGGTAGACGATAGGTGCGCGCTTGCGGCGGCGACCACCTGTCTTGACTTCCATGTCCTTGAGAACTCGAAAGCCAGGTTGGTTGCGCGGGGTTGAGTCTGCAAATTCATCGAAGATGAGTGACATCTTTGTACTGAGACCACCGATGTAGACGGGAGCATCGGGAATCATGCCCTCGGTTTTGAAGCGGTTGATCATGCTCAGAACCTCCTGAGTTTTACCCATAGCAAATACGGGGACGAGCACAGATCCACCATCACGCAGGCAGCGGTTAATAGACTCGGCAAAGTTATCTTCCTCCTGTTGACGGTTGTAGGATTCGTCACGAGGGGAGGCGCCACGGGTTGTCTCGATAATGAGAATATCAATATCCTCCTCAGGAAGTTTGGCGCCGGGAATGAGGGTTTGGTTTTCGAACTGTACATCGCCCGTGTAGAAAATGCGTTTGTCCATCGTTTCTAACATGATTCCCGCAGAGCCAAGGATGTGCCCTGCGTCATGAAAGCTAGCGCGGACATTTTCATTGAGCTGGAACGGGCGATCATAGTTGAAGGTGCGCCAGCGCTTTTCTAGCCGGTCGAGTTCACGATGTGTGTAGAAGGGGTAATCCGTAATCCCCAACTCAACGCGCTTGCTCTCCATGACATTGACTGAATTATGTAGTAGGGCATCGACGAGCTTGGAGGTGGCAGGGGTCATGTAGACCTCGGCATCTGGCTGGTTATTCATCAACACAGGAAGCGATCCGGAGTGGTCCAAGTGAGAGTGGGAAACAAAAATGGAGTCGACGCTGCTGGATTCAAGCTCGTGATGAGCAGGGAGGGATTCGATTCCTTCCTCCTTGGGGTGCATGCCGGAATCAAGCACGATACGATGGCCGTCGAGCTCAACGAGATAGGAATTAGCGCCAATCTCGTTTTGGCGGAGCAGTGATTGAAAAAACATGTTGAGTAGGTGTGATTATTTTTAGGTGTGTGAAGACGAAGTGACGTGTGGCGAAATGCGGTGTTAGCTCACTGGCTGGCAGCTACTGACTGCTAGTTGCCAGCTACTGGCTGCTTGGGCGAGAGCTTTCTTGGGATAGCATTGCCTTGATGTGGCCAATGAGAAAAATCGAGCCACAGATGAGGATGGGTGAGTCTGTGGCCTGATGGCATGCGCTGTCAATGGCATCAGCGATATTGGCGTGGATTGTATGTGGGGTGTCCACATGGACCGAGCAGGCAAGCTCATCAGAGCTAAGGGAGCGAGGTGAGTCGATGGGGGTGAGGTGAATATGAGTAGCAATACGAGATAGAATAGAGATCACAAGCTCTGTATTTTTACCCTCCACAGCGCCAAAGATCATGGTTGCCTTGCTATGGGGGTATTGCTCTTGCCATGTTTTTGTTAGGGCTTCAGCGGCTTGTGGGTTGTGCGCTGCATCAAGGATGATTTCAGCTGGTAAGTCAGGTGCTGAGCATCGCTCGAAGCGCCCTGGCCAGTTGACTTTTGCCAGGGCGTCACTGATGACTTTAGCAGTCACTGGGAACTTTGCCTGTTGCGCGGCAGCGATAGCAAGTGAGGCGTTATAAAGTTGATGAGGGCCAGCCAAGCTAATGGCTGAGTCGTTGTATGGCTCGGTGATGAATTGAATGGGGGAACCAATATCATGCGCGTGTTTCTTGAGCACATCTTTGGCCTCATGAGTTTGGGCGCTGCTTAAGACGGGTCGGCCAGCAACCATGATGCCTGCTTTCTCTGCTGCAATTTCGGCTAATGTCTCGCCAAGCCACTGAGAGTGGTCCATCGCCACAGGTGTGATCACTGCGACATCGGCAGGTACTGCCGTGGTCGCATCAAGACGTCCTCCCATTCCCGTTTCCAAGACGATGACTTCACAACCTTGCTGCTTAAAGTGCAGCATGCTGAGCGCAAGAGTGAGCTCAAAAAATGTAGGGTGGTGCTCCCAGCTTGCCACCAGTTCTCTGATCTCGGTGAGGTATTGAGCTGTTTCTTCTTCACTGATTTCAGCTCCATCCACACGGACGCGTTCACGAAAATCAATCAGGTGAGGTGAAGTGAAAAGTCCACTGCGCAGACCGCATGAACGAGCGATGGCGTCGATCATCGCGCAGGTAGAACCTTTGCCGTTTGTTCCCGCGACATGAATGACCCTCACGCCAGCTGCGGGGTAGGCTCGGAGCTCACGAAGTATTCTTCGGGGCTGCTCAAGCCCAAGTTTGATACCAAACTGCTGGGTCCCGTAAAGCCAGTCGATTGCTTCCTTGTAGGTCATCTGCACGGGATGGTTGGCATCCAGTGTTTGTGGACTAAATATGCGATACGAGCTGCGTTAGGGCAGCATGTATCCAAGAAGTGTGCCAAGTTTGGCGCGCAATTTACTGCGCTTCACAATGGCATCAATCAAGCCATGTTCGAGCATGAACTCAGCAGTCTGAAAGCCTGGAGGTAGGTCTTGGTGGGTAGTCTCTTTAACGACTCGAGGACCAGCAAATCCGATCATGCACTTAGGCTCCGCTAGGTTAATGTCACCGATGGTGGCAAAGGAAGCTGTGACACCTCCAGTGGTGGGATGGGTCATCACCGAGATATAGGGCAGGCCGGCTTCCGATAAACGGGCTAGGGCGGCACAGGTTTTTGCCATTTGCATGAGAGAGAGCATGCCTTCCTGCATGCGGGCACCTGATGATGCTGAAACAATGATGACCGCTTTTTTTTCATCAATGGCCTGCTCTATGGCGCGGGTGATTTTTTCACCTACAACTGAGCCCATCGAACCGGCAAAAAACTTGAAGTCCATGACAGCGATCATTGCTGGCTTGCCTTCAATGGTTAGGGAGCCAGTCACTGCGGCATCATTGAGTTTGGTTTTCTCCCGCAGCATTTCAATCTTGTCCTCATACTTGCTAAACCCAAGTGGGTTTTTGGAAAAGAGGCCAGCGTTTGTTTCCTGAAAACTTCCAGGGTCGGCAAGGAGCTGGATGCGTTCGTGAGAGCCGATGAGGAAATGATGTTCACACTTCGTGCAAACGTTGAGGTTTTGCTTGAGGTCAAGTGCGTGAATTAGTTCGCCGCAATCCGTGCACTTGGTCCACAAGTCATCGGGCATGCTCTCGCGTTTGTGACCTGCGCCTCTGAGTTTTGGTTTGTTGAAGATACCCATTTGTTCGAGATTCTATGTACTAATTGAAAAATTCCAAAGCTAAAAATAATCAGTAGCTGCGCCCCCATAAAGCGCGCTGGCGGGTAGGCTCGGAAGTTAGGACGCAAGGAGCTGGCTCGCCTTCTTGGAGTTGGAGCGGTAGGCAGCGGATGGATATTTTGTGTTTCTTAGAGAGTTCTTCCTCTTGCTCGCGTGTGCCATTCCAAGGAGTCATTAGCCAACCCGGTGCATCTTGTGACCAGTGCTGATCAAAGTTTTCCATGTTGGAGCATTCGGTGATGTTTTGGTCACGTAGTTCGGTGGCGCGAGCAAGCAGTGTATCGTGGATATCTTGTAAGATATCCGAGGCGTTGCGAATGAAGTCCTCTTTGGGCAAAAAGTCTTTGTCCATTGGCCCTTGGTCGCGGCGTTGCATGCACACTTTTCCTGATTCTAGATCGCGTGGGCCTATCTCAATCCTGATCGGGGCACCTTTTTTAACCCATTCCCACTTTTTAACACCACCGCCCAAATCACGACCGTCAACGTGAACACGCAGGGGCTGATCAGCGTATCTGCAATCACGGCGTAGAATTTCTGCCAGGGCATGACAGGCATCAATGATAGCATCTCGGCTGTCTTCTTTGGGTGTGACCGGCACGATGACAATCTGTGATGGGGCTACTCGAGGTGGCAGCACGAGGCCATCATCATCCGAGTGAGCCATGATAATGGTGCCGATGAGGCGTGTAGAGACGCCCCATGAGGTTGTGTGGGCATGCTGTTGGTTGCCATCACGTCCTGTGAAAGTGATGTTTTGAGCCTTGGAAAAATTAGTGCCCAAATAATGGGAGGTGCCTGCTTGGATGGCTTTTTTATCCTGAACCATGGCCTCTACGGTGAGTGTCATATCGGCACCTGGGAAACGCTCAGCTTCGGTTTTCTCACCAGCAATCACTGGGATAGCAAGGTGATCGCGAAGGAATTCCTCGTAGAGTTGGTGGATGGTGCGTGTTTCCTCGATGGCTTCCTCTTTGGTCTCATGAGCTGTGTGACCTTCTTGCCAGAGGAATTCAGCAGTGCGCAGAAACAGGCGGGGGCGCATTTCCCAGCGCATCACGTTAGCCCACTGATTGATAAGCAGGGGGAGATCTCGATAAGATTCAATCCAGCGCGAGAAGGCAGCTCCGATGATTGTTTCAGAGGTGGGCCGGATGACATAGGGTTCGGTGAGCTTTCCCGCAGGAATCATTTTTGTTTTCCCCTCGTCATCTTTGACAGCTTCAAGCCGGTGGTGTGTAACGACGGCGCACTCCGTGGCGAAGCCTTCGGCATGTTCAGCCTCTTTTTCGAGATAGGATAGGGGGATTAATAGCGGAAAATAAGCGTTCTGATGCCCTGTCTCTTTAAAACGCACATCGAGCTGCTGCTGAATAAGCTCCCATATGCCATATCCCCAGGGCTTGATGACCATGCAGCCGCGGGTTTCTGAATTTTCAGCCATGTCAGCAGCTTTAACAACTTGCTGGTACCATTCTGGGAAATCGTCTGCGCGCGTGGGCTGAATCGCTGTCTTTTGTGGCTTTGCCATGATGCAGCTTTACAAATCATACTGACGCGAAATTCACAAGCGAGATGTGCAGGAACTGAAGAAACACTGACATTGCATTTCGAAGTCTTTCAGAAGCAAAAACAAAATAACGATAAAAAATATAATATTTCTCGTTTCTGCTGGTCAAGTGGTGCTTTGGCCAGCTAGTATCTTGGAAGAATTATTGAATATGAATTTAACATTCCCTACTAAAGTGGTGGTGCCTGCCTTGCTAGGCTTGATGGGTATGTCATCGGTATTGATGGCGCAGCAATATGAGGTGGATATCGAAAAGCCTCAATTTGAAGCGATGCTCTCGCCAACCATTGACGGCCGTACGACAGCTAAAAAATTCGACCCGAAGGAATGGTTAGAGGTTGAATTGAAAATTAAAATAGCGGCTTCTAATAGAGCTGAGTTGTTCGCAGATCGTGTTACCGTCAAGTGGTATGTCGCTGCCAATGTCACAGAGAACGGCGACACGAAAGTGCGCTTACTGGAGAAGGAGATCAATTACGTCAATGTGCCTATTGATGAGGATATCTACGTTTCGGTTTATCTGTCGCCATCGGCGGTCAAGCGTATCAGCGGCAAAGATAAGGCAGCAGCAAACACCATTAAAGAGATCGGCGGTGAAATTTTGATAAACGGAGTGCAGCCCGTTAAAAGTTCTGGGTTCTTCACTACGATGTCTAAGTCGAAAGGTAAGTGGTGGGACAAACTCACTCCTTACAAAAAAATCCCACTACTCAACAAAAATGAAACCCCCTTCAAATTTTTCTGGTGGGATCGTTATGCGGAAATCGAGGAGCCCGATTAAAATGGCGCTTGTGAAAGTATTACACGTATATAAACTATTTAGTGAGCTTGATAGCAAACCTAGTAATTTTTGATCAATCATGGCTGATTCAAAATCCATTGTAGCACTCAACATAGGCTCCCAACGCATTGCGATGGGAGTATTTGCGGTGTCAAAGTCTGGGCGACTAACGCTTCAAAAGTATGATGCCGCCTCTATTTTGGCCGACCCTGCTGCAGAAATGGCACGGCTTCCTCAGATTAGGGTGGCTATCTCGGAACTCATTGACCGTCTGGGTATCAGTAAGTCGAGCAAGCTACACTATTCGATTTCCGGCCAGTCTGTTTTTACGCGTTTTATTAAGTTGCCTCCGATTGAGGACGACAATATCCAACAGTTAGTAGCTTTTGAAGCGCAGCAACACGTGCCATTTCCGATCGAAGAGGTAATCTGGGATTGGCAGCTTCTTGATAGTAATTCGACGGATAAGGAGGTTGCTCTGGTTGCCATTAAAGGCGATTCGCTCAATGATTTGAATGATATTGTGGCCGATACAGGGCTAAGGACAGTCGATGTTGATGCCTCACCCATGGCGCTCTACAATGCGCTGCTGTATAGCTACCCTGAGCTAGAAAGCACTACTCTGCTCATAGATATCGGAGCAAAAACCTGCAACCTGATCTATCTTGAGGGAAAAAGAATGTTTACGCGTAGCGTCGCTGTCGGCGGAGCTTCAATTACGACTGCCATTACCAAGCAATATGGGATTAGCTTTTCCGAGGCGGAAGCCCAAAAGTGCAACAATGGCCTCGTCGCACTTAATACAGCGCACACGTCTCAGCTCAGTGAGGATTCGGCAGCGCTTGCCACCGTTATTCGTAATGCCCTCAGTAAGCTCCCTGCAGAAATTGCCAGAACAACAAATTACTTCCGCAGTCAGCACGGTGGGCGCGCCCCGCAAAAAATCTTTCTCTCTGGAGGTGGCGCTAATTTGCCTTATATCGACAAATTTTTTGAGGAAAAACTACAGCTACCTGTAGAGCTATTTAATCCTCTGAAAGAGATTTCAGTAGGTGCGGATGTCAATGTTGAGCAAGTGAGCGCTGAAGCCCACATGCTAGGTGAATTGGTGGGACTAGCTCTGCGTGCCGAAGGTAAAACATCCCTTACCATTGATCTTGTGCCGGATCAGGTATTTCGTGAGCGTGAGACAACCCGGCGCAAGCCATGGTTGGTTTTTGCGTCGGTGTTATTGATTGCGGGCTGGGCTGTCTGGTCATGGACGAACATGGGCCGCAAAGGCTTATCGGAAGCTGGGCTCAAGAAAATCACTCAAGAGGTTAATAAGAGAGATCTCTACGCCAAGCCTTTGAATGAATTGGCAAAGAAAGAAGCTCAACTTGATATCATTTCATCCCAGCTAGCAGAAGCACAAGCTGCACGCACCGATTGGATCGACATGATTGATGATCTAGCCCTTCATTTTAAAAGTGATAAGGTCTGGCTGGTCGATTTTGATCCGATAGTTGGCTTTGTCCGTAGCGAGGCCATGGCCGAATCATCTAGTGATGATGACTCGACTAATATCCTTCAATCGGCTATTACCAGTGATTTCGCCAGCTTAAACAATGGTGATTCTGCCTTTGCCCAGATCAACATAGATACTATGGCTACCAATAAGGGTGCCAGAAAGCCACGAGCTGGAGCTGCGCCTGAGTTGCCAGAAATTACAGCTATTCGAGTGAAGGGCTTCTGGCGAGATAAAGATGGCCACAAAGAGGTTGATGAACTCATTGATCGTCTTCGAAGCGGCTCTAAATATTTCAATGTGATGTCGACACAACAAACGATCATCGAGAAACCGACCGAACTTGGTGACGCATATGCTGCCCGATTTGAAATTATACTACCTCTTATAAAGCCTATTTCTATGGCGTCTGGCTCGGCCGTTGCCAGGTAACCATCAAACCTTAGTAACCCATTGATTAATTCTACAGAATGAAAGTATCAATAAAACAGGTAAAAACTCAATTTTAGACCATGGATTGGATTCAAGAAAACAAGTTTGTCAGCGGACTACTCGCTGCTACCATTCTATTCGCTGGTGGTATTTTTTACCATGGCTACTCTGAGGGCGATGAGTTCAAGGCTAACATGTCTCAGTATGGCGAGCTCAGAACCAGATACAACACCTTGATTTCAGCAAAGCCGTATCCCAACCAGCAAAATTTAGCAGCACGCGAGCAGGTCATCCAGGAATATGAAGCGGTCATCGAGGAGGTCCGCGATGCTTTTTATGAGTATAAACCTGACAAATCACCTAAACTTACTCCTGGGGAATTTAGTGATGCGAGGATTAAAATGCAGGCTGAATTGCGCAAAGCTTTTAACAAGACCGAGACCGCATTGCCAGATAACTGTGGCTTTGGGTTTGAAAAATATGCAAAGAATCAAGCGGCCCCCTACGCCACATCTAAGCTGAACTATCAGCTGGGAGCAATTCAATGGCTACTCGAAAAACTAGCGGAGAATGAGCCTAAGGCTATTATCAACATACGGCGCGAATTACTAGATGTGGAGAAAGGGCCGCCTCCTGCACCGAGCGCAAAAAAGAATGCTGGGCGGGGTAGTAAGGCAGCCAACCAAGGGAATGAAAAAATCTTTGAGTTGATGCCTGTAGAACTCGCTTTTACTGCGAGTGAAGCGTCAATGCGCAATTTCCTTAAGGAAATGGCAAATTCGAAAGAATACCTGTATGCCATACGTTCGCTGCGCATTCGCAATGAGAAGCAAAACGCACCAAGTCCCAAAGATGCAGCTTTCCCAGTTAACAAACCAAATAATGATGGTGCCGGATTTTTTGCGCCCGAAGAAAATGATGTGTTTGGAGGCTTCGCTCTGCCTGATGTTGATTCAGGGCAAGGTGACAATAACGATGCCGCTGACATAGAACAAAATGATAGGCAAATCACTCCAAAACCGGATCCGATGGCCAACGACGAGCACATTCTTAAGCAGGTGATGGGGGACGAAAAAATCAACATCCACGTCAATTTCGATATTCTCTTGATCAAAGGCGAGAAGCCGACAGAAAAGAAAAATGATCCAGATGCCTCCAGCGGTGCCTAGAATCATGAGCACCCTCAATTTCACTCTCTAATATATTCACAACATGTCTTGGCTATCCGACAATTATGAAAAAGTAACCCTGGGGGCAGCAGTCACTGCGCTGGTTGCGCTCGGTTATATCAGTTTCAAGAACAAAGGCGATCAGGCCAACGCTTTTAATTTGCCTAATCCAAAGCAAAATAATGAGGTAAGTGTGGATGGCCTCGCAGATATTGAGACTTCAAAGGTATCCATGTACATGGAACACAGGATTAACCAGGCTGATCTTGACGGACGTAAAGTTGATTTGTTCACCGGTATTATTTTATTTTCTAAGCGTGATGATCCCAAAAATCCTGTAGATTTGCTGAAAAGTGATCCCGTGCATGCTGGCATACCTAACACATGGTGGATGGAGCACAATCTTGATCCCGGCTATGCCAATGCCCCGGATCGAGATCCTGACAGCGACGGCTTTGCCAATCGCGAGGAATTTGAGGCTGAGACGGATCCAAATGATGAAAAAGACTACCCCGAGCCTATTTCGAAATTAAAAGCCCTTTCTGTTGATACGGTTCAAGTGCACCTCAAGCCAAGAGAAGTAAGCGGTGGTGGCAAGCAGACATTGTTTGACTTGGAATCAAAATCAAAAAGGAGATACAACAAGACCTCGGACCCTATAGGCGTAGGTAATGTCATCACATTTCAAAAACCGCTGATGCAAAAGAGGTTTAAATTTGCTGACCTTGATCGTAGGCGCAACGCCAATGGCATGATTGATATCATCTGGGTTATCGAAGATCTCAAACCTAACAAAAAAGGAACGCGGTATCGCTTTGATAAGCGTGGAGATCTAGATGGTTTCGCCGCCAGGGCGTTAGGTATCATGGATAGCAAGGCGAAGCTTGTCTTAGAAGCTCTCGACGAGGGCGGCAAACCATTCGAAATTGAGGAAAACACTTATTTCTCGTTGCCTTACGATGACGACGCTAAACAAAAACCTTATCTGCTAAAAAGTATCGACCTCAACAAAATGACAATCATTGTTGAATATCAGGATAAGGAGGGTAACAAGCTTGAGCATATCTTGCCTTTCCCTAAACAGAATTAATGGCAACGATTTAAATTTCGAAATTGGCATCGCATTCTTTGTTTATTTAAAAATAAATAGAAAATATACTTCACATTAGGTAATAAAAATGATCAAATGCTCTTATTAAACATGCAAAGCAAACTTACCCACCCATACATTCAAGATTTGCGGAATAATTATCTGTCATTCATTGCAGGCGTTCATGGTAAACAAACCATTGTGCATCTTTGTGTGATTCTAGGTATGTCGCTCACGGCGCATTCGCTCCGTGCCGAAAGCCCAGGAGATAATTCTTCCAGCATTGCGCAACGTGAAATTGCTCGCCGAGCCAATCTTGTAGTCGAAGCTGACAAAGCCCTTGGCCTTGGAAGAGCTGCCTATGCTGGTAACAAATATGAGGAGGCCGTTAAGCAATATAGGTCAGCACTCAGCATGTTGCCTCCAGGCCCAGCGTTAGCAGATCGTCGCGAGACTTACACAAACCACCTTGGTGATGCATCGGCAGCTTTGGCGCAGGAATACCGTCGTCTTGGCAGATACGATGAAGCGCGTAGCATGCTTGAAGGTGTAGTAGCACAGGACCCGACGAATTCAGCAGCGAAGAAACAGCTTGGATATCTGGACGACCCTATCAGAACGAACCCAGCATTGACTTCTGACCACTCTCAAAATGTCGATCAAGTTCGTCGTCATTTGTACACGGGCGAAGGGTATTACAATTTAGGAAAATACAGCGAGGCTGATGCTGAATTTAAGAAGATCTTACAAATAGACCCATACAACAAAGCGGCTCGTCGCTGGCTTGAGAGAATAGCGGCTACCAAGTCTGATTATTACCGCGCAGCATATGACCAAACACGTGCTCAGCTTCTCATGGAGGTAGACAGGGCTTGGGAGACTACGGTGCCACCCGAGCTTCCTGATTTTGGCCCAGGAGAAGGATCTTCTTTGCGGACATCGGGAGTTGAATATATTCAGCAAAAACTGAATAACATTATTATTCCCAAGGTGGATTTTGAGGATGTTACAGTAAATGATTGTTTAGAAACTTTGCGATTACGTGCCCGCGAATTTGACTTTGAACAAGATGAAGACAAAAAGGGGATTAACTTCGTAATACGAGATCCTTCGATGCAAGGTGGCGGTTCTGATGAGCTTGACGGAGAGGATGATTTTGGGACAGATGCGGCTGCTGGATCAGGATCTAGTATTGGTGACAAGAAAATAGACGAATTGCGTCTAGTAAACGTCCCACTTGGCGCGGTTCTCGAGTATATCTGTGATAAGACCAGACTTCGTTTTAAGATTGATAAATATGCAGGGATCCTTTTGCCAGTGGCAGCTTTGGAGGTTGACGATCTCTACACGCGAACCTTTGTCGTGCCACCTGACTTTATTTCTCGTCTGACACAAGGTGGCGGTTCCGGCGGCGGAGGTAATGATGATCCTTTTGGTGATGATAATGATGGTGGTGGTGCTCTGGGCGAGCGGGCTAATGCAAAAACCTTGTTGATGGATAATGGAGTATCCTTCCCGGACAATGCCTTCGCCAATTACATTGCATCCACCAGCACACTCGTTGTTTCCAACACACTGAGCAATCTTGATATTATTGACGAAATTATTGCAGTGCTCCGCAAGGACGGGCCTCGCCAAGTGCGCATCATGACAAAGTTTATTGAAGTGTCTCAAGACAATACCGATGAGCTTGGTTTTGACTGGATTATCCAAAATAATATTGGAATTGGTGGCGATAACTCTGATTTTCGTCT
>ENA-OQVM01005786-OQVM01005786.1-marine-metagenome-genome-assembly--contig:-NODE-5786-length-11624-cov-4.187581_pt1 | contig 11624 bp, 7 predicted proteins | sample MGYA00237776_ERZ505498 | MGnify/ENA primary metagenome ERZ505498 (study PRJEB26159, sample SAMN06265151) | marine metagenome | isolation source: Helgoland LTER site | place: Germany:Helgoland, sampling... | reverse complement strand
AAATCTGCATTAAAGAGAATTAGATCAAACGACAAGAAAAGATTACGTAACCGTTTTCAACACAAAACAACACGTAACGCTGTCAAAAAGTTGAAAGAACTTACGGATCGTAAAGAAGCTGATGTATTGCTCAAGAGCGTTATCTCTATGTTAGACAAATTGTCTAAAAACAACATCATACACGCTAACAAAGCAGCTAACTTGAAGTCAAAATTGACTAAACACGTTTCGGCTCTTTAGTTGTATCTGTACCCCTTTAAAAAAGTGCTATCCATTTGATAGCACTTTTTTTTGCTTTTGTTTTACAGAAGTACACCATAGCGCTAAATCAAATGTAAATCGGGACCTAATCATACTCTTATGGTCTTTTGAGCTCGCTTTAAGACCTAAAAAAGTGCTATCGTCGGATAGCACTTTTTTGTTTTGTAAGGGTTTTTATTTAAGCATTCATCGAAATCAAAAACTCTTCGTTGTTTTTAGTTCTTTTGAAGCGATCGTTGATGAATTCCATCGCTTCTACAGGATTCATGTCGGCAAGATACTTGCGCATGATCCACATGCGTTTTACGGTATTTTCATCCAATAAGATGTCGTCACGTCTTGTGCTTGACGAAATCAAATCTATGGCCGGGAAAATACGTCGGTTGGAAATTTTACGTTCCAATTGAAGTTCCATATTTCCAGTTCCTTTAAATTCCTCGAAAATAACTTCATCCATTTTAGATCCGGTCTCTGTCAAAGCAGTTGCAATGATCGATAAGGATCCTCCATTTTCAATGTTACGAGCTGCCCCGAAAAATCGTTTTGGTTTGTGTAGTGCGTTGGCATCAACCCCTCCACTCAATATCTTTCCTGAAGCAGGCTGAACAGTATTATAAGCTCGCGCCAAACGGGTGATGGAGTCTAAGAGTATTACAACATCATGACCACATTCAACCAAACGCTTTGCTTTTTCTAAGACAATATTAGCCACTTTAACGTGTCTGTCTGCCGGTTCGTCGAAGGTAGAAGCAACAACCTCTCCTTTTACATTACGTTGCATATCGGTTACCTCCTCAGGGCGTTCATCAATCAAAAGAATGATTTGATACACTTCGGGATGATTAGCAGCAATCGCATTTGCGATGTCTTTAAGCAGCATGGTCTTACCCGTTTTTGGCTGCGAAACGATCATGCCACGCTGTCCTTTCCCGATAGGAGAGAAGAGGTCGATGATTCGTGTTGAAATGGTACTCTGTCGCTCTGCTAACTTGAATTTTTCTTGAGGAAAAAGCGGAGTAAGGTGTTCAAAAGATACACGATCACGAACTACTTTTGGATCGAGACCATTGATTTTATTTACTTTAATTAATGGGAAATATTTTTCTCCTTCTTTGGGTGGACGGACGGTTCCAAGGACGGTGTCTCCAGTCTTAAGACCAAATAAGCGAATTTGAGACTGAGAAACATATACATCATCAGGAGAGGAGAGGTAATGGTAATCCGATGATCTTAAAAAACCATAGCCTTCAGCCATAATGTCTAAAACTCCTTCGGAATCAATAATCCCTTCGAATTCATAATCAGGTTCGCGGTAACGATTGCGTTTGTCTTTGTTGTGATTTGGCTCACCCTGATTTTTGTGCTTTTGATTGGGATTTTGTTTTTGATTTGGGTTTTGCTTTTGATTTGGATTCTGCTTCTGATTCGGGTTTTGGTTTGGATTCTGTTTTTGATTGGGATTCCCATTCTGTTTCTGATTGGGATTTTGTTTTTGATTTGGGTTCCCGTTTTGATTATAAGCTTTTGACTTCTCAGGATTATTTCTTTTTGGCTTCGTAGGTTCTTTCTCTTCTTGGGTGGAAGATTTTGAGCTTACCGCTGTATCGGGTTTACTTTCTTGTGTATCTGTATTTTTAGTCGGTTTGGACGTTCTTACATTTGGTTTTTTCGCTCTAACCACTTCTTCTTTTGGTGCAGTTGGAGCTGATGCAGCTGCGGGTGTAATGGGTACACTCTTTATCGCATCTGGATTTGCAGAAACATAATCTATGATTTGATAGATCAAATCCATTTTTTTGAGGCCAGTAATTCGCTTTACACCAATTGACTTGGCTATAATTTGTAAATCGGGTAGTTTTTTACTCTTTAATTCTGATATTTCGTACATTCTTTTTGTGAAATTGATTTACTCGGTAGAATCCCGGTAAATGTGAAGTTTGGTTGAAGAACAATCCTTGATTTGCCGATTGCTTCAACAATAATACGAAAAAAATATAACCCTCAATGAAAAATCTTTAATTTTGAAAAAAAAAATATAATGCTGCAAAGAATTCAGACCCTGTATACCCTTGTTTTCATAGCAATTACAATCCTTGTTATTGTTCGTTTTCCGATACCCTTAGACGATAACCCTGAGCGTATTTATGTGGTTCTCAGCAATATGCCTTACCTCTTTGTTTTACTTGCCTCTGTGAGTTTGATGCTGTTTTCCAAGCGGAGTTTTCAACTTGTATTGAACAGACTTATTTTAGTCACTTCAATAGGATATGAGGTATTTGAACTGGTAGATGTTTTTGAGCAATTTGATTCTCTCAAGCAATTAATCTTAATCCATTATTCACTTGTCTTGCTAAGCTGGATATTCTTACTACTGGTCAACAAATACATCAAAAAAGATGAGGCTTTGATTCGGTCCGTAGACCGTTTGCGTTAATCTTGAATTTGACCTCGCATTCCCAACTCTATAGCTTCTAGATTTTGAATCTGATCTCCATCAATTTCAAAGCGCAACATGGTTCGTACCTTGTGAAATCCGTGCACACCCGCTGCTCCGGGGTTCATATGTAAGTGCTTGTACTTTTTGTCCTGCATTACTTTGAGTATGTGGGAATGCCCACAAATAAAAAGCTTCTGGAATGATCTGCTCAATACTGTGCGTACTTTGGGGTTGTAACGGCCAGGATTTCCTCCAATATGGGTCATGAGTACTGCTACTTTTTCGCAGTAAAATTGTTGAAATTCTGGAAAACTTAGCCGTGCCTCTTTTCCGTCGATATTGCCGTAGACTGCCCGCAAAGGTTTTATTTTTTCAATAGCATCGGTTACACTGAGGTTCCCAATATCGCCGGCATGCCAAACTTCGTCTGCCTGTTCAACATAACTGAGGATACGTTCGTCTATATGGCTATGCGTATCGGAGAGGAGGAGTATTTTTTTCAAAAGTTTAGTAAAGGAGTTTTGGTGACTTTTAGGTTCTCTTTCAAATGTCTTAATTAATTTATTTCATTGCAATTTACTTTAAATAAATATGTGAAATAATGCTTATTCGATTTAAATTACTTTCAATTAAACTCGCGCAATTGTAGATATTGTTTTGCTTGTTATGTTTTTCTGATACCTTTGCAACAAAGAATTTAAGTGCGTTATTTCATCAATTTATCTTATTTAGGAAGTCCGTTTCACGGATGGCAATGCCAACCCAACGCGATCAGCGTTCAAGAGGTTTTGGAAGATGCTTTGACAACGGTGTTACGAGCTCCAATAAAGGTAACCGGAGCTGGACGAACCGATACAGGAGTTCATGCCCGACTGATGGTTGCTCACTTTGACGCGGAGGTTCCAAAGGAAATACAAGGCAATTTGGTTTATCTGATCAATCAATACCTCAATTTTGATGTTGTAATTCATTCCGTTGTAGCGGTGAGGCCAGATGCTCATGCACGCTTTGACGCTTGTTGGAGAACCTATGAATACCATATAGATGCTAAGAAAAATCCATTTTCACAAGGGCTAACCTATTATGTTCGTGATGCCCTCGACCTGGAGAAAATGAACGAAGCTGCTCAATTGATGCAAACCTTCAAAGATTTTGAGGCATTTTCAAAAATACATACCGAAGTCAAAACATTCTTTTGTGACATCCAACACGCCCAATGGGTCGCCAAAGAAGGCGGCTATGTTTTTACCATCACAGCCAATCGTTTTTTACGGAATATGGTTCGTGCTATTGTAGGAACCCTATTGGATGTGGGCACAGGTAAAATTACGATTGAGGCATTCGGAGAAATTATAAAAAGTAAAAAAAGAAGTAATGCGGGGCTTTCTGTACCAGCACAAGGGTTGTATCTTACAGACATTCAATACCCAAAAGAAACCTATAGTATAAATGGCAAAAGTTAACGGTAAAGTATTTGATTTAAAGTTGTTAGGCAAATTGATGGATTACTCTAATCCCTATCGATTAACCTATTATTTTGTCTTGCTATCTGCGATTTTGCTATCTGTGTTTTCTACGCTAAGTCCCTATTTACTTAAAATCGTTATCGACGATTACATTACTCCTAAAGATTATGATGGGTTGGTATTTTTTTCACTCTTAATGTTACTCAGTTTAATTTTAGAGGTCGTTTTTCAGTTCATCTTTATTTATTACGCGAACTGGTTGGGGCAAATGATTGTAAAAGACCTTCGGGTAGAATTGTTTCAAAAACTGATTCGTTTTAAAATGGCCTATTACGATACTTCTGCTGTTGGACGTTTAGTAACCCGATCCGTTAGTGATATAGAAACCATTGCCAGTATCTTCAGTCAGGGATTGTTTATGATCATCGCCGATTTATTGAAAATGGGAATAGTTGTAGCGGTTATGCTCTTTGTGAATTGGAAGCTTTCACTCATTGTTTTTTCGGTCTTGCCAGTTATTTTATATGCTACGCGCGTATTTCAGAAATCCATGAAAAGAGCCTTTGAAGATGTTCGCAAGCAGGTTGCTGATTTAAACACCTTTGTTCAAGAACGGATTAGTGGAATGAAAATCGTCCAACTTTTTAATCGGGAGGTAATTGAGCAAAATACCTTTATGGGCATCAATGAAAAGCATAAAAAGGCTTGGTTAAAAACGGTTTGGTTCAACTCCATCTTTTTTCCAGTTGCGGAAATTTCCACCTCAGTTACCATTGGACTTTTAGTTTGGTACGGCGGCTTGAATGTCATTGCTGGCGGGAGTATTTCCTTGGGCATTATTTTCTTATTCATACAGCTTTCTCAAATGCTTTTTCGCCCACTACGTCAGATAGCGGATAAATTCAATACGCTTCAAATGGGGATGGTAGCTTGTGCTCACACACATAATTCGTTTAAGCGACTTAAAAAGAGATCCAGATTCGGAATTGTAATTGAGTCCGCTGAACCTCGAGAGCCGCACCACTTTTCATGTTTATTTGGATACGGCGCAAGTGCAATTAACCCCTATATGGTTAATGAAATTATTGCCGACCAAGTTCAAGTAGAAAACATAAAAGGAATTGACGCAGATAACGCGATTCAAAATTTCAATAAAGCCATCGCAACTGGGATTGTCAAAGTGATGAACAAAATTGGAATCTCAACTTTAAAATCCTATCGAGGAGCTCAGATTTTTGAAGCACTCGGACTCAGCGAACAACTTGTCGACAGCTACTTCTGTAATACGGCTACTCGTATTGAAGGAATAGGTCTGTATGAAATTGAAAAAGAAATATCACGTCGCCATAAAAAAGCATTTGACCTTGAAGGTCTATCTGGATTGGATTTAGAAATTGGTGGGGAATACCGTTGGAGAAGAAACGGGGAGGCACATATGCTAAACCCAACAACAATTGCTAAACTTCAGCAAGCCGTAAACCAAAACAACTTTGAAAGTTATGAGGTTTACTCGAAAATGGTAAATGAACAAACCGAAAAGCTGATGACCCTAAGAGGGTTGTTCGAGTTTTCTAGCTTTGATCCTATTCCAATTGAAGAGGTTGAGCCTTGGACTGAAATCGTAAAAAGATTCAAAACAGGTGCCATGTCCTTGGGATCAATCAGTGCAGAAGCACACGAAAACCTAGCCATTGCAATGAATCGTATTGGTGGGAAAAGTAATTCTGGAGAAGGTGGAGAAGATGCTCAGCGTTTCCAACCCGACAATAATGGTAACTGGAGAAACAGTGCCATCAAACAGGTTGCATCTGGACGTTTTGGCGTAACTAGTCACTACTTGAGTTCTGCTAAAGAAATACAAATTAAAATGGCACAAGGAGCCAAACCTGGAGAAGGTGGTCAATTACCTGGCCCCAAGGTCAATCCTTATATTGCTTCGGTACGTAATTCAACACCCTATGTAGGGTTAATTTCACCACCTCCGCATCACGATATATATTCAATCGAAGATTTAGCTCAACTGATTTTTGATTTAAAAAATGCGAATCGCGAAGCTCGAGTAAATGTGAAATTAGTTTCTGAAGTTGGAGTGGGAACAATTGCAGCTGGGGTAGCTAAAGCCAAAGCAGACGTAATTTTAATCTCTGGATTCGATGGAGGAACAGGAGCCTCTCCCCTTACCTCGCTTAAACACGCTGGACTTCCTTGGGAATTAGGAATCGCTGAGGCACAACAAACGCTGGTTATGAATGACCTTCGTAACCGAATTGTTTTGGAATGTGACGGCCAAATGAAAACCGGACGGGATGTAGCCATTGCCTGTTTACTTGGTGCTGAAGAATTCGGATTCTCTACGGCTCCGCTTGTAGCTTCGGGTTGTATTATGATGCGTGCATGTCATCTAAACACTTGTCCCGTTGGAATTGCAACACAAGACCCCGAATTGAGAAAGAATTTCAAAGGAAAACCAGAACACGTAATCAACTTCATGTACTTTGTTGCTGAAGAATTGAGGGCGATTATGGGACAACTTGGATTCCGAAGTATTGATGAAATGGTTGGACAATCGCAAAAAATCAATATGAAAAAAGCGGTTGAACATTACAAAGCTCAGGGTATTGATCTTTCAAAAATTCTATACAAGCCAGAAGTTGAAGCAGAAGTAAAACTTCACAACACTCAAAAACAAGATCACGGACTCGAAAATGTCCTTGATTTCAAAATAATTAAAGCGGCTCACCCTGCAATCTACAGAAAGGAACAACAGCATTTGAATTTTTCTATTTGCAATACCGACCGAACCGTTGGAGCAATTTTGAGCAATGAGATTTCAAAAATGCACGGGGCACCCGGTTTACCTGAAGATACCCTAAGCTTGAAATTTACGGGAACTGCTGGACAGAGTTTTGGTGCATTTGCTGCTAAAGGCTTGTTTATGAAAGTATCTGGAACTTGTAATGACTACTTTGGAAAAGGGCTTTCAGGAGGAAAACTAATTGCTCAAGTACCCGAAGAAGCAACCTTCAAAGCTGATGAAAACATCATCATCGGAAACGTTGCTCTCTATGGTGCAGTAACAGGTGAAGCCTACATCAACGGAATCGCAGGAGAACGTTTTTGTGTTCGAAACTCTGGTGCAACTGCGGTTGTAGAGGGAATTGGAGATCACGGCTGTGAGTATATGACTGGAGGTATCGCTTTAATCCTTGGAGAAACAGGACGTAACTTTGCTGCTGGTATGAGTGGAGGGATTGCATATCTATACAGTGCTGATGGAATTTTTGACGAAAAGAAATTCAATTTAGAAATGGTTGAACTCGAAGATCTAACCAATCAAGACAAAGAAACGGTTCAAGGTTTACTACAAAACCATTCGGACTATACAAACAGCTCTAAAGCTGCTCATATCTTAAACGATTGGCCAGACAGTTCGAAGAACTTCATTAAAGTAATGCCAACCGATTATAAGAATGCACTAGCAATGCTCGCTGCTGAGGAAGAAAATAAACTAAACGCTTAAGTCATGGGAAAATTAAGAGGATTTTTAGAATACGATAGAATCAAAGAAGAGACTATTGCTCCAAAAGAACGTATTGGTAATTATAAAGAATTTACAATAGCCCCAAAAACGGAAGAACTCCAAGAACAAGGAGGCCGTTGCATGGACTGTGGTGTTCCGTTTTGTCATAGTGGCTGCCCTTTAGGGAACTTAATCCCTGATTTCAATGATGCGGTTTATAAGAACCAATGGGAAAAGGCTTTGCACATCTTGCAAGCAACCAATAACTTTCCAGAATTCACAGGACGTTTATGCCCAGCTCCCTGCGAGGAAGCCTGTGTTTTAGGAATTACAAACCCGCCTGTATCGATTGAATTAATTGAAAAATATATTGTTGAACGCGGATTTGCAGAGGGTTGGATCAAGCCTCAACCTCCAACAGAACGTTCAGGAAAAACTATTGCAATTGTAGGCTCCGGTCCAGCAGGATTAGCTGCTGCTCAACAATTGAATCGTGCAGGACATACCGTTACTGTTTTTGAACGAGATAATAAAATTGGCGGCTTGTTGCGTTATGGAATTCCAGATTTTAAAATGGAAAAAAATGTCATCGACCGTCGTTTGGAAATTTTAGAAGCAGAAGGCATCATCTTTAAACCGAATGTTGAAATAGGAAAAGACATTAGTGCTGAGGCATTAGAAGCTGATTTTGATACCATCTTACTTGCCGCTGGCGCTACCATTAAAAGAAACCTGCCCATTCCTGGATCTGAATTGAATGGCGTGGTACAGGCGATGGACTTTTTGCCCCACAACAACAAAGCTGTAGATGGCCAATTGGAACGTAATTTGAAATACCTTGCAACCGACCGAGATGTAATCGTTATAGGTGGTGGAGATACCGGATCCGATTGTATTGGAACATCCAACCGACAAGGAGCCAAGAGTGTTACAAATTTTGAAATCATGCCCAAACCGGCCGATGGAAGAACTGAAGAAAACCCCTGGCCGTATTGGCCCTTCAAACTTAAAACCACCTCTTCTCACGAAGAAGGGATACACCGAGAATGGAGTATTTTAACTAAAGAATTTGTAGGAGATGCGCAAGGAAATGTTGTTGGTTTAAAAACAGTTGAAGTACGTTGGAAAAAAGTTCCTGGAGATCGACCACAACTCATAGAAAAAGAAGGTTCTGAAAAAGAATGGCCTTGTGATATGGCTTTATTGGCATTAGGTTTTACAGGTCCAGAAAAATCATTACCCGAACAATTGAGCGTAGGTTTTGACAAGCGTGGTAATGTCGAAGGCGTTAAGCAATATCAAACGAACAAACCCCATGTTTTCGCTGCTGGAGATGTTCGAAGAGGACAATCATTAATCGTCTGGGCAATATCTGAAGGTCGTGAAGCTGCACATCAAATTGACACCTACCTTATGGGAGTTTCAACCCTGCCTCAAAAAGAAGCTTCTGGAGATTTGGTCTCTGTTTAAAAAAGCTAGAAAAACTCGAAAAACCTCGCAATGCGGGGTTTTTTAGTTTCGAATAAATGCTGACCAGCTATTTTTATTTAAAGAAGCTAAAAATAGTTTACATTTGAAATCCGAATGGATAGTCTTGGCTACATTCGAAACCCTTATATTAATTAAGCAGCCCTCAATATAATGAGTTTAGGAAAAATAGTAGTAGGTAGTGAGGAGTGGTGTGGCCTTCCTCAATTGAATATCCCAGCAATCAAAGCGCGTGTAGATTCTGGCGCAAAAACTTCTGCCCTCCATGCAATCAATATCATTCCATTCAAAAAAGATGGAGAACCTTGGGTTCGGTACGAAGTGCATCCTCTTCAAAATGATGGAAAGACAAGTATCCATTGTGAATCTCCCGTAATCGACAAACGAAAAATCAAAAGTTCTAGCGGTGTCGCCGAAGTTCGATTCGTTGTAAAATCCATTATATCCATTGCAGAAAGCACTTGGGAAATTGAATTGACATTGACGAACAGAGATTCTATGGGCTACAGAATGTTACTGGGACGTCAAGCCATGTCAGGGAAAATGTTGGTTGATCCAGAGGCTTCTTTTCAATTGGGAGAACTTTCCCGTTCTATTCTTGAGAATTATTATCACATCCACATCAAAAAGAGAACCGGTTTAAAAATTGGTCTTCTAGCCAGTAACCCAGATTTATATAGTAACCGAAGAATCATTGAAGCTGGAGAAGAACACGGTCATCAAATGGAGTTTCTTAACATCAAAGATTGCTATATCAAATTGGATGGAGAAAATCCAGAAATGCATTATCGTGGGGGACAAATTCTTAAGGATTTTGACGCTATAATTCCTCGAATCCGACCAAGTATGACCTTTTATGGCTGTGCCCTTACCCGTCATTTTGAAGCGCTTGGAGTTTATACTCAGAACAGTTCCGCTTCAATTACACAATCCCGAGATAAACTATACTCTCTTCAACTGCTAATCAATAGCGGCCTACCTATTCCAACAACGGGTTTTGCCAACTCACCATTGGATACCGAAGATTTAATTCAAATGGTCGGCGGTGCTCCTTTGATTGTTAAGCTATTAGAAGGAACACAAGGAAAAGGAGTTGTTTTGGCAGAAACTAAAAAAGCTGCAGAGAGTCTGATCAACGCCTTTAAAAGTTTACGAGCAAATATTTTAGTTCAGGAATTCATTAAGGAAGCGGACGGAAAAGATATTCGTTGTTTTGTTGTCAACGGAAAAGTAGTAGAAAGCATTATGAGAACAGCAGCTCCAGGAGAATTCAGAGCCAATATTCATTTGGGGGGAACAGCTCAAAAGATAAAAATCACTCCTACCGAAAGAAAAATTGCAATTTTAGCTGCAAAAACTTTGAATCTTAAAGTTGCTGGTGTGGATATCATTCGCGGAAAAAACAGCCCATTGCTTTTAGAAGTGAATTCTTCACCAGGACTAGAAGGTATTGAAGGGGTTTCAAACAAAGATATTGCAGGGCTCATGATCGATGCTATTGAAAAGGATTTGAAGTTTTTAAAAACAGAATTGTAGTTTATGCGGTTCTACAGCTTGCTTTTACTATTTATATGCATAACTAGTCAAACCTTTGCTCAAAAACACCAAGCAACATCAACTCCAGTAACCCAAACCACATTGGTCGTTTTAGGAACAGCTCAAGATGCTGGGAGTCCACAGATTAATTGTAATAAAGCTTGTTGTCAAGCTATTTTTGAAGGAAGGCAAGACGCTACTCCTGTTGTAGCCCTGGGCGTAATAGACCCCATCAATCAACAACAATTCTTATTTGACGCTAGCCCGGATATCACAGTCCAACTACGTGCACTAAAGAATAGTGCTCCTCTAGACGTCAATGAAATACCAGCTGCAATTTTTCTTACCCACGCCCACATTGGTCATTATACCGGCTTGATGTATTTAGGAAAAGAAGTCATGAATGCCCAACAAGTTCCTGTTTATGTATATCCCAAAATGCAAAGGTTTTTAGAACGAAATGGCCCTTGGAGTCAATTGGTCACCAATGAAAATATTGTTTTAAAAAGGATGCAGGCAAATCAACTTCAGCAATTAAATTCCCAATTAAGCGTTCTCCCTTTTCAGGTCCCGCACCGAGATGAATATTCAGAAACATTAGGTTATCAAATCAATGGTCCAGAAAAAAGTGCGCTCTTTATTCCGGATATCGACAAATGGGGAAAATGGGAAACGTCCATCATCGATGCGATTCAAAAGGTAGATTATGCCTTTATTGATGCAGCTTTTTTTAGTGGGAAAGAAATACAAGCCCGAGACATCTCCGAAATCCCCCATCCTTTTGTAATCGAAAGCATGGAAAAGTTTAAGGATTTACCAGCCACAGAAAAAGCGAAAATCCATTTTATACACATGAACCACACCAACCCACTCTTAGATCCAAATAGTCCCGAATCCGAAAAAGTTGAAGCATTAG